>Ga0247722_10001235_pt1 | contig 14343 bp, 12 predicted proteins | sample MSEWelMarce3H_FC_FD_189094 | JGI IMG/M metagenome (GOLD analysis project Ga0247722, IMG submission 189094) | Subsurface sediment microbial communities from gas well in West Virginia, United States - MSEEL Well Study Marcellus 3H_FC | ecosystem: Environmental > Terrestrial > Deep subsurface >... | reverse complement strand
GCTGTCTCGGCTGCTGTCTCGGCTGCTGCTTCGGCTGCTGTCTCGGCTGCTGTCTCGGCTGCTGCTTCGGCTGCTTCCTCGGCTGCGGTTTTGGCTGCTTCGGCTGCGGTTTTGGCTGCTGCTTCGGCTGCTGCTTCGGCTGCGGTTTTGGCTGCTGTCTCGGCTGCGGTTTTGGCTGCTTCTTCGGCTACCTTTGAGTATAGTTTCTTAGCTTCGGCTTTTAGGTTCTTATCTCTATATGCTTTTATTCCTTCTGCTTTTGCTGCCTCTTCAGCAGCGAGTTTCTCGGCTTCCATTTCATAGGTTATTATACCATTGACACTCATACCTAAACGCTTTGTTTCACTATTGAAAGTATTCGGGCTATTCAATCTGGATGCTCCTTTCTCGGATGCTGCCTTGGCTGCGGCTTCGGCTGCCGCTTTTCCGCGTATTTTCACCTCTGCACGCTGTCTGTTCTTTACTTCATCTAATCCGGGGTTCTTTCTGTTCGTCGAATCTTTCGCCTCACTTAATCTTTCCTCCAAGTCTGTCTCGAGTTGGTCAAGACGCTTTTGTATTGCCGGGTCTAAAAAATGAACCTTTTTCCGACTCTCTAGTTCTTTACGAAAGTCCTCTTTCATTTTTTCCTCTTTTTCTTTTTGTTGGGCCTCTATTTTTTTCAGTAGATTCGGGTCTAACACACCTGTCTCTTTCATGCTGGCGATTCGTTGTTTCGTAATAGCACGTTCTTTCTGCAATTCTGCCTGTAACTTTTTTTCATAAAGGATACGTTGTTGCGTTAGACTGTCCTGTAGCGCCTTGTCTTGCGCCTGTTTTTCCTTTACGGCCTTCTCTTGCAAGGCTTTGAGTTCACGACTCTTTTGTTGAAGGTCTTTCAAATAGGTCTCATTAGGTTCTTTATCAGGCTGAAACATACCCATTAAATTTTTGAGGGCACTCGTAAACACAGGTTCAGAAGCCTCCTTTGGTTCTTTTGGCTTTGCTTTTTGTTCTTTTTGAGTTGCTTCCTGCTTCGCTTCCGGTTGCTTCGCTTGAGGCGCTTCACTAGTGCTAGAACTAGAAGACCACAGTTGTTCCAATCTCTCGCGCCAAGTCAGTCCAGTTGTCTCGGGCGGCTCTACAATCGTCTCTTGAGGAGAAACCTTAGTCTTTAATTGAGCCACGACTGGAGGTGTAGGAACAAACATCTCAATCGTCTCGTCTACCGCCTTTTCTATCGGGTTCTCCTTCTCTGGTCCGTTCTTGATTCGTGGTAGAGTCGAAGGGAGTCTAGAGATAGGCACAAATGCGTCTGAGTCTTGTGCTTGCGGTGCTGTCTCGGGATTCTCTTGTGCTTCTGCGTTCTTTGTGTTTTGACCTTCTGCGTTACCCTGCGTGGTCTGAATCGGCGTGTCATGTGCCTCTATATCTCCTTCTAGGTTCTGGAGTTTCATCAAAATAATGGTAATCAACGCAATATCATCTAAATCATCCCCATTCAGAAAAATATCCATCGCGTCTAACATGCGGTCGTTGCCGCGAACGGTTTTCACCCACTTCTTTTCCATCGCAATCACCCGTTCGTAGTTTCTACGCAAGACCTCTATCAGATGGCGTATACGTAGACCGTTCTCTCGTCTTTGCGGGTTCATCGGGGTCATCGGATACTCCTGTAAAAATCCGGTCAACTGGGTATTGACCTCCATCGATTGAATATACAATTGTTCAAGTGTGTCATGGGGAACCGTATTAAAATGCTCAACCATAAAAGCATAATAGGCAGCAATCTTCTCCTTCATAAAGGTCATGCTCTCTAGGATGATTTCACGAGACATGAGGTCAAGTCTTTCTTTCTTTGACTGAACCATGGTCGACAGGGTGCCAAGGAATTCCTTGCACGTGGAATACATGGGTAGCAACAACTCCATTGACACCGATTTCTTCGTTTTTATCCTTTCGAAAATATCCACACCTAGGATGAGCTGTTTGGTGACAAAGACTGCATTCATTTCCACCAGTTTTTCCAATAGGTTTTGTTGGGTCCAATCCATCTTTTGTATCTTTATCAAAAGAGGCGTCTGTTTGTAAGAAAAGGGCATATCCGAAAGGGTATTTATCCATGTATCCAGTTGTTTCACTTTCACGTCTATGCTGTCCGGTTTTATCGGCGCCTCGACCCGTTCAAGGTCGATACCGAATACATCCATACATTTTTTGACATAATCGGTCAATTCATCCTCGTAACGTGTGTAACGTATACATAAGTTCTCGAACTTGGTCTGTTTTCCAGAGTCTAGAAAGACGAACGATAGAAAGACTTCAAAGAACTCTTTGACTTCGGCGATGGTGAGCGATGTTTTGCCGAGTAATTCCGTGGTATAACCCTCGATGGCTTGCTCTATCTTATCCGATGGATTAGGCCCCGTATCTTGTGACGGTTCTTCCATCTACTCTATATATCTTAGTTAAAAAAGGTTTCTTGAATCACGCGACCCTTTTTCAGTTTAATCTGTCTAAACGAGCTGTCAATCGGGTCGTGTGACACAATAATAACCGTCTTTCCAATATTGATACGTTTGATAATGTCCATCACCAATATTTTGGTCGCGGGGTCGAGTGCAGCAGTAGGCTCATCCAGGACCAACACGGGCGCTTGGCGGTAAAAGGCGCGTAATAACCATACGATTTGTCTCTGTCCGCCTGACAATTCATTGCCTTCCACGCCCACCGACCGGTCCATCTTGTCCTCAAACACCGTCCGAATGTCTTGCAGTTTCAAGTCGTCCAGTAAACGTAAAATACTTTCCTTGCTGGGTTTCTTTTCGATGCCGTAGGTAATGTTTTCATAGAGGGTTCGATTGAACAGCTTGGGTTTCTGTGGAATATAGAAAATATTCTCTCGTAATTGGGTATTTGAAATATGGTTGACATCCATGTCACCTATGGTAATCTTGCCCATGTTCAGGATTTGGAACCCGAGGAGCAACTTGATGAGTGTCGTTTTGCCGCTGCCAATCTGTCCCACAAAGGCAACCTTTTCACCCTTTTCGATGTGAATGTCTATATTTTCCAGAACAAGCTGGTCCTTGTATTTGTGATAGACTCCTTTAAACACAATGTCTCCGTTTTTAAAGCGATTGATATTTTTCTTATTTGCATTCATGTTGTATCTAGAAATCTCGTTAAAGAAGTTTTCAGTATCCAACACTTTTCCGTAAATGTCTGAATACCGGTCTGCGTTCAGGACGGCCTTTTCATACAACCGAATAATAGAAAAGGTCACGATAAAGGTGCTAATCAAGGTCTCGGCGTCGATTTTCTTTTGGGTGTATTCATAATAGATGAGGTAATTCAGGGAGACAAACAAGGAGACCGTCACACCTCCCCATAAAGAGGCCGCAGTCAAATACTTAGACCACGACATGATGACTCGTTCCTTGTAGTCTTTGAAAATAAAGTCATAAAACCGTTGTTTCTCTTGGGGCTGCTGATTGAAAGCATAGATGGAGGAAAAGTTGTTGAAACAATCCACCAGACATTCATACATCTTGTCTTGCGCCTTGTTCTTCTCAATGTCGAAGCCCAACAAGTATTTGAACAGGAAGTAAACAAATACATAGTAGAAGATAGCATATCCAATATACACACTCATGGTGAGCGTAGACACGGAATAATAGGTATAGACGGCGGTAATCGAGACAAAGAGTTCTCGGATGAATTCCACACCGAACGTTTGCAAACAATCGGCCAATACACCAGGCATTCGAATGATTTTAGACAGAATTTCGCCGGTATGAATGTTCTCAAAATCGAGCTCGTAATGGTCGATGATAAATTCGAAAATGGACCCGGTTGTATACTCGGCAAACTCTGGAAAAATGACGGACTGTGTTTTATAGAGGCACATCTCCAATATCCAGCACAACACGTAAGCACCCAACAACATTTTGACAAAATAAACAAAGGCCTTGCTCTTATCCTTGAAAGAATTAATGACCATGCCATAATATTTGGGAATGATGATGTAGTGAAATGGATAGAGCAAAATGGTGATGAGGAAATAGATGATAAAAATAAGGGAATTCTTTTTCATGAAAGAGACCAAAATACTATAGATACTGAGAAACTCCATATAGTATTTTGATATTTTATTCAAACCTTTATTCGTCTAACTCGTCCTTTTCAAAATACGACATGAGCTGACCCGATGCCCATATCAGGAGTAGAAAAAGGGGCAGGACGAGAAAAAGAATGACGACCGTGAGGAAAAGGGCGGCAAGGAAAAAGCCCGCGGTCGCAAGACCATATACAATGTTTTTTATCCACTGCTTGTATTTTGAATTCCAAATGGAATGAACCCCCGGATGCAAGGTAGGGTCCACCACAAAGGCAAAGTATCGAATGACTTCGCGTATCAACCACATGAACCAATTGGTCGTGAACGAATAAACCATCGCGACCACCAGTAGCCATAAAATAAACACAAAGTAACGTTTAGTCCAAAAGAGGAACGTCTGGAAGAAGGGCATCACAAATGTTTTGGTCGAGAGAAAATACACGATGGACCCAAATATTACTGCATAAATGAAATAGAACACAATTTGTCTCACCTGTTCCAAGGTCGCGTTTTGATAGGGTTTGTTCAAATAGACAAAGGCTGGATTTTCAGTAGGATTACTGTAAATGATACTGTTGAGAATGGATTGAAAAAAATCCGGGTTTTGTGCAGTTTGGACCGACGCAGCAGAGGCAGCTGTCGTCTTGGCCAACGCCGCATCGGTTTCCGCTTTTTGAAGTGCGACCAATTCTTTCTCGGCAAACAGACCCTTGCCATCGTTGATACGGTCATACTCTGCCAAAAGGTCCACCGAGTATAGACCTCTCTCGTTCTTAAACATCGTCAAGGATGTTTCGACATCCTTGATTAGGTTAGACCCGTCCTCCATCATCCTGGACGCAGCCCGTAACGTTTCTTTATCCGAGACATCCGTATTGGTAAAAAACCCCTGAATGGGTATAATGTCTGCTTCAAAGGAATTGATTCCATTTTGAAAGGTATCTTGAGTATTTTTGATGTTTGTTTTTATCTTCTCTATCAACGTATCAAATTGTTGGAAAGAGGCCACCAAGGATTCATATTTATCCTTTGTTCCATCGCTTAAACTATAGGTCACTTTGATGCTGTCTAGCACATCTTTGGCCGCGTCAATGTCCTCCGTAAAAGTCCACCCGTTTGGAACAGGTTCAAATCGACGGACGACTAATCCAAATTCATTGAGCTTAGCATCCATCGTGTCAAACAACTCTATGAATGTTTTACCCATTTCATCCATAAAGATGCTGGCACATACACCTGTCTCTTGTTTTTTATCTGGTCCAGGGGGTGAACCCGTGCCACTGCTGCCGCTGCCAGTGGGGGGTATTGGAGTGCTGTCACTGCCAGGGAAGGTAGGCATTTCAGGTGGTTTCGCTGCTTCACTGAATCCGCCGCCACCGCCATTATCCGGAGGAGCGGGGTCGGGATTGAAACAGTTCTTTTCTCTCAGTCTGGAACGTAGATTTTCGGACATACCAAATCCTTCTTTCGTAGGAACAAGTTCCGTCAGTTCCAAAGGGAATAGATACATTAAAATATATATAAACATATATAATGTTTTCCGTTCTTGCACCCATCCTTGTGTCCGTCTTCGTGTTCTTACTCTATGTTTATTGGCGAGAACGTGAAGGCTTGCAGAATCATACCAAGCCTGTGTCTCTTATGCCTGACCAAACGGCCGAATTTAACTTTTACAAAAGGCTAACCACGGATACAGACGAGATGTATGACAAGAAGTTTGAACAGTATTACAACTCGGACATCAAGGTCGACCTGTCTTATTTCAACAACACCACCAGTCTTTTATATGCGTTGAGTAAACTAGAAAAGCCCAACTAATTAGACGTTAAGTATTTTACGCAAAAGAGACTTGTTCGTCTTGGGGTCCACAAACCCGCAATCGTAAGGATTTTTGTATTCGTTGGGCAAGAGGTTGTAGGAGCACCCGCAACGTTTAAACGCGTTGTCCATCCAGAACCAAAACCAGTAACGAGAATAAAGATAATCGTTTTTGATTTCTTGTTGAAACATAATTTCAATCAGGTTATGGGTGCTGGTCAACATGATGAGCTCGGTCACCATCGAGTTTTTGCTCTCGTATAGTTCATACACGCGAGTCTTTTCACCCTCCGGCAGGAATTCTTTTCGATTCAGAAACCGTATTTCATTCAGGACATTCTTCAAGGTGGTGATAAGACCCATACGGTAATCCTCGACCGTCTTGATGAAGGAAAAGACGTTGATGTTGTAAATGATAGGATAATGATTCATGATGACCGAGGGCACGGCGAACCGGTTGTTTTCCTTGATTTCCAGCACACGTTCTTTGATAATGTTGATGCGTTCTTGAAGCGCACCAATCAGGGTCTCTTGTTCTTTCTTGACCGCCGCTCGCAGTTCTTGCTTGAAGGTATCCGTTTCGGTCTGGGGCGCTTTTTCGTGTAATTCTATCCACTGGCTTAACTCTTGCTCATACCCGCTTGGATGCAAGAGGGGGTTTTCAAACAAGAGAATTTCACCCGAGGTGAACTCCAGTAACGTTTTGAGTCGATACAGGTGGTTGCTCGCAATGTGATGGGCCTCGGCGGCTGCATCCAACTTTAAATAGTTGACAATGGCCAGTAAAAAGGCAACGAAAGCATTAACACCTCCAATCACAATGGCACCATTTTCATATTGACCGCTCAACGACGAAAAGACGCTACACATCGTTGACAAGAAGATACACGGCAACATCAAAAGGTTCAATTGATACTTACAGTGATTACACGATTGATTGTATAAAAAGGCATGAGCTTTGATGAAGCTGGCGAGAATGTCGAGAGCACATGAATATTTATGAACGACACTGGGTTCGTAATGATGAATGAGTTTCTTTTTCAATTCTTCCATGGTAATTTTTCGAAAAGGTTCTCCTTCCGTGCTATCACTGTTGGCTTCCCACAGTCCATCGTTCATATATACTTTAATACATAAGTAAAAAGCAATCCATAATGTTCCCATATATCTTTGAGGTGTGTGCCTTGATGATGTCCAAACCGAGGGTCCATGTAAAAAGAAAGATTGCGTTCTCCACGCTTGTATGCATCTACGTGCTGTAAAGACTTGTAGTAAAGCAGGGGTTCTTTGTAAGGAACCAGGGTATCGTTGAGGTTGGTATAAATCAATACGTTTGGGTAAACTGCGTCCCTTTGAATGTGTTCTAGGGGGGAATAACTTTCAATATACTTGTGAACCTCCGGTCGAGTCGTGTTGCCCAGTTCACTTCGCGTCTCTATCCCGAGGGGTGTCTTATGGGTGGACATGGTCTCTAGGGGAGTGATAAAAGGCACACCTACCAGAGCCACCTTACAGATATCGGGTTCCATGTTTAATACACTGCTAATCAGTAGCCCTCCAAAGCTGCGCCCCCAGATGACCAATTTGTCTCGGCTTGTTATCTTGCGGTCAAACAACGCATGGGCCGTTTCGATAAAGTCGTCAAAGGTATTCTTTTTATGCTGCATGCGTCCGTCCTTGTAGCCTTGGTAGCCATATTCCCCGCCCCCACGCAAATGCGCAATGGCCACGACAAACCCGCGTTCGAGCATCGGATACAAATGGATGCTTTCTTTGGCGCCCTCGTAGCTGTTGTATGCGCCGTATCCAAAGAGGATACACGGAGACAAATGCGAAACATTGGTTCCCTTATAGAGGAGTGTCACGCGTAGCCCCGGTCTTAAAAACACTTCTTTTTCCGTATAACGTGGCTTCAACGGGGCTATCTTTATCGTGCCCTCTAATGGGATGAGGTATTCCTGTGGAGGGCATGTATACTTGTGCTGTAAAATCTTGTATTCATTGCTGTTGGGTAGATAGGTTTCCAGTGAAAAATAATCGGTCTGACCGTGGCTTTCATGTAACAAGGCTAGTTTTCCGCAAGACAATGTAAGCAGCTTCAAAGACTTGGGGCACGAGACGGTAAAGACAAAGGATTGATTGGCCATATCTATCTCCAAGATTTGCTCATCCAGGTGTTTGTTCTCGTAAAGGATGTTCTTTTTTTGAAGGTCAGGCGACGTATAGATACGGTGTCGACCGCGTTCTTGAACCGCGACATGCCACAGGCCTGCCTCGTGCTGTAGAAAGAGGTATTTGGTGGAAGGTTTCCTGGCAAACAAGGTCGTTATCTTGCGACTGTCCACGTCAAGCAAAAGAACTTCGTCGCTGTTGTAATTCTGAACTTTGATAATCACAAACAGTCCACTTGTAGAAAGATACATGTCTAGAAAATACCCATGGGGTGTATTGTAGAGCTTCGTGTTTTTTTGAGTCAACAGATTGTAGACATAGACCCCCGAGTCGTTGTAGTAGCGATTGATACTCACGTATAGGATTTCGTCATCGTTGAGCCACATGGCACACGGTGTAGAGAAACGAAGGTTGGACAGCAAATCCGTGGTCTTTAAAATATGTTCCTTGTGTAGTTTGATTTGTTCAAAATGTTCACTATAACGTGGTTTCAGAAACAGGTGAAAACATTGGCTCCCGATAAAGTCGATTGCGAGCAAAAAGGTGCTTCCGGATGGGTTGAGCTCCATGAGCCCCACTTTAAAAAAAGGAAACTTCTTGGACATTTTACTCAGATTGAGCAATTCAAGCTCTTTGCATGGACTACGCTGCGTCAAAATTTTATACCCGTTGCGCGGGTCTCGTCTACCTAGAATCGGATTGGGGCCATCCTGGCTATAGAGAAAGGGTTGAGGGTGATAGTCCTTTTTCATCTCCTTGGCCAGGGTTCGAATGGACGAGACATACGATCGGTCTAATTTCATGTTATGTTGGAGAGCATGAACCGCCCGCTTGTCATGAAGGGAAGGATTGACCACGGTAAAGTCAAAGGACCCCGACGACTTTAATTCTTCCGGAGTCATGTAATCGGTGATGTATGCTTTGAAATCGGCAAACGATTTACGCGTGACGTTACGCTTCTTGAATAAGTATTTTAATGTTTTCATTTTCATTTAGAATAGAGGGTTATTTTATACTGTAGGGCACTTCTTTTTATCGTTAAACTCGTCCAGAGTGAGCGAGACGGCCATCACCTCCGAGCTGTTCCGAGACACGGGTGGCGGATAGTGGGCGTTTTCGGGTGCGAAGATGCGTTTTCTGCGTAACAGTCTCGGGTAATACATGGCATACGTCATGGGAGGTGGTGCGACCACGGGCTTGGCCTTGGCCTTGGCACAGGTCATCCTGTGTTTGGGGTTCTTCACAGGTGCGACTTCGACGCACTCGGTTGTATCCGTCTCTACGATTGGATTGCACAGGTCCGTAAGCGCATTCGATACCTTTTTCGAATACAATTGGTCAAAACTGTCTTGGGTCAAAGGCTGGACCACATTGTGCGGATAGCCACGGTTGAGCCAAGTGGTTCGAGCGGCCAACATGGCATGGTTCGACTTGACCGAGGGCCTGGGTTGGTTGTAAGCGTCCGAATTCTGACAAACGGTATTCTCGACACGCCTGGAATTGTTCAGGGAAAACGCCGGCTGTCCGGTCGAAAGATGTCGCATGGCTTGAGATTTCCTTTTTAAAGCGGTCAAAGACATCTATACATCTGCATGAGATTATAGTTATGTTCACAAATACAATAGGATAGGTAGTTTTTCAAAGGTATTTCGTATAAAGTAATAGGCGGACGTGCCTTTCAACTTGTCCAGGTCAGATTCCTTTTTATAGACCTTTCCGGTGAACAAGGTATAGGTGAACTTGCCGATTTCCTTGTAGGTCCTTACCAAGTCCACTTTCCCGACATTGTCCAGCGTTCTTAAAAAAAGGGTCCGGTCCACTTCGATAAAATCGGACGGGTCGATAGCAAAGAGGGAATACCCTTCGTCGTATAAAAGCAACGTGATATAGGTCAGTTGCTTTAGGATGTCCTCTTTTTCGAGAGTCGTCTTTTTAAGATGAAAAGGGATTTCTCGGGTAGAGGTAATGTTTAATTCTCTCCTCTGTTTTAAGTTCATCTCAGCAATATTCATTAAAATTGAATTATATAAAATACTTATCCGAACCTACAAAAAGGAATCATGTCTTACGTGCCTCCTCACCTCCGAAAAGCGAATGCGACTGCCAAAGCGACTGCGCCCGTCAAAGCAGAGGACCAGTGGACCGATGTCAAGCCGAGGCGGTCCAAAGCTGAAAAGGAGCCAAAAAAGGAAGAGTTCCCAGAGCTATCCGAAGCGAAGAAAGAGGTCACGTTTCAGCCGCCTTGTGCAGTGAACCCTGTGGTGAAGATGGATTTCTCCAAGTTGTTTAAAAACGCTGGACCGAAACCAGTCAAGCGAGCCCCCATGAAACGTGGCCTGATTCTTCTCTCGAAAACACGTCCCAAGGACAGTATGACCGAGGAGGAATGGAACCAAGAAGAGGAAGAACGATTGTTGGCACGACAGGAACTTCATTTTCAAAAGATTACGTTGGACTTGGAAAAACGACGTAATCTGATGAGGGAATTTGACCCATCGTATGAGTCCGAACAGGTCATCACCTCTTCTTCGGAAGAAGACGTGGAAGAAGTGGTCGAGGAACAAGAGGAAGAAGAGGACGTGGTCGAAGATGAGTTAGAAGACGAATAATAATTTCTTGAGCTTTTCCAATGATGGATAGATTGGTCCAGTTGTGTGAAGAGAACTATTTTAAAACCGCAGACAATCTGTTTGTGAATGTTTATTTTTTTTATATTCAAAACGGGACCTGCGAGGAATATCGCAAGGCACAAGTTCCTTTAAAGGAGGGCGTCTTGACCAAGGAAGAATTTACGGCAGAATTGTTGAAACATCGGGTCTTTAAAGGACAACGGTATCAGTTGTATCAGCTCTATACCTATCACGTGAATGTAGAGGAGGAAAACTTGCCCGACATGAATATCCACAATTCTTTCGAGGGCCATGCACAGGTAGAGGCGATGGAATTTCCACCTAGCCTGGAACTGTTTCAGCATCACAATTCGGTGTTTGTCTTTTTGTCGACCGAGCAAGTCCGTAAAACCCGTCGCACGCTGTTGGGAACGAAAAAGACACTGAAGAGCCACTAAGATGATAGACATCGACTCTAAGACACATCATAACAATAAAGGAAATCATCCACTCGATACCCGTTAAACTCGGTCGCCGAGACAGCCGTATAGGCGCCAAAGTTTTCGTGATAGACGCAGTCTCCTAAATACAACTCGGGAAAGAAATAATCCTCTACCAAGACATCCATCGAGTCACAGGTAGGCCCGTAAAAGGTAGACTTGACCAAGGCCCCTTGTTTCATCACTCGCAAATTCGGGATAAGTTTGTCATAATGAATCGACCCGAACCCGCCATACACGCCATCGTTCAAAAAATAGGAAAACCTGGTTTCCCCATCTTGAATACGTTTCTTCCCAATCACGCTCATCACCAACGTTTGAACACCCTCGGAGAAAAAACGACCGGGCTCGGCTATAAACCGCACATTCTTTCCATGAAAAAAATCAAACATCCCTTTTCGAATCTCGGCCGCAAACGGAGGGAACAAGGTCCGGTCTCCAGGAAATCCTCCACCCAAGTCAACCACCCGTGTCTCGAGGGCCATGCCCGCCGCCATGTCTACCGCACAGCGGGTCATGCGCAAGGCTTCGTAAAAGGCCAGCGGTGAACTACACAGGCTTCCTACATGAAAACTAAACCCGATAAAATGAAGATTCAGTCGTTTGACCAGCGACAGAAGTTCTTGAACCTCATCCAGTTTACATCCAAATTTGCGGTTGAAACGCAACACGCTCTTGGTGTCGTCTACCGCGATGCGTAGGATGAGCTGGGCCTGCGGATGGTAGAGCTTGACTTTATACAGTTCCTCTTCGCTGTCAAAGGTCATGTGTTGAACGTCCTTTTGCTTGGAAAATTGTAAATGACTGATGGGCTTACAGGGATTGGCATACAATATCCTAGCCCCATCTTTGACCAAGGCATGAACCTGTTCGATTTCCTTTTCACTCGCACAGTCAAAGTTCATTCCGATAGAAGCCATCACTTCCAAGAGGACGGGATGGTTGTTGCTTTTGACCGCATAAAAGGGCTTGACCATGGGGAGCTCGTTGTTCCAGGTTTCATAGGATGAAAACACACGGTCTAGATGCATCAAGTAAAAAGGACGGTCTGTCGTCCGCTTGTTCAGAATCGTTTGAATAAACAGGGGCAAGGGCTCATGCTTGATAAGAACCTTGTGTTTTTCGATAAATGACGGTTGCAACTGTATCGCATCCTCGTCCATAGGAACAGTATACATGTTTCTATTTAAATGTCTTATGATAATAAATTAATTTTATAATCATAAAAAATAACCATATCTATAACCATAACTAGTAACTAATAGATTAGATTTCATCGAAATCCACGGGTTCCGCGTCTTCCGACAACATAATCCCCATGTCCTCGTCCTTCCAATCTTTCTGTGCCTGGTCCTGCTGTTGTAGGACGCTAAGATTGGGCGTGCTCTGAATGAGGGTTTCTTTCTCTCGGTCCGAGTAGACATAGAGTAGGTCACAGCACTCTTGTTTCCCTTCGGTCTTGGAGGCCCAGTCGCGCAGACCCACCAAGATCCAGACACCCGCCTTGATAAAGTTCCCTCCTTTGAACTTACCACTAAAGGTTCCACGGATATGACAGAGACGCTCGACCTTGTCTTGACATTTGACCAAGCAAACCCTACCACCGGTCATTTTGGTCACAATCGCATAATACTCGGAGGGATCGGTTGATACCTTCATTCGACTGGGGGTAAACGTTTTGCTTCCAGACTGTTTTGCTTTTTTGCCTCCTGTAAGATTGCGAACCATCTTGACTTAGAATACTTATCCATCTTTTATTTCGTTTAATTCAATTTTTCCGATAACACGTCCCAAATACTTCCTTTGTGGGTATGTTTTCCTGAAATATGAACTTTTTTACTATACACCGATAACGGAATATTCCGTAAGATAATGTCTTGCATTTGTCTCAGCTCCTGGACGGTGGGACGTTTTGCGGGGTCCGCGTGAATCATTCGAAGCAGATGGTTCTTCCAAATCGGAACATCCATGTCCTGCTCTTGATACATGTGAATAAAATGGTTGGCAATCTTGTAACTGTCCCAGGTATGCCAAAAGGACAGGAGAAAGGCAAGTTGTTCCGGTTGCGTTTTCTGTATCCATGGACGAAACACGGATAGTGCAATCGATTGATACGTGTCCAGAAAGCCTAAGCCATATACACTCTTCAGGACATAATGCATACTTTTGAGGTATTCCTCCACGGTGCTCTTCAGGGCGTCTTCCGTCAATGGACCCACGTTTAGAACATACGTAATCAGGTGATATTCCAGCGGCCACCACTTCCAGCTGGGTGTATAGGAATGAAAGATCTCTCTTAAATAGTCTGGCTTGTCTTCTTTTAACAGGTCCGCTTTAATCGATAGACCAAAGTCGATGATAAAGAGATTCCCTTTATTCGTATACAATACATTCCCCATGTGTAAATCATTATGAACAATGCCCGCCTCCATCAGCAGGGTCACCTTGCGAACGAGGTCAAAGAAAAAACGTAGAAGCTGAGACAATCGAACGCCTTTTTCAATCATTTCATACAGTTCTATCGATTTCAAATAGATGGAATAGAGTAATACATATTTCTTGGAATGGCTGCGGTCAAACATCTTGCACCCGTCGCGTAAGGGGTCCAGTTTGTCCTCCTGGATTTTACATTGTTTCGAGACCACAATAAAATGCTTGCCATAATTCGGCACATGCTTGCGCACATGATGACCTACCACAATCTCCGTCTGGGTTGTAAAATTATCTTTTACTAATTTTGTCACGAGTCCATTTTTTTTCAGGGGCTTGCCGTCGCAATTATAACCAGGATAATAGACACAACCATAAGCACCCGAAGAAAGAAACCGACTAGACATCTAAAGTAAGACCATATTTTTTATGTTTCATTTGATAGTATTGATTGTTAAACGCCTTTTTCAGCATAGGCGAGGGTAGGTCTTCCGGATAGTCACGTGCGTCAAACAGTCGAGACGGTTTAAAGGTGGGGTCCGCGAGAAAGGCTCGGTCCAATATCTCGACCATCTGAGACAAGACCTCTTTGGGGATTCGAACGACACTGCGTTTCGGGGCATCTTTTACGGTCTCTTCCTTTTCATTTTCTTTTTTGATGTAATAATATTTAATGCTCTTAAATATTTTTACGTCGATGGGGAGGTCATAGTTG
>Ga0247722_10001234_pt1 | contig 14359 bp, 16 predicted proteins | sample MSEWelMarce3H_FC_FD_189094 | JGI IMG/M metagenome (GOLD analysis project Ga0247722, IMG submission 189094) | Subsurface sediment microbial communities from gas well in West Virginia, United States - MSEEL Well Study Marcellus 3H_FC | ecosystem: Environmental > Terrestrial > Deep subsurface >... | reverse complement strand
TATTTATCTATGTATAATAAAACATTTAGATGAATATATTTGACGCACATATAACCGGCTCACTCTCGGTATCGAGTTCAGCTGAAATTTCCGGTGACTTAACCGTACTAGGAACGATAAATGCAACAATTAGTGGAACAACAAGTAACGCTATCTCAGCATCACATGCGGCTAGTTACACTCTAACCTCAAGTTTCCACCAATTCACATCGTCGTACACTACAGGTTCCTTCACAGGTTCCTTTAAAGGAGACGGTGCTGAGTTATACAATATACCAGCAAGTGGAGTTACAGGTTTAAATTTAACTCAAATTGCCGACGGAGTAGTTACCGCTTCCGTTTCTAATACTGATGGTTTAAGAGTTAACAGTAAAACAGAAATTACGGGTTCATTAACTGTTACAGGTCAAATATCGGGCTCCTTTACGGGAGATGGTACAAACTTATACAATGTACCTGCAAGTGGTGTAACGGGTCTTAATTTAACTCAAATATCTGATGGTACGGTAACTGCATCAATATCACAAATCAGTGGGTTTACAGTAAACACTAACACAACAATATCGGGGGATTTAATTGTATCAGGAAACGTTACCTTTGGAGATACCTCATGGGGTACTCCAGAAGATGCCATTTTCACGGCATCAATTAGAACCCACAATACCACATATCTTGGTGATATGAACACCACAGTCGGAGATGCATTAATCGTAAGTGGTGGTGTTAAAGTAAGTGGTAGTCAACTTATTACTAATGATTTAATAGTTTCTGGTAACGTATATTTCGGAGATACCTCATGGGGTACACCTGAAGACGTTATCTTTACTTCATCTATTAAGACACACAATACCACATATCTTGGAGATATGAACACAACGGTTGGAGACGCCTTGATTGTAAGTGGAGGTGTTAAGATTAGTGGAACTCAAGTAATTTCAAACGATTTAATAGTTTCTGGTAATGTATTTTTTGGTGACACAACATGGGGAATGATAGATGACGCAATTTTTACTTCATCAATCAAAACTCATAACGTAACATATCTTGGAGATATGAATACCATGTACGGAGATTCATTAATTGTCTCTGGTTCTGTTAAAATAAATGGTCACTTATCAGGTTCATCTTTAACAGGTTCAATTGATTATAACAATTTAACGAATGTCCCAACATTAGTGTCTGGGTCTTCTCAGATTGACATAACAAACACAACAAACTATACAACATTTAGTTCGAGTATATCATCAAGTGTTGGTGAATTATCATCTTCAATTGCAACAACCGATTTAAATCAAAATAATAGAATTGATTCTTTGGAAGGTGTGTCAGGTAGTTATGCAACTACAGGGTCTAATCTTTTTAAAGGAACACAAACACATAGTGGTTCAATTGTACCTTCCGTTGATAATCTTTATGATTTAGGAAGTGTAACACACCAATGGAGAGATGTGTATATATCTTCTGGTTCCCTATACATTGATGGAACAAAAGTAATATCCTCAACATCACAAGAGTTAACCATCACAACGGATAATGGACAGTCATTAAAAATTTTAGAAGGAACCACGGACTCCATTGTTCTACAAGTTGCCGACGGTGACATTGAATTAAAGTCAAGTGGGGACGGTGATATATTATTGGACCCAACTAATGGTAAGATAATGTTAAAAGGACCGGTTGAGGTTTTAAGTGGTCAAAAAATACAATCTTCAGTTGGTGGTACACCTGTGGTATTTGCAAACGACATTGTTGTTTCAGGTTCTATAGATATAACCGGAACAATCGAAGGAATTAACTTAACAGATTTCAGTTCTTCAGTTAGTGGTAAACTAACAAGTCTTGAAGGAATGACTGGTTCATTAAGTTCGTTCACATCCTCAGCAAGTAGTAGATTAACAAGTATCGAAACGAGTACGAGTTCATTGAATTCATTTACATCTTCAGCAACGAGTAGATTAACAAGTGTTGAATCATCAACAAGTTCTTTAAATACATTTACATCATCGGCAAGTGGTAGATTAACCACTTTGGAAAATAAAACTGGTTCATATGCAACAACAGGTAGTAATATCTTCCAAGGTAATCAAACAATTACAGGTTCATTATATGTTTCACAAGATTTAATCATTGCAGGTTCATCCTCAATTCAACATATTAGTTCATCTATAGTAAACATTGCCGATAACATCATTACAGTAAACGCACAGAACCCAAGTATTAGATTTGGTGGATTGGCGGTTGTTGATAGTGGTTCGTTTCCACAAGTATCGGGGTCGATATTGTTTGATTCAGTTGAAAATCAATGGGTATTTGTTCACCAAAATCAATTGAACGTAACGTCGTCAATGGTGATAATGGGTCCCGAAACTTATAATAGTCTTGGTAACGAAACTCACTTAACAAATAATAGATTAGTAAAATCGGTAAATGACGAACACATTGGTGATAGTAATATAAGTGATAGTGGAACCAATGTATCTATCAATTCAAATACAAATATAACAGGTAGTTTACTCGTTACAAACACAATCGTATCTCAAACAACCCCTTTAGTTTCGGGTTCAGGTCAAATTTCATTTAGTGGAATTACCGGTGTACCATCAGGATTGGTATCAGGTTCTTCACAAGTATTATTAAGTAGTGGAATTTGGTCAGGTTCGGCACAATTACCATCGGGTATTGTTTCAGGAGCTGCTCAGTTACCTTCAGGTATCATATCAGGTTCATCACAATTACCTTCAGGATTGGTGTCAGGTTCATCACAAGTTGATTTAACCGCAACAACAAATTATAGTACAGGAATAAAAACAAGATTAAATGCTGAGGGTGTTATATCGGGTTCTTCACAAGTATTGAGTGGAACAGGAATTTGGAGTGGAAGTGCACAATTACCTTTAGGTGTTATATCTGGTTCAGCACAATTACCAAGTGGAGTCGTATCTGGTTCTTCACAAGTATTAAATGGTACAACAATACATTCTGGTTCATTCTTTAATGGTATAAGTGTTGTGTCCGGTTCTTCTCAAATAACATTCGGTTCAATATCGAGCGTTCCAAGTGGTTTAGTATCCGGGTCTTCTCAAATAACATTCGGTTTAATATCGAGCATTCCAAGTGGTTTAGTATCAGGTTCTTCACAAGTGTTAGGTGGAACGGGAATTTGGTCAGGTTCAGCACAATTACCAAATGGAGTTGTTTCGGGTTCATCACAAGTTACTTTAAGTTCAACAACAGGGTTTGGAACATATTTAAATCAGGCCGTTTTAACGACATCAACACCAACATTTAGTACTGTAAGTGCAACAACATTCACGGGAGCGTTAAGTGGTAACGCAACAACCGCTAGTAGTTCCCCAACACTTACGGCGTCTGGAACATTAACAACTCAAGCGGGTAGTGGTACTTTAATACATAGTTCTCCAATTGTTAGTAGTGAAGCGGGTTTATTTTCAACGAGTGACAATTCAAATAGTATTATAACATTCAATAGACATCCTGGAGCTTACTACAGTCAATTAGGTTTTAACTCAACAGGAACTATTTTTTATAGGAGTTTTAATAACACCTCAATTAATACGTCACAAGCTTGGAAGACAATTATCGATTCAGGTAATATTGGTTCACAATCGGTATCCTCAGCGACTACCGCAACATTTGCCACTAACTCGAGTAAATTATATTCCACAGATTCATCGTACAATTACACAAGCGCAAACCCTTATTACGGATATCTAACATATGATGGTAGTAGGTGGTTATTTCAAGTTAGTCCATCGTCACCCGCCGCGGTTAGAGTTGCTTATGCGGATGCGGCAGGTAGTGCGGGTAATGCAACGACCGCTGGTGGGTTTACACCTTCACAAACAAGCGGAACCGCAAATAGAATAGTTGTTGCAGATGCAAATGGCTATATTATTAACAACTATTTTAACGCATCTGGTGGTGGTTCTGAAAGAAATGCCTCAGGTATGGGATATTTCGCAGGACATAACACAGGTGATTACTATTATAGAAGTTACACGGCGGCAGCTGCAGCCGCGTTACTTAGTGGACAATCAATGAACATTAACGGTAATGCGTCGACGGTAACAAATGGTGTTTACACTAATACTACTAATACGATTGTTAATGGAGATTCTGCAGCAATTGTCACATACGGTGCTGGTAGCTATTCAGCGGCGGCGGCTTTATATCTCGGGGGATGGACAACTGACACCACATACGCTCGTATACGTACTTCCAATGGTAACCTTCATATTGATACAAGGGGAGGTGCGGGTAATTTATATCAAATGTATTTTAATCACTATTCAAGTGGTGACATGTATTTTGGTAATGGAGGAGGAACCGTTTTCATATATGGTGGGAGATTAAAACATTCAGACGGTACAAGTTACGTTTATAATAGTGGTACTTGGGGTATTGGTATATCGGGTAATGCTGCAACATCAACAACGTCAATCAACCTTATTGGAACCGGAGGTTCCGTTATACAATCAACCTCAACAGGAACATCCTACCAATATAACTACCAAGTAAGAGAGAATTCAGGTGGCGGTGGAAATACAAATGAGATATACGCACCACAGTTAGCTTTTCATTGGAGTGGTGTTGTTGCATCAAGTATTATGATGGAATCTAGTGGTAGAATTGCAATTAGAAATAATCCAGGAGGTTCTTATGAGAGTTTTATAGCCGCTAACATTACTTCAACAGGTACTCTCACCGAAACATCATCTATTCGATATAAAAAAGACATTGAAACCATTTCATACGGTTTAGATAAAGTTTTACAAATGAGAGGTGTCACATATCTTAAAAAAGAAAATGACATAAAAGAAGTTGGGGTAATTGCCGAAGAAATTGCGGAAATTTTCCCTGAATTAGTAAATTACGATACAGAAGGTCGTCCAGATTCCGTATCTTATGGTAGAATAACAGGACTTTTAATTGAAGCAATAAAAGATTTGAAGAAAGAGATAAACGATTTAAAAAACAATGGCTAATTTTTTAGCAAATACAAGACCAGCACCAGGAGTACAACTTGGTTTTTTCAAAGATAGGTATTATGGTGGTAATAGTTATTATCACTATAAGACAAACATACCAATGAATAATACAATGTGTATGATTGAAGCTATTGGTTATTCCTATGGAAATAATACCGCAATTAGATGTGCTTGGGTTTTTTACACATATGCACCCGCTAATACAACAATTAATGTTGGTTTACAAAATGCATATAGTGGATTATCGGCACATGGGGTGTATAGTTCAAGTGATGGTTACGCCGTAATTAGAGCAAGTGGTGCGTCGTATTATAGTGGTTGGGTATTTAATGCTTATTGTTTAAATCCTACGGGATATAATTTTAATGTTGGCATATTGGCTAGCGTTCAAACAGATAACGCAGGAAATTATTATTAATGGCAAATTTACAAGGAGGTACAGGAATTTATCCAGATGGTGGTTATTTAGAACAACTAGGTTTCTTTAGTGCTGCAAATTTATCATCTGGTGGAGGTTCTTATTATCACATAAAAACAAACGTTACTCACCAATCGTACGCTATGATTATGATTGAGGCCGTTGGGTATAATTACGGTACGGCATTACCGATAAGATGTGCTTGGAATTTCTATTGTTATAGTTATTTTTTTGGTAACGTTCAAAATTCGGCGTATGCGGGTGCAACCGCACATAGTCACTATGTGGCTGCAGATAATAGAATTGTCATAGTCATGTATGCTAGTAGTTTATATTATTGTGGATTTACGTTAAATGCGTATAACACAGCAGGAAATGGTTATGGTACCATAATGTCCGTAGTGTCTGCGGTTCAAACAGGAGGAACAACTTATTATTAAATTATGGCAAATTTAACACCACCTTTTAGAGTCTCCTCAGTTAGTAGTTGGTATTTTCAACAGAAATACATTTATAATTTTAACACTACGTCAGGTTCACCGTTATATGTTCATCTTAAAACAAGTTTAATTGGTGCAACAACATATAATATGTGGATGTTCGAAGCTGTTGGTTATAACTTTGGAACTGCTCAACCAGTGAGATGTTCATGGAGTTTCCATATAAGTACTGCCGGTGCACCATACACTAATGGATTTTTATATAATATAGGATTGGTTAAACAATATGACGGACTAACACCTCATGGAGTTTATATCGCATCTGATGGTTACATTGTATTAAGAGCATATGCTTCAAGTCAATATTACAATGGTTTTACTATAAATGCATATGCCACTAGAAGTGATGTAACTCAATCTAACGTTAGTATAATAGCCTCAATACAAACGAGTGATGGTGGTAATTATTATGGAGGACCAGTACAATAATTTAAATTTAAAATAAAAAAATATGAAAAAGTATATAGACGCATTTGGTAATATGCAATTTTTAATGGCGGGTGAAGAAGTACCTGTAGGTTGGACCGAAGTGGTTGAAAAATATAAACGATTCAGAGCGCCAAACGGAGATATACATACTATAATGTTTGATGCGACACCAGGAGATGATTGGGTTGAAGAAGATGTTGATTTTTTAGGTCAACCCGACCCATTCTATAGACCACCATACGATGCTTTGAGAATGGTAAATTACCCACAAATTAGTAATCAATTAGATATGTTATGGCACGAATTAAACACCAGTGGGAGTATATCAACAGGGGGAGATTGGTTCCAAGCAATCCAAGAAGTGAAAGATAGTTACCCAAAAAATTAGTTAATTTAAATTTTTTTATGTATATTGTTATATGATATATATAATAATTTACATCACTTTCCTCACTACACTATTTGGATTCATAGGATTTAAAAAGATATGGGACAAAATTACAATGTACGTCAATAGAGAATATTGGTGTGATTATAATGTAATTGAGTTTGCAGCTTGGATGGCTAAAGCTTTGATAATTGTTCCTGGTTTAATATTCGGTATCGAGATATGGTGGTTACATTTCATAACACTTATAACTTCGTCCCTATTAATATGGGCAAGTATGAAAAAATCACTACCAACACTAATTGTATTCAATACAATATGGATATTAATTTCTTTAACAATTATCGTAAGAAATCTTCACTAATCGAATAATTTTTGTTATTTTATAACAAAATCAATAATAAAAATAAAAAACTGAACATGGAAAAAATTAAGTTAAAATTAGGTGACCTCTTACAATTAGAAAGTGAACTTAATGGATACGTTGACCCACAAACGGGAACTCAAATCTATGAGGGATTCACCAAACAAAATTTATCAATAATTTTAAAATATGAATTAACTGAATTAGTTCAAACACTTACCAATGAAAAGAAAATAGTTGGAGGTTTGAGAGATGAATTAGTTAAAAAGTATGGTGAAGATGATGGTAATGGTGGTATGAGAGTTAACACATACATCGAACAAAAAGATAAGGAAGGTAATGTAGTTTCTGCGATTATTAATCCACAATATGTCGAGTTCGATAAAGAATATGGAAGTTTATTAAATCAAGAAAAGGAAATTGATTATCCTGAAATTACAAAAGATGATTTAAAAGAGGCTGGTAAGTCTAAAGACAAATACATGGTGTTGTTTAAACTCATCAAAAAAGATAAAAAAGAAGAAGGGACTAATTAAGTCCCTTTTTTTATTATATTTTTCTTTTTATTTCAATTTTCATATTACCAATCTCATATTCTCCAATGTCATAGTGTGGTATTGATAACCTTAAACTACGCAGAACATTAAAATCCGAATCATCAAATGGGTTAACTTCATAAATCATCACGTCAACGGTCTCCTGTAGGGTAAATTTCGAACGTAAATCGTATCGTGTGTTCTTTTGTTCGTTCTTAATATACTCGTCAGGAATGGACCCTAAATCGATTTTATCGAAGAACGGTTCAATATCCACCAATCTACTTCTATTACGTGTTGTTAAACCCATACTGAAAGTGTTGTATTTGAATTCCTTATCCTCCCAATATCTCATCTGTTGAAATGAGTCATATTGCATACCCCACTTTCTAACAAAGTTTCTATTAGAGGAAACTTCATATTTCATTCTTTCTTTTTTATAGTCATCACTAAACCTAGATGTCTGCGAAACAAAATGATAAGTTATTGCACATTCGGTCGTTTTCAAATCGTACCCTTTTAGTTTCGCACGAAGTAAGAAGTCGTCATCTTCACAAAACGCAGGAACAAATGAGAAACCATCGAACCCACCAACATCGTCAAACATTTTCTTGTAACCACCCATAAAGAAAACTGCACCCTCATATAGTTCACATTTATCTTTGTTTTCCTCTACGTACTCATTAAATAAATCATAGTTGAAATCATAGAAAGAAGAGCCCAAATCTAATAATACTTTACCTGGTCTTTTATGTCCTTTAAAAATAGGGGGTTCGATTGTGGTGTACGATAACAATAGATTCTCAGTTAATAACATATCCATATTCTCTAAGAAATGTTTACCTAAAATCATGTCGTTATGTATTAATACCAATTTATCCGTATCAACTAATTTTATACCGGCATTGTATGTGTCAGAAAAAGTTAACCTATCATCATCATGTATGTAGGATAAGAATTCATCGTCTAACGATTCTAACCATTCCTTTGTTCCATCAGATGAACCACCACTACTAATAACAAATGGAACTTCAGGATATAATAAACGAACACGTTTATAACATTCTTTAGTTAGGTCCAATTTATTAAGGACAGCCATCACTAAACTTATATTCATCATTTTATATTTCTAACTTTATTTACCCACATCTTTTCATCTTCTCTGGTAATTGGCCAAATCTTTGGTGTGTTTATTGTTGCAGATATTTGACCTCTCATTTCCCAATTAATAATTTCATATGGATGTCTACCCGTTTTTTCAAACAACCAATTGTCACCATACCATACTTTAATATCTTCAGGTATATGTCTGTAAACATTTTTATGTATAAAAAACAAACAAGCGAATCCACCACGAAATTCATGTATAGGTCTAACCCCAAACTCACCACCGTTATATTTCCAACAACCTTCACCTAATCCGATAATACCTTTATCTTCGGTGATATGGTCATATACTTTATCGATTAATGTAAAGTCAGTAATGACATCATCATTTAAGAACATTAGTTTATCGTACTTTGCCATAGCGGCACCCTTATTCCATGCTGGATTGATAAATGTATTTTGACCTTCCTCAATATAAGTTAATTTAGGAATCTCTTCTTTAATGTTACCACCCTCAACGGTATTATCCATTAGAATAAATTCACCAACTAATGGGTGAGCACATACTTCTTTAACTCTTTCTACAATTCCGTCTGGTATAAACATCGACGGCATAATTACTGATATCATATCTTTAGTTTAATTGTGAACGTAAAGTGGTTTTGGAATATACACCACATTACCTTCTTTAAATTTATTTAAATAATCTTCTACAAAAATCCCATCAGCTTCCCCACTTGATGTGTCTAATTTTATCATTTTTGCTAATTTTGTTTTTGACATGAAATTCCCAATATCTATCTGACCTCTCTTTGGATATGACTTCAGGTGCACATATTCATTGTTCACCCAATTATGTATCATATCACAATAAACAAAATGGGTTTCATTATTTATTGAACTAAGAAAGTAATCCACAAAAAATGGAACATAATAATTGTCGTCACCTGTCATAACTACCCACTCCTCAACTGCGTTATCTAAACCATATTGTCTTGCCGTGTGACCCCAATCGTTATGAGGTCCCGACAATTCTGAAAATCTAATTCTATCGTCACCGTTAAAATAATCTTTAACTTTTTGATAACCATTATGTTCACCATCGGAAACAACATGTATTTTCCAATTAGGATTTGATTGAGAAAAGATTGAACTGATAATACCCATCAATTGATTAGGTCTATTATATGTTGGAATAATGAATTCTATTTTCATATTAATACAATATACATTATTTTTTCCAAAAACTATAGATTCCTTTATCTAATTCATACGATGGCCATATAAATCTTTCTCGTTTAGGTTGTTGACTTGCCCACGACCACATATCTCTTAGTCCATCTTCAAATTTAGTGGTATGTTCAAACTCTAATATGTCAATTGATTTCTGAAATGTTGGTATTGAATTTTTTACTTCATGTCTTCCTTCTTTGTATACGACATCACCTCCACCAATTACTTTTCTTAATGTTTCATTTGCATTATTTATTGACCACTCCTCAACACCACCTAAGTTTATAATCTGTTTAGAGGATTCAGGTCTAATTGCTGAATTCCATAACGGTTTAACAATGTCATCGATATAACTAAACGCTCTGGTTTGTTCCCCATCACCAAATATTGTCATTGGTTCACCGTTTAAATGTTGATACATCCAAATCCCTAAAACGTTACGGTACTTATCCCATATGTTTTGATTTCTACCGTACACATTATGTGGTCTAATGATACACCAATCTAATCCATGTTGGTCACCTGCAATATGAATATCCATTTCACAAGCATATTTTGCCACACCATATGGGTCAATAGGAGCTTGTCTTTGGTCTTCATCAAAAATACCACCATATCCATGACCATAGACGGCAAGTGTTGATGTGAATATTAAACGCTTTACATCGTGTTTAATACATTGATTAATAACTCTCGCTGTTGAAACTAAATTATTTTCATAATTGTGTTGTCTAATGAATGGTGACAATCCTTCAGCTGCGTAAGCCGCAAAATGAAACACATAATCAAATTTATTAACTTCAAAACAATTTTCAATCGGATGAGTCACTAAATTCATTTGCCAAAACTCCACCTTTGGATTTACATTTTCTTTATATCCACCACTTAAATCATCGATACCAACAACCTTAATGTTTGGTACGTTCTCTATAAGATAGTCCGCTAATCTACTACCTAGTAAACCAGCAACTCCCGTAATTAGTATTTTCATATTCTTTTTAGTATTGTTAATCCACAGTTATTAGTAAATCTCTCATGTAAAACCCAATGAGGATTCTCATTCATAAATTCTTCGATACCCAACCATATACCGGACTCTGGCGAACCAGTGTAAGTTTCACCTCTAGTTTCAAATAAAGTAGTGTCGTGAAACCCGATGTACTTTCTAACCTTATTACCGTGTAACGATAATTCGGCACGTATTTGGTTGTAATTATGTAACGTATCAATGAATAAAAAATCGGTCTCTTCAATATCACATTTAGTTGTGTCACCAACAATAAATTTAAATTCAATATCCATATCCTTTATCACATCTAATACGATGTTTTCATTTATTGGGTTAATATCATAAGATATAAGTTTTTTTGGTTTACCCATTAAAAATGCCCACGTAGATACTATATTCCTTACTCCCATCTCGGTAATATGTTCACATTCCTCCGAATATCTTTTTAATGTTGGTAGATGTTCGTTAATGTCAGAATGGTGATTACATTTTTCGTTGTAAATCTGTTCTAGTCTATTCATGTTAAATTGTTTTATAAAAGTTATTTTGTTTTTCTTGTCTCTCGATTTGTTTATGATGTAATATACAATATTCATCAGTATCATTTGGTAATGTTGATATCTTTTGACCACCAACAATTGTTTCATGAACTTTACCGTGCCACTTCATGTGACCTCGATAAATTCTACCTTGGTAATCGGGATAGTTAACCCATCCCTTTTCATTTACTCTCCATCCCCATTGTTTGATGTGTTCTTCGGTTAAACCATTAACGGTGTTAATTCTAGGTACGTAGATTAAATCAACTTCTTTGTTTAATTCTAAGATTTCGTGTAGATGTTTTACCATATATTCACTAACCATTTCATCAGCATCTAATTGGAAAATGTAATCACCGGTACAATTGTGATTTAATATATTCTTCCACTCACCAAAATGATTATTAAACCAAGTATTTCTCAATATTTGTATATTTGGTTCAATGTTATATGACAACAAGAATTCTAAAATTTCCGGGTTACCATTCTTCTCATCGAATAGAATTACTATTTCATCTTCAGTTCTTTTATTTTCTAATAAGAACGGTACTAATGTTTTTATTTCTTCTAATTCATTACAAACTGTAATTGCAAAACTTATCTTCATGCTACATTACCTCCATTGATTGATGTTGTTAGTTGTCTTATTATATCTTGGTTGATTTGTCTTGCTATTCGTTCGGACAATAAAGATGTCAATTGAGACTCGAACGTAGAGATATCTAAATCGGGTTCACGTGTCCACACAGCTCTTAATGGTCTCACACGACCTTGTAAATGTGTTTGAGCAAACACATATGTATTTTCAATAAACCCTTCGAAAAATTTAAATTTTGTCATGTTATGTTTGGGTTTACTCTTTCTCTTGCAAATAATTTAAAAACTCTACCATCATTATCATTAAACGTCATGTTACCATTTGTTGTTGCACTTAAACGAATAGTACATTCGTTAGGTCCTGAAGCAAATGCAACCGGCTCATCCTCACCAAATTGAAAACAAAATTCAACATTTGAAGGTTCAAAAGTAACTGGCGTATGAAAATATAATGTTGGAGTTTCATCACCTTTAAAAAATTTAAAGTTCATTATTTAATCTTATTTAATTTAGGTAGAATCAATTTATGTTCTTGAGGTCGATTCATGTAAGGTTCGATTATATTTTTAAACTTATCTTTCATTGCTTCCATTGAAAATTTAGTTTGGTTTTCTAATTTTAAACTTTCAGCTCTTTCCTTATAATCGTTGTAGTCCCTGTGAACTAATTTCATAACTTCAGCAAATTCATTATAGTTCGCCGTGAACCACTTTGAACCTTTAAGAATAAATGAATCAATAGCACTATCGTGTACCTCAGTTAATGTACCACCAATCATAATGGCTTTATCCATAGGTAAGAAATCTTTATGTCCCGACCAGTTAGAAGCAATGATTGGTTTACCCGTCATTGAAAATTCAAGTAACGGTCTACCGAACCCTTCACCCTTTGTAATTGATACCATGGATTTAACTTTTGGATGATTATATAATTCATTCATCTCTGAGTTCGTTAGTTCACCAAACAACAAATATATTGATGGAGGGTTCTCAATTTGACCAACAATTTCCTCAATCTTCTTTCTGAATTTTTCTCTTTCTTTAATTGAGAAAGACGCTGAAGATGTTTTAAGAATTAACGCAGGACCATTCTCACTGTTTTTAAATGATTCAGTGAAACATCTTATCAACATACCCACATCTTTTCTATCCTGACCGATGTCACCTTTTAACCAATGACCAACAAATAGATAAGCAAACTCTTCTTTAATGTCTAAATCAAAATTTGTGTAGATGTCATTGTAAATTAAATTATCAACACCTTCAAATAATACTTCAATTGGTTTTTCAATTTTATGTTGTTTAACTAACTTACCTGTATTGTTTTCATTTTCATTATAGACCGTAGACAATAACACGTCTCTTGAAAATGTAGATGTTGTAATAATCAAATCCATTTTGTTACAACCATCAATCCAATCTTTAGGTGCAACTGTGGTCTCGATACCAGCAGTGATACCTACGTTAAATTTACCAAGTCTTTGAAATTCATTTGGTACAGTTACTTGAATGTAAATGTCTGGTTGAGATTCTAAGTTAGTAATGATATTTGATTCTGCCCACTCATGAAATGAATTACCTTCTTCAAATGCAGTTAATGGAGTGGTTCCCCAATTACAACTATCAATTTTAATATCGAACAAATCCATTCGATAAAGTGATTCTAATAAATCTCTTGAATGTGCCCCATATCCACTTCTTGTTTTAATGGGACCTCTAAATAATAAAAATGGTTTCTTATCCATGTAGTCTATATAATTTTATATAATTCAAATCTTTTCTTAGGTGTGAATTTTTCAATTGCGGTGTCAATACCTTCAATCATTTTATCACACATAATTTTATTTGATAGGTTCTCAATAACAAATTCCCTACCTTTTAATCCTTTTGATTTTCTTTTCTTTTTACCTAATTTATACATCTTCATAATCGCATCGGCGACTTCATCGTCGTTAACTCTATCGTCAAAAATGTATGGTGTTGGAACCGAACCGTTTAGGTTAATTGCCGCTGACCATATTGGAATAACCCACTCACCGTGTTTTTGGTCACACCATTTTTTCTGATGTAATGAACCAATAGAAATATAATCATCTTCGTTAAAGTTAAATCCCATTTGGTCTTGTAAACCACCCGTCACATTTGCAATGATTGGTGTTCCGGACATTAACGATTCTGCGGTGGTTAAACCAAATCCCTCGTTGTTTGCGATGTTAATTGTACAATCAACA
>Ga0247722_10001233_pt1 | contig 14369 bp, 5 predicted proteins | sample MSEWelMarce3H_FC_FD_189094 | JGI IMG/M metagenome (GOLD analysis project Ga0247722, IMG submission 189094) | Subsurface sediment microbial communities from gas well in West Virginia, United States - MSEEL Well Study Marcellus 3H_FC | ecosystem: Environmental > Terrestrial > Deep subsurface >... | reverse complement strand
GTTCTGGTATTGTAATAATTGCGATTTCTAAAATATTATCCACTCCTACAAGCCCTCTTGTCATAATCAGCGGCGATTCCGCCATAATGTCATGGACAGCCGTATCAAGAGCTGAAGGCTATAGTTGGATTCTCTATCAGTCCGCAACGAATGCTTATGTAGGTTCCTCCTTTGCAACAGGCACAACAATCTCTGCAACTACAGCTACAAGAACAAGTCTCGCACTTGGTCAATACTATTATTTCACAGTTGCTGCAACAGGATTCTCTGCTTCATCTTCTGCTGCTGCCTCGGCAATCGTTCAATATGTCCCTCATCCATACAATATCACACTCTCTATATCAAGTACAGCTGCAACCCTCGGCTGGTCAGCAATAGGTACAAATCCAACATTTTATTACACTCTTATACAAACTACTGTGAATGCATACACAAGTGGAACCCAGACGACGATTGTTACGAACAACACGACGTCAACATCGGCAACCTACACTTTCACACCCGTTTTTAACACTTACTACTTTTTCACAATATATCAGACAACAACCCAGTATGGACAATCACCCACCTATCAAAGTCCTATTTTCAACTACTTCTATCCTCCAAGTGCATCGGCAACTCCTCTTGCGTTATGGTTACGCGGTAATTCTGGACTTAATACTTCATCTGGCACATGGACAGATACTAACAGCAGCACTTCTTACAATATTTCAGGCACTGCAACTACTGTTACTGTGAACGGACTCAATGCATGCCAGTTCTCCAGCAGTTCAGGATATATTGCAAGTTCAATCACATGGTCAGGTGTTGGAAGAACAGTACATGTTGTTATGCAACTACCAGCCTATGTAAGCGGAAATTTCTACATTTTCAGTGGACCATTTGCTAGTAATAATAATACATTTGATTTCAGATACACGAGTAAACCTTCTAATACTGCAGTAATTCAAGTAACCTATCAAGGAAATGGATCAATCACTGAAAGTTCCACCTTTTCACAATTGATTAATGTTCCTGTTTTATATTCAGTCGTTGTCGGTGCAAGTTCAACAACCTATTATGTAAATGGTACCAGTTTAGGAACACATGGTGGTTCGATTTGGTCAGCAGGAACCAGTCAAATTAATATCAACAGTTTCAGTACAAACGTAAATGCAAATAATAACATATTCTGTGAAGTGGTCGTACATAATGGCACATTAAATTCAACAGATATGACAAATTCTATGAACTACCTCCGAAATAAATGGGGTACATCCTAATAAACTCTTTTAATCATCGTCTAGCCCTAACTCAAAAACTATGAACTCATAACAGAGCTAGGATGTCTATGAGCACAGCAACAGCCGTGACCATGCTCGATGTAAGAGCAGGGTCAGGAGCTATAACACTTCCCCTTACAACAGAAATTCCATATCGTGTTATTACAATTAAAGATGCATATGGTGCCGCCGCCCTTTCCTCCATTACAATCAATACTCAAGGAACGGACGTGTTTGAAAACGGGGCCTCTTCAATCACACTCACAAATACCTACGACACAACAACCCTCTATGCAGGTCTGCCCGGCTACTGGTATACTATCGGCGGTTCACGACTCCAAGGTGCGGCATTTGGCACATTATCAACAGGTGTAATCACGAACCCTCTTCGTCTCGGCACTTTGTCAACCCAGACGGCCATTCAATTCCCTGGCCTCCGCTCCAACTACAACGCAACGGCCATCACAGAGCAAACTACAGGTACAGGAACGCAAGAACTTCTCTTATATAAAGCATCGTCAATCTCGGATCAAATCCGCCTCCAGACGACAGGAAATATTGTTTTTGAGGCTGGTGCGGCGGCGCGATCATTCCCCTCCACTACACAGCTCGCGACCCCCACCCTTTACATTGCTGGAAGCACGTCAAATGTCGGTGTTGGCACCGCAAGCCCCGCCACTACTCTTGATGTTGCTGGCACAGGCCGTTTCCAGACCCTCTCAAGCTTCGCACTCAATGTCAGCTCTATAAACGGTGCGGCACCAGGTGGGACGTTTAATGGCTCTACTCTCTCATTGAGTACTGGGTCAGTCTATGCTTCAAATGTTCTTGTGGTAAGCAAAGTATCTGCATTAAACAGTAATGTATATGGTTCAGGTATTGATACATTAAGTCTTAGAACAACTGCTCTTGGATTTGCAGAAGGAACTCCTTCTATTTATTTTGGAGCCTCTAATGTTAACTATCCTTTAGCACGTATTATAGCATTAGATCAAGGATTAACTTATGCAAACAGCGCACTTCTATTTCAGACTGCTACAATTAATAATGCAGCCATAACTGGTTTAACCAGCTTTTCACATACTGGTTCAAATCAATCCTATACAGTTCCAACAGGAGTTACATCACTCACTCTTTATATGTGGGGAGCAGGTGGTGAGGGATTTTCAACAAGTTTAGCTGGAGGGGCTGGTGCATTTATACAAGGAACCTTATCTGTTACACCTGGACAGGTATTGACTATTATTGTCGGTGGTGGATCGGCATCAACCTATGGAGGTGGAGGTGCAGGAGCACCGCAAGGAGGAAGAGGAGGTGGTCGTTCTTCAATTAAAACGGCAGGAGGTGATGAAATTGTCATTGTAGGTGGTGGAGGTGGTGGTGCAGCACAAAATGGAGGTGGACATGCAAACTTTTCTCCAACTATTAATGGAGGTGCTGGATTTAGAGGTCGTGAAGGTAGCCCTCCTATTGGAGGAGGGGGTGGAACTCAAACCGCAGGAGGTGCAGGAGGAGGATTAGCAGAATCAGGTAGTTATTTATTAGGAGGTGTAGGTAACAGGAATGGTGGTGGAGGAGGTGCTGGATATTATGGCGGTGGTGGAGGAGGTACAACAGATTTTAATGCATGCGGAGGTGGTGGTGGTTCATCCTATACAACAAATCCCCTATTTACATTGACAACGGGATCTAACTCTCCTAACTCATATTATGAAGCACCAGCAACAAGTTCTCCTTATTATGTTGCGGGTGTAGGAGCAGGTGGAACAGGTTCAGCTAGTGGTAATGGTCTTGTTGTTATTGTTAACAGCTCACCACCCTATATCTTGTCAGAAACTATGCGTATTTCGAAAGAAGGTTATGTTGGTATTGGCACACCCACGCCTCAAGCTCATCTCGATGTAGCAGGTACAGGCCGTTTCCAAACTCTCTCAAGCTTCGCCCTCAATGTCAGCTCTATAAACGGTGCGGCACCTGGTGGTACATTTAATGGCTCTACATTGTCTCTTTCAACTGCTTCTGTAAGAACAAGCAGTTTAACCGCAAGCCAAATAACTGCCTCTAATCTCGTGCTTAATGGAACCGAGACCATTAACTTCAATGGTGGAGTCGGCTCAGCTGGATATGGCGAAGGCATTGATACTCTCTCTCTGAAATCCCCTCTTACAGCCTATAACGGAGGAATCGCATCCCTCTTCTTTGGAAATGGAACAACCGCATATCCTCTTGCGCGAATTGCGGCGATTGATTCGGCTACTGAAGCCCCTGGGGCTAGCGCACTTGTTTTCCAGACAGCAACAGCAGCGATTAATGCATCTCTCACGGGTATTAATATTTTCACGGCAACAGGTGCTGACCAAAGCTATACAGTACCAACAGGTGTTACCTCGATTGTTGTAACAATGTGGTCAGCTGGCGGCGGCGGCTCAGGTTCAACAGGTGGTGCTGGTGTTTATGTCAAAGGTGTTATGGCAGTTACACCAGGACAAACTCTCAAAGTTGTTGTGGGTGGCGCTGGTCGTTACAATAGTCTTATTTCAACCTATGGAGGTGGTGGCGCTGGTGGAATAAATCAAGCCGCAAGTGGTGGTGGTCGTTCCGCTCTTCAGACACAAGTTGTAACAGTTGTAACAGGTGCATCCTCTTCTGGAACAGCCTTTACCTATACAACCTCTACAGCACACAACTTAGCAGTAGGGTATGGAGTTGCTGTATCGGGCCTTGTAACACCTGCCTATAATATTAATGGTCTCATTACTGGTATTACTTCTAATACATTCACAATCGCAAATACTGCTACACCTGCTACAATAACATCACAATCAGGAAGTATTTTCCTTGAAATACTCGACGCTGGTGGAGGTGGTGGCTCCTATAACGGTGGTAGTGGTCCAGCAGGTAATGGCGGTCTTACAAATGGTCAAGCGGCTAGCACAAATAACAATAATAACTCTGGAGGTGGTTCACAAACTGCAGGAGGTCAGGGAGGAACATCAGGAGGTGGCACAGGTAGTATGTTTGTAGGAGGTAATGGTGGAGCAGCCGCTAATGGTGGAGGCGGTGGCGGTGGAGGATGGTTTGGAGGTGGTGGCGGTAGTGGAGTTGGATCAGGTAGCGGTGGCTCTTCTTATATCAGTTACCCTGCATTCACATTATCTGATAGTGGATTTACAGCAAACTTCTCTAGAAGTGCTCCAGGTACAACGGATACATATTATCAATCAGGTGTTGCAGTAGGTGGTGCAGGTAACAGTGACGGTGGACCAGGTCTTATTGTTATTGTTGCATCACCCACCTATGCAATGGGTGAGGCTATGCGTATTTCTAGGTTTGGCTTTGTAGGTGTTGGAACTAACAATCCCTCTACCCTCTTAGACGTCGCAGGTACAGGCCGTTTCCAGACTCTCTCTAGCTTCGCCCTCAATGTCAGCTCTATAAACGGCGTGGCACCATGGCAACCTTCCTTCTTAATCAGCACAACCCAAGGTCTCACAAGCAATATTTCTTCGATGATTGACCCTACCGAACTCACCAGCACTGTTACAGGTCTTGGAACGGCGGGCTTCATCAACACGGTGGGTCTTTCTTTTGCCGTCGCAAGCACAGCCCAAGGTCTAGGAACTTTCGGCTACACCAGCACAAACCAGCTCCTCTCCACAACCATTGGTGTTTATGGAGCAATCGGCAGCAATATTAACACAACAGTCCAACCGCAATTCACAAGCACGCTCCAAGGTTTAGGAAATGCAGGTTACATAAGCACATCCCAACTCCTCTCCACATCAGCAAATATTATTGGACGTATTGGTACACTTGGATTAGGTGTCAGCCCTTACGTAGTCCAAGGATCGCTCAGTACAAACCAGACTATGGCCTCTGGTGCTGATACAATATTTGGTTTCACAACAACAGGTTCTTACAACAATAACTCTAATATTGACCCTCAAAGCTGGTGGAATCATCCAACATCACAATTAAGACCCACAGTATCAGGTCATTATCTAGTAAATCTAGCAGTTTGGTGGGCAACTGCAACAGGTAATCAACAAAATAACATACAGATTCGTAAAAATGGTAATCAAGCAGTGATTTATCAAAGTCCTGGAATGACATATGCTGGTTCAGGTCAAAGTCAAACAGTGACAGCACTCGTTCAAATGAATGGGACAACTGACTATATAACATTTTCAGGCTATTCAGGAAATGGTGTGACAACAACACAAGTAAATGGAACCTATTTCAATGCTATTCTTGCAACAACAGGCGCATTTACAGGCTCAACTTTCCTAATCAGCACTACAACACTTCAAGCACAGACCATCTCCTCTCTTAACTTAAATGTCAGCACAATCAATGGTCTACTCCCTGGAACTGGTTCAGTATTCACAGGCTCCACGACCTTCCTCTCAGCGACCCAAGCCCTTGTTTCCAGCCAGACAAGCTACAATCTCTCTTCCGTTCTAGGCTTCGTCTCATCTCTCCAAGTTGATGAACTCCAAATCGGAAACGGTTATGGAATACTCAGTTTCGGCGACACACAGATGAGCTCTGTTTCAACTATTGCAGTGATGGCTAATCTCGGCCAGTTTACAACGATGTCCACACTCGCCATTAATGCATCAAGCATTACAGGCGTTGTGATTGGTGCATCATTCACAGGTACTCTTGGAACGGTTTCCTCTCTCACGGCACTCAGATATTTTGGTCTTACAGGTTCTTATGCAAATACGGCCATTGCTGAAGTCTCTACAGGAATAGGAACTCAAGAACTCCTCCTCTACAAAGCCTCCTCCATCTCAGACCAGGTTCGTGTTCAGACGACAGGAAACGTGATTTTTGAGGCAGGTGTTGGAGCCCGCAGTTGGCCTGTAGCGCCTCGTGTCACGCCTCCCACATTCTACATCGCAGGATCCAACTCCAATGTTGGTGTAGGCACGAGCAACCCTACAACAACCCTAGATGTGGCTGGAACCGGTCGTTTCCAGACGTTGTCGTCACTGAATATCACGGCTGGTTCAATCAATTATAGTATTGCTTATGTTTGAACTGGGTTTCAAAACAATAGAACAAATGTTCTATCTTTTTAGTGATGTCGGTAACGAATATAAATATTCCAACCGCACAAAGTTTCATTTTAGTCGATACAAGAACAGGACCCAATAAAGTCCTCTTCTTGCCCGCTGCATCCACGATTCAAGGCCGCTATCTCTCAATCAAAGATTATTTTGGAGGCGCGACCAACTCCAGCATGACGATTTCAACAACAGGCTTAGATCGCATTGACCAGCGAGGGATTCGCTACACGCTTGCCTCTTCTTTTGGCAGCGTTATGCTCCTCTCAGATGGTGCGAGGTCTTGGAATATGCTGGGACTTTATGAAGGTGCGGATACGGCGATTCCTTCAGTTGCTATAGTTAGTAATGTTGTAATTGTAGGTGCGAATTCAACATTAAGTTATGGTGATTATATATTCTATTATTTTACAACAGTTGGTAATACCTCTATTACAATAACAAATCCAGATTCCACTACAATCAATGCATTTATTTTAGGAGGAGGCGGTGGTGGAGGCGCATGGGTTGGTGGTGGTGGTGGAGCAGGAGGTTTATGTATGAAGAATGGTGCCTATTCGGGTTCTTACACAGTAACTGTGGGAGCAGGTGGAAATGGTGGGACTGACGGAGGTGGAGCAGTAGGAGGAAATTCTCAATTTAGCACTTTTATAGGATATGGTGGAGGAGGTGGTGCATATGCTTTTTCTGCTGGTGCAAGTGGAGGTTGTGGTGGAGGTGCAGGATATGGAAACAATTCAGGAGGTGCTACTACACAATCATCTTCAGCTTCTGGTGGCTTTGGATTTGCAGGTGGTTATGCAGCCCCAGGACCTGCAGGTGGAGGTGGTGGTATAGGTTCTGCAGGTGTAAGTAACTATACTGATTTGGGTATTTCTAATCAAAATGGATTAAATGGTGGATTTGGATATGGAGGAGCCTCTAATTCTACATTTCTTGATGGAAGGGCCTATGGAGGAGGGGGTGGTGGTGGAACAAATGGTAATGACGGTACATATATGATAGGGGGGTTTGCTTTTTCAGGAGGTGGAAATGGAGGTATTGGGGCACCCATTGGAACAACAGGAGCTGCAGGATATCCTGGAACTGCTAATACAGGAGGTGGTGGTGGTGGAGGGGGTAACTGGAATGGAGGAACAGCTAGGAATCCTGGTGGAAATGGTGGTTCAGGTATAGTGATTTTATATCATACGGGAGTTTCTGCACAATCAATTGCAAAATACAGTGCGCTTTTTAACACTGCAAATAACACAGCTCTAAGCATTCCTACAAATACTGCCTTTACACTTGGAACAAACAATCATACGATTGAGTTTTGGTTCTATCAGACAACTCGTAACACCTATGATACTCTATTTAGATATGGAGATAATACACCTCAGTGGACTTCTACATCCAATTACTATTTTAATATAGGAAACTCACAATTTTTAGTAATATTAGGTAATGGTTCAGGTGGATGGGAATTATTAATAGATGGTGGAACTAAACCTACATTAAATACTTGGAATCATTATGCACTTGTGCGTAATGGAACTACATTTACATTATATATTAACGGAACAAGTCGAGCAACTGCTACTTCCTCTATAAGTATTGGAACACAAAGTGGTTCAATGGTGATTGGTTCATCAGGATCTACTGGGGGCTCTGATGGATTTACGGGCTATATTTCCAACTTCCGATTTGTGAATGGAACTGCAGTCTATACTTCTAATTTCACTCCACCTACAACACCATTGACAGCGATTCCAAACACACAAGTCTTAATTCAGGGACTTGTGGATAGGAGTGCAAATGCTTTTACAGTTACGAATAATGGTGGTGTTACACTCTCCACAAGTGTATCGCCTTTTGCTTAATGGCCTCGGCGGCATATTCCATTTAATAAAACAGACCTTCCAAATAAAGACATATGTCTACGATACCACAAAGTATAGCCAATCTTGTCTTGTGGTTAGATGGAAATGATCCAGCAGGAACTGGAACACCACCGGCTAATAATGCGTCTATAACAAGTTGGGTTGATAAATCAACTAGTGCAGCCTCTGGAACTGCGACTGGAACACCAACCTATGAAGCCTCTTTCGCAAATGGAAAAGGCTCCATTAAGTTTCCTGGTTCAGCCTATATTCAAAATGGATCTTATACACTTACTCTCTCTTCCAAAACCTTTTTTATGGTGTGTAGTTCCTATGCGGCAACCACAAACGGAAATCCAGCAGGATTCATGAGTTTTGGTAATAGCGGAAACGTATACAACCAGCAGAATGGAACTGCTTACCAGGGTCCCGAAGCCTCATTCACTAACAAGTTTGGCTTTCTACAAGGATATGGAAATGGCGGTTACTACACATCTTTCGGTAGCCCTTTTGGAGAAACTCCTCTTGGTATTTACGGTGATACACAAAATGGCACTGCCGCCGCAATCTATGTGAACGGTTCAAATATTGCTAACCATACTTTATCGTATACACCTGGAACCTCAACACAATATCGTATTGGAAGGCGAACAGACTCTCTTGGACAATATCTACATGGAAATGTCTGTGAAGTTCTTGTGTATACAGGTGTTTTATCATCAAATAATCGGCAACTTATCGAGGGCTACTTGGCCTGGAAATGGGGTACCCAAGCCTCTCTCCCCTCTAACCATCTCTACAAATCTTCAGGACCTCTTCTAGCTCTCTCAACACCTCTCACAATTCCACAAAATACAAGCCTTCTTCTTGTGGGTACATCCTCCTTATCGAAAACCTTCATACTCCCCGCCGTTTCAACGAATCCTGGCCGCCTTCTTATCTTCAAAGACATCTATGGTTCATTCTCTACAAGTAGTGTCTTCTTATCCACGACAGGCTTAGATGGATTTGAGAATAATGGAACTAATATGAGACTTGCAACAAACTATGGAGCATGGACCTTCATTAATGATGCTATGACAAGATGGTATTTGATAGATTCTTACAAAAATACTATGTTATTATCAAGCTTTACGACTACTGTTTCTACAGGAGAACGATTCCCACTTGTTCAAACCAGCGCACTTATTGTAAAGTTAGACGGTGCATCCTATTCTGCTGGTGGTGGATCATGGACCAACTCAGTAAACTCCACAAACTGGACAATGAGTGGAACTACATATGAAGCAGCGACAAAAACGGTTGTATTTAGTTCATCCTATGCCTATGCTTCTTCAGTTGCAAATTTCAATTCATCTGCTCACACAGTTATTATGTATTATTTTAGAACAGGTAATTCTCCTAATCCTGGTGGTATTGCTACAACTGGAGCAGTATTATATCAAATTGCTCGTGCGGGTGAAGTTCAGAGTGAAATTCTGATCTATGAACCCACTATGTGGGAATATTATTCAGGGTTTACTCTTTCATTTGATGCAAATACATCACTCTCAGGAACCACGGGATGGGTTATGAGAGGATTTGTTAAAAATGGAGGAACTGGAACCTTCTATCTGAATGGTCTGCCAGATGGTACTCAAACAGTCGGTACTGCAGTCCCTACAGCAAATCGTGATTTCTGTATTGGGCGTGATTATCGTGATAACAGCTCATATCTTCAAGGAAAAGTCGCACTATTTGCCATGTGGAATATAGCACTTTCTCCTTCAGAAATCGCAACTGTTCACGCTAATTGTAAGGGACAATTTGGATTATAATCTCCCGCACACTAAAAAAGAAGGGGTCCAATGTCTACCATAAACTTTCCCCTAACAACGACAAGCTTGTTTGTGAATACATTGAACACAAACAAGATTATCTATCTTCCTGCCGCATCTACAATCAATGCTGGCCGACTTTTCTATATCAAAGACATCTGTGGAAATGCTGCCGCATCCTCTATCTATATCTATACAACTGGAATGGATCGCATTGAAAACCGGTCATCCATCTATGCACATATGAGCACGAACTACGGGTCGGTCCTCATGGCTCCCGATGGCGCCCTCAACTGGTACTTCCTTCAACACTATTTCAAGAATGCTGTTTCGGCTGTTTCACAGGTAATAATAGTGGCTGGAGTTGTCACTGCAACTGGTGGCACCGTCACAACCTATGGATCGTATAAAGTTCATAGTTTCACAACCGTTGGAACCTCAACCTTCACAATCACATCTCCCGCCTCTGTTTCAGTCAACTATCTCGTTGTTGCGGGTGGTGGAGGTGGTGGTGTTGGTAGAGGTGGTGGTGGCGGAGCAGGTGGTGTTCTTACAGGAACTACAACCCTCTCATCAGGCTCTTATACGATTACTGTTGGTGCAGGCGGATTAAATGCAGTTAATGATACACAAGGTGGAGATGGCGGTTCATCATCAATCGGTAGCATATTTGTCACAACAGGTGGTGGCGGTGGTGGAGCTTGGGGTATAACATCAGGAAGAAATGGTGGATCAGGAGGTGGTGCGAGTGCAGGTGGTACATTATCAGGTGGAACAGGAGTTGCGGGACAAGGATTTGCTGGTTCTAGTCGCGCAAGTGATCTTGTAGGTGGAGGCGGTGGAGGTGCGGGTGGTGCAGGGTCTGGATCAACAGGTGGTATTGGAATTACCAGTATGATTACAGGAACTACAACCTATTATGCGGGTGGTGGAGGATCAGGAGCTGTCGGTGGTGTAGCTCCAGGTGTTGCATTTGGAGGTACATATCAAGTCGCAAATGGTACATATGGTGGTGGAAACGGTGCTAATACATCAGGAACAAATCAAGCCTATCAAAATGCTGTGGCAAATACTGGAGGTGGTGGTGGAGGACAAGAAGGATATACTGGTAACTCTGGTTTTGGTGGCTCAGGCATTGTGATTATTTCCTATTTAACAACGTCTATAGCATTTTCTCCTATGTCCATCGCAGGCATCCAACTCTGGTATGATGCAGCAGATCCATTAGGAACAGGAACAGCTCCTAGTTTAGGAACATCAATTACAACATGGAATGATAAATCGGGTAATGTTAATCATGCAACAGGTCAAGTATCAGCAGTGAGAGCGTCAGATTCTACAGGATCCTACTTGAATTTTACAGGATCTACATATTATACAATTGGATCAGGTGCTTTCATCGCAAATCAATATTATACAATTTTCATTGTTGAAAGGTTACAATCATCGTCTCCAACTCAACAGCATATGATAGGAAATTCAACTCTTGGACCAGGTGATGCGGCACTTCACATAAGATATGTAAATACAACAACTTTGCGATTTGCTAATTTTTACAATGATTTAGATGCTGCTAACATTCCTGCTTTTACAACGGCGGATGCTCAGCCTACTCGGATTTTGACATTTTCTCAGCTACCCAGCAGTCGTACAGTATATATAAATTCAACGAGCTTTGGCTCTGATGGAAATAATACACTCTTATCTGCTTGGGCACAACCATTAATAGGACAATCCTTTGGAGGGGATTACTATACAGGAAGAATGCGTGAAATTCTTTTTTATACAGGTCAGCTCACAACAATTCAGCGCCAGATGATTGAAGGCTACCTCGCACATAAATGGAGTCTTCAAGCTTCTCTTCCCGCAGGCCATCCTTATAAATCTGCCGCACCCACAGGCACTACATTTTCTCCAAGCTCAATGACAAGCCTTCAACTCTGGTTGGATGCAGCAGACCAGAGTTCAATCACCCTTTCGGGTTCAAGTGTTACTACTTGGAATGATAAGTCAGGAAATGGGTATAACTTTACACAATCAACGAGTGGAAATCGACCTACTTATTCGGTTACATCTCAAAATAATCGGAATACGATTACCTTTACCTCTGCAAATAGTACCTATCTAGTTGGAACTGGAACAACGAATTTTATGGGAACAAACTCAATCAGCGTTTATGGTATTTTCAAAACAAATAACTCAACCTCAGCTGGTTCTGTCTTTGCGAAATCATTAGCTGGAAGTGCTACAGGAGGTATTATATATGGATTTAGGGAATCAGGAACACCTGGTAATATCAGCGGAGGTATTGGAGGTACTGCAGATCCAGGTGGCCAAAATGCATATGTTAATATTTCAGATACTTATACTGCAGGTACATGGCGTGTATTTGGATTTGTTTCAAATCGTTCAGGATGGACTAATACAACCTACCAAAATGGAACATCCATTGGAGTGAAGACTATTACAGCTAATACAACAACCAATCTTAGCAATAACTATCCAATGATTGTTGGTGGTTATAATGATGGAACTGGAGGTGTAAGTCCTCCACTAGGAGGATATTATCTAGATGGTGCAGTTGGCGAACTACTTGTGTTTAATTCCGCTCTTACTACATACCAACGTCAACGAGTTGAAGGCTACCTCGCACATAAATGGGGAATCCAAGCCTCTCTCCCTGCGGGTCATCCTTATTTGAGTGCGGCCCCTGTTGACATCATAAATCCCATCGCCAACGGCCTCCGCTACCAGTTCGATGCCGCCAAGAATGTCCCCACAACGAGCGGCTGGACGGATGCGAACGCTTATGGCAATCTCACGTTCTTCAACTCTCCTCCTGTTACAAGTGGCGCTGTGAATTATGTATCATTCAATGGCACGAGCCAATATGGTTCTAGCGTGGATATGACAAATCTAACGGCGTTCACAATCACAATGTGGATTCGCACAACAAGTACCACAAATAACGGAACTTTCTATCTAAAACCGCATTTGATCGGACAAGGATCTTCTGGTAACGCAAGTAGAGATTTTGGACTCACCACTGGCGGCGGATATGCAGGTATATGGTCTGGAATAGGGTCAACTGATACACAGAATCAATCAGAAACAAATACGAGCGCAGCCAACTATATTGCGAATGGTCTGTGGCATGAGTTAACCGTTACGTCTAGCTATACAAACGGCTCACGTCTCTATGTAAATGGTACTCAGTTTGGTTCTGCTCTTGCAGTCTCCCAAAATACAGAGTCAGGCCAGAACTGGTTTATTGGCGCAACAAATTATCTTGCGGGCGGACCGAACGCATGGGCTGCTGCAGACGTTTCAGTAATACTTCTCTACACCCGTGAACTCTCTGCCGTCGAAGTCAGCACGAACTTTAACACATATCGTAGTCGATTTGGAAGATAAAGACCTCGGTCTTAGCATAAGAATTTACCCTAACCTAATAGTAATGGGTATCATCGCTGGACCATCCTTCACAACTGAGCAGGGATTCGTACTTAGTACACTCTATCTTTCCGTTAACTTCTACCGCTTCTTGACCTCTCAAGACGGCAGAATGCAATGTGTCTTCGGTGTCCAGGCATTCAAGAGTCGCGAAGATAAACTCTTTGGAAGACAGCCAATCAATATCGGACCCCACCTTTCCACAGTGGAAAGTTTCGTTTCTCAGATTGATTTCTACCGCATGTCGGTTCACGGCGTAGCCTACAACGCTCTCAAATCCCGGTGGGCCAGCGAAGGCTACACTCTCCAGGATGTCTATGAGCCGGCCCAGCCTGGTGCAACGCAGTTTATCTACGACGCATCTGGCTACGATATTGACGGCTACAACTCTCTGGGTTTCAACTCAGCTGGATATAATAAACACGGCTACAACGCTTTGGGTTTCAACTCTGCTGGATTCAATGCGCTCGGCTTCAATGCTCAAGGCTATAACTCAGGCGGTTTTGACTCATCAGGTTATACTGTCGATGGATATGACATGATGGGTTTCAATCGTGATGGATGGAACCGAAGCGGTTTTGGACGTGATGGATATAACCAACAAGGCCTTGATATGAATGGCAACCCTCGTCCTGAACCTCCTGTTGTGCCCCCCATGGATGCTAGTGGTGCTCCTGTCGATGCTAGTGGTGCCCCTGTGGATATGAGCGGTTCTTCTATGGACCTAAGTGGTTCCTCTACGGACCTAAGTGGTTCTTCTACCGACTTGAGCGGTTCTTCTACCGACTTGAGTGGCTCTTCTACTGATCTAAGTGGCTCATCCACGGATCTAAGTGGCTCATCCACTGACCTAAGTGGTTCATCCACGGATCTAAGTGGCTCTTCTACCGATATGAGCGGATC
>Ga0247722_10001232_pt1 | contig 14375 bp, 11 predicted proteins | sample MSEWelMarce3H_FC_FD_189094 | JGI IMG/M metagenome (GOLD analysis project Ga0247722, IMG submission 189094) | Subsurface sediment microbial communities from gas well in West Virginia, United States - MSEEL Well Study Marcellus 3H_FC | ecosystem: Environmental > Terrestrial > Deep subsurface >... | reverse complement strand
GGGTAAGGGCGAGTGGTTTGAAGGTGGGTACTGGGGTTTGTAACGCTCTTGCTGTTGCTGTTGCTGTTGCTGTTGCTGCTACTGCTACTGCTGTTGCGCTGGATGATAAACGCGGCGATGGCGGTGGAGTTATTGGTATATCAAATACCTGGGTTTCTTGCAGCTTTACTGCAGCGGGTGATGTGAATAACGGTGGTAATGGTGGCAAATTTAATGATAATGGCGGCGATGACGGCGTTATTGTAACTTGTGATGGTGATGTTACTTCACCTGCATCAGCCGGTGAAGATGTATTACGACGTATGTATTGATTATTGCTTGGTGGTGATGGTGGTCGTGGTACTGCATGTGACTGTAGTGGTTGTAATTGTTGTAGTGTTGTTGTTGCTGCTGCTACTGTTGCTGCTGCGGCTTTGCTAAAATTATTCGGTATTTTTAAAACCGGTGGACCAGGTGGAGGTGGAGGTGGAGGTGAAGTGGGTGGTAAATTATCATCGTCGTCGTCATCGTCGTCATCGTCCTCGTCGTCCTCGTCGTCCTCGTCGTCATCGTCAACATTAACAATCTCGAGACTATCATTTACTGTGACATTACTCGTTTGGTCATCAGAAACATTACTATGTTCTAGCGGTACAGTCCTTGTCGCAAATATTGCTGCTAATACAGTTATTACCGCTGCAACTGTAGTTCTTATATCCTGGTGTGTTCCGGCAATCTCACTCACTACATTTGTTGGTGTATCTAATGCTTCAACAAATACTTGTTTTGCGGCATCTAACCTCTCACCTTTGTTAGCCTTAAAGGCCTTTACCCCTGCAGTTATTGGTACTACTACTGTTGATACTCCTATTAACGTAATCACTAATGCAAGTACTACCGAAGCTAGAAGTACAATCGCGGTGCCTTTAGCGGTGCCTTTAGCGGCGAACACCGTGCCTTTAACAACGCCTTTAGCTACGGACGTCGCGCCATCAACGATTTTTTCCATGACACCTTTAATGTTACTAAGGGCGGCGGTACCCATATTTGACACACTATCCGAAAAATTAGTGGCAGCAGCAACAGCAGCAGCCGTCGCATTAGCAGCAGCCGTCGCATTAGCGGCAGCCGTCGCATTAGCATCAGCCTTCTTTTTCAATTCATCTTTTATATCAGAAATCTTTATTGATAAATCAACGCCGCCTTCTCTTAAAGCGCCCTCAGTCAACGCAGACAACTCATTCGATAGGTCTCTAATCAAGCCACGTACATTACTACATTTGTCGGGGTGAGGTTTTATAGCATCGATTAGTTTTTCCATTAATTTATTCCCGACTGAGTCATCATTATTTGTCGATGGTTCCTTTTCACCGGTACTGAATAATTGATTTTGAAATCTGGCTTCATTCGCGGAGTCTTTACCCGGTGCCAGCATTTGAGGCGACGGTTGAGTTGCAATAATAAAAACACACAACGACTTTTTAACAAAACCGCTGTTCGTTTTAAACTGATTGTCATCTACTATTCTAATTTTGAATACGCTGTCATAGTCGATTGCAGCAGCAGGAGATGCGCCAAGTGCGTTACCGGATGTCGGTAATGCCAACGATTTATCCAATATATAGTCCAATCGTCGGTGTGGTGGTGCTATTGGCGACAGAGTAGTATTATCCAACAATTTTTGAAGGTCGTTGAATGCCGTTTTGGATATAATTTCCGGTTTTTCTAAACGAAAAAATGACCATTTTGGTGAAGCCGAAAATCCACCGGCTCGCAAATCAGGCGAATACCAAATATCACGCGGTTTTGCGAACAACATATGCACCACCTGAATTGTATTATGTTCTAACAAAGTAAGCAGATTAGTCTTCATTTTTTTGTCGTTTTCGTCCTTTTTCGCAACGTCGCCGACAATACCAAGTGCTTTATCCAACCCTTTCTTCATTTCATTTGTAATGTATTTGATTTTTTTGGCTATATCTGTTGGATTAGACGCGCTCACCGATATTCGGTCCTGCCATGCAGCCATAAAATTAGCCCTATCGATTAATCCAGCATTTCTAGTTGTATTTGACGCATAATACGTTATACGGTCCGGAATAATACGTTCAACGGGAATGCCGACCAGTTTCGAAATCAAACCAAATACGTGTGTTAATTTGCTTTCTTTAAACTGAATTTCTTGACGTATTACCTGTAAGTCGCCATTTTTATCGTCTATTTTATCAAACAACTCCTTTTTTGTTTTTATGAATGTAACGACCTTATTTGTTGTGAAATATAATACATAAAAAAGAAGATCTATACCGAATTTTAATTTTATCGAATGTTCATCAATAACTTCTTCGTAACTCGCGATTCGTCTATTATCTTCCGAAATCATATAATCTTCTACAAAATTTTTTATATTATCATCGGTAATATTCTTTTTATAAATTTCAATAAGACGACGAACATGTTTTTTTTCTTTTTCAACTGTATCCACGATACGCTCATCATCAAAATGTGGTTTGTGTGTTTTATTAGCTTTATTTATACGTTTTAATGTTTGTTCATAATTCGAAAAGGCCGCATCATCATCTGGATATAACTCATCGCCGTTTGTTATATTAGCAAGTGATAACGCGCGAACCGGCGAACTATTATCGTAATTATTTTTAAAAGGATTGTCTGTTGTGTCTGGAGATTTTGACAATAACCAGTAAACATACTGTATTAATGTATATGTTTTATAATATTCTCTTTGGTCAGTTCTTCCATTTTGTGCAATACTCGAGTCAAACGCTTCTTTTAATTTTGTCGGGAATTTTGCTCGATTTAATTCATCAATTTGTTTTGTAAAAACTTGAAATAACGACACCAATTTTAAATATGGAAATTCTGCTATATTATCACCGAAACTGTCTAATATATCTTTGATATCGCTGTATGTTTTAAAAAGACTAGTTTTGATATTTTCATCAAATCTATAATCATATAAATCTCTTTGCCGTCCCCGAATAAAATCTAACGTATCTGGCATATGCTTTTTGATATCTTCGTATATCACCTTAAAAAATGTAATATATTGAGTCACTACCGGTGCTAAAATATTTTGTGTAATGGTAACTCCAACACTGCTGTATAGAGTGTTTATTTCTTCGTGTTTTTTTCCAATTTCATTAACAAGTTTCAATAATTCGCCACTTGCATCAAAAACTTCATCGAATTCCATTTTCAAAGTAACCAATTCATCTTTTGGCAATTCTTGATTTTCAACAAAAAACTGGGTTGCATTTCGATAAAAGCACCAATCAATATAATTGTTATGCCATTTATCGATTTTAAATTGGATGAGTTGGGCGGTTTTTGGATCCAAATCAAAAACGCTCCCGGAAGAAGACGACTGTATGGCCGCTGCCACCGCCCCTGACTGTGTAGTAGGTTTCCCAGGAATCGTATGTTTATAATACATACAGGTAGGGGTGTTTCCGTACGCATTAACTACCAAATTCATGAGTTCTTGTGTTTCTGGGTCGGTTCGTCGAGCCATATCTTTAAAATATTCCTTGATTTGTTCAAAATTGATTTTGTATCGGGTAGGAATAAAAATCTCAAGTGGTTTCAGGTTCGTAGACCCCGCGCGATGATAAACCATTTGTTCATATAACGGGACCGTATTTTTTGGATAATCACCGTCAACTCGTATAAATTTTGGACCTGCTGCCGCTGTTCCCGCCGCCGTTCCTGCAGGTTTTCCGCTAGGTTCATTCACAGATATTTCTTTTAATGAACTGCGTTCTGCAACTCGTTCGACATATTGGTCGATACTTGTATCGATATTTGCGACCATATTTGTGATAGTTAAATACGGCGGATGGAGTTGGCGTGATGGTGCTGGTAGTGCTGGTAGTGGTGATGATGATGGTAGTGCTGGTAGTGGTGATGATGATGGTAGTGCTGGTAGTGGTGATGGTGCTGGTAGTGCTGGTAGTGCTGGTAGTGGTGGTGATGGTGGTGATGGTGGTAGTGGTAGTGGTGATGATGGTGATGATGATGATGGTGATGATGATGGTGATGATGATGGTGGTAGTGCTGGTAGTGGTAGTGGTGATGATGATGATGGTAGTGCTGGTAGTGGTGATGATGATGGTAGTGCTGGTAGTGGTGATGATGCAAATAGATTCGGCGGCGATAGTGATGATGCCGCTGCCGTTGCTGCTGCCGCTACTGCTACCGCTGCAGTTGATGCAGTTGAAGATGATGAAGATGATGATGGTGGCGCGGTTGATAATACTGGTAGTGGTAGTGGCTGCAGTCCTCCACTTACTTGTTTCGACATTCCTACTATAGAATGACTATACTAACTATATACTCATTCTATTTTTCTTCTCGTTAAACTACGCTACGCTGCGCTATTTCGCGCCGCCGCCACCGACCTTAGCCGGTTGTGATGACTCGAATGTATCATCTTTAAAGAGTTGATGATACTTCACCAGTTCTAAATGGTCTGTTTCTTCCTTCTCCTTCTTCGCCTTCTCAAGCGTGTGAAGTGCGTTGCTGATTTCTAAATCACTCACATTTTTCTGAGGCCCATGCTTCTCTTCCGTCATCGTGTGCAAGTCTCTAAATTTGGATGGAATCGCGCAATACTTACTATCTATATTCATAAGATGGTCCGTCACAATAGTAAAGCATGCGGTAATAACAAGCGCATAATAAATACTACGCGTACCCATCCAGCTCACCGCGAATACCAGGACTTCCTTGCTCATCAAGTATTTAATCCATGATTCAGTCGAAGAATGCAAATCAAGATTAATATAACGCGACCCAATATTCAGGATAAGCATAACAAAACCTGCGAAAAATGTGCTCGTATTCAAGTTATGGAAGAAATTATGCATCGAAGTAAGAACTGTCGAATTCATGATATTTTTGGCGGGGGATTGTAGTGTGAAAAAGTTTGTTTTACCGGAAAATAAATCCGTAAATGATTTCAGGGTAATAGATGGGATGAGGGGGGATGATGCAATAGACCCAGGTGCGCCACCGACCTGTGGTTTCGGGACGCCGCCTGGTGCCGCCGCTGCACCCGCCGCTCCAGCTACTTGACTTGCCATCGGTGCCTTTGGCGTCACCGACCTACGCGCTGTTCGACTACGTTTATTCTTTGGCATTTAAATTATGATATAATATAATAGTAATAATGACGCCGACTATTACTATTACAATAGATTATTTCTTATTCTTCTTATGATTGTAAACGCCCTCGAAACGCGTTTTTCAGCTTTCGCATACCCTGACGCGCACCCTTCTTAAATTTCTCGCGGATTTTGAACCCTTCAGCGGCGCCTCCTCCCGGCCCAAGTGGATTATCGAGGTCCTCTTCTATACTTGTCGGCGCCATAATCGATTCTTGGGATTTCCACTTACTAAATATCTCTTCAAACATCTTTTTTATATACTTGATTTTCTTTTGAAAGTCTGTCATCGGCTTGCCGTCGTTGTCATCGTCATCGCTTTCGTCTTCGCTATCGCTGTAATACGTATCGCGTAAGTCATAACCGCCCGCTTTCCCGCGATATGCGTTTGACCCATCTTTCACATATGGACCGTCAGTTTTTTCAGATACATCTAGATGCGACTTACTTTGTTTATATGAGGTCCCAGCACCAGCGGCGCCGACGAGTTCCTTTGACGCTACCTTTTTATGTTTTTTGGTATGCACATCGGGTTTGTGACCATCTTCCTTATCAACACTATCCCTATACGCTCCAAATGCTGATGTAATGACAACAATACACGCCATTAATATTAAAATCGTGATTGTTCGTAATTTCATGTTTATAAATAAATATTACTATATAATCCTATATATTTCTTATATAATAATTCCTGATTACGCAAAATAAAAGGTGATACCGTATAAATACCTCTTTTCATCGATAGTATTATATGTATCATCATCAAGCGGTATTTTGAATATATCATTATCACCGCGAATCGTTGCGACTTTCGTCGTCGTCGTCGACGTATCAAAAACATCGAGTGTTGCAGGGCGCGGGGTTGTAGCCAGTTTCCCGTAAATTCCTTTTAGGTTACCAGGATACTCTGTTTCAAAGACAATAATATCATTCGTTCTCTCGATAATTGATAGGTACGCCAATATCATCCGTAGCTCTTGAACGAGAGATTCGCTTACACGAATCGTATGCAATAAAGATGCATCATTCTTTGTTTGTTCGCGTATCATCGAGAGAATTTCATCGATACGGTTGCGAAAGCCATATACTTTACTATATACATTCAAATGTTTCTGTTTCAGCGCGTCATTATTTTTATAACGGTCGTCGCTATTCATCAAACGAAGAAGGTCGCTGTATGTTTGGTCGCTGGCATTATCTGCCTTTGGTCCCTTATTCAGAGCCTGGATATTATTAAGTTTATCTGAGTTTTTATCGCCGATAATGAGAGAAACATAATCATATTTTCCACCGCCACCTGTAATTTGGGTATCTTCCTTCGCCTTATCTGATAATGATAACCGCTTACTTATATCGGCTGTAACGTCTGAACTCGTATCAAATAATATTTTGGTATTGAACCTAGATGTACATCTCTTTATATTAATAATTTTATTGTTGATATCTTGGTACATCTTTTTTTTAATATCTCGAAAATCACCTGAACCTTTGATGCTTCGATACACCGGTTCATAAACACAATCGTTGAAATAGTTTAATCGTTTTGCCACGTCACCTGATGCGTTGTTTGACGTGACCTTACCGGCAAAATCATAAATACCGCTGATTTTTACGGTGCGCGTTGAACCTTCAAGAAGTTCATTACTGCCGAACATAGATATGCTGCCAATCCCGCTTTCAATTGAGCACTGCTTGCTGCTGAAATACTTATCAGTGAAATCGTTACTATCTTCTTCGATGAATTTATTTGAACGCCGATGATCTTTTCCGGCATCACCGCCCTGGATAATTTTCGGAATTCCGATAGAAAATCCCTCTTTTACAGGAATGCCTCTTGTAAGTTCATCCTTATCTACCGTGCGCCGCGATTTATCCAATAACATCGTCGTGTCAAATGAAAATAGTTGCTTGACGTCGTTTCTCTCATCTTCGGTATAAATAAGCCACTCTGCGCAAATAACAATAATACCTAATAACACAAATAAAATATATTCGCGATATACTAATAATGACACCAGCCCGATAAATATTAATATTCTAACTATGGCTAATGTTGCATCAGTATAAAGCACATTATGATAAATCCAAGATAGAATATATCGAATATAATACATACCTTCTACTACTATTAGAATAGATATAATTCATTACATATACACGACACCGGTACTGTATATGTATTGACGCGATATTCGGGTTCGCGCTTCGGTGGCAAAGCGGACCGACGGACCGACCGACCGACTTACTTCTTCTTCAGCTTCTCGTTGATTTCATCAACTAAATCCTTCTGTGGTTCTGCGCCTTCCTTCGTCTTAGATTCGCAGTCATCGCCTTCACACTTCTTCTTTTCGTCCTTCTTCAGTCCTTCTTCTCCTTCTTCTTCTTCTTTATCATCAGGGACGGCCATGCCCTCAAATCCATGGTAGCCGCTCATCGAAGCAACCATTGCGACAAAGACAACCGCCAACAATCCGGCTGCAGTATGCTTCAAAGAAAGAAACACGACGGCAGCGACAAATATAAGTTTGCCTAAAACGTTATTGTATAAAAACCCAAGAAGGTTTGGTTTAAGAACCATAATCACAATAACCACCAATAAAACACCTAAAGTGAGTTCCTTATTTAATTTCACCATTTCGTCTTATATACATAACAAATATATTTTTCGTATATAACTTAGATAATACGGCCCGAATTAAAATCTCATTTTTTTATAGGAGAACATGACATCTTTAGGTTTTTCGGAATACGCCGAAAGTAATAACAATAATGAACCAAAAAACAATATCCGCCGAAATGGTGCAAGTAGTGGCGGCGGCGGAGTCCTGAAAAATCGAACCCTAAAGATTCCGCGAAATCAAGAAACAGTACAAGTACAATCACAACCCGCGAATGGTGACTCCGGTGTTACCACCGCCGGAAAGAAAATAAAACAAATAAAGGATTATATCGAAAATATTCACCGAAAAGGAGGCGAGGATAGCGATGAAGACCTAGAAGACGCATCTTCTATGCTTCCATCATATCCAGCGCAAGGAATGGGTGTTTATGCGACAAATGTATCGCATTCGGGAATCATTCGGGGTGCGGAAACAGTATCTAGCAAAACAACTCCGCCGCAAGTGGTTCGCAAAACAACCCAAATGAATTCCTTAAATCCATCTTCTTCATATTCATCGACATTATTAGAAGGAATGGACTCTGCTTCTGCCGCAGCAGGCGTGTCACCCTATTTTGAGAAATTAACTGGAATTTCTGGTGCACCAAAGAAGGACGCGGCCACCGCCAACACCAGTACGTCGCCATTTAGCACAAATTCTAAATCAAGTACATATGCATCACAATATTATGAACAATTCGTGCCTTATGCCGAATCACTCGCAAATCAGTTGGCAAGCGGCGGTGGTGGAAGCGGCGGATCCAATAACAATATATCCGGAACAAACGCGGCTTTGATTGAAAAGTTGAACTATATTATTCATATGTTAGAGGAAAAGAAGGATGAGAAAACTGGTCATGTCATTGAAGAATTGGTATTGTATTGCTTTTTAGGCATATTTATTATTTTTGTAGTTGATACTTTCACGCATGCAGCATCCGGCGGTAGTAGTAGTAAAGGAGGGTTTGGAATGTTTGGGGGTGGAGGACGACGTGCAACGACACAATATTACCGTAGATGATTGTCGAGCGTCGAGCGTCGACCGTCGTTATACCATTAGTATATCTTTACACAAGGTTTCTTCGTGTATAATGGCATTATATAGCATGTAATACCATTTATTCTGTGATAACAATTTCCATGACGGCGATGATGCAGCCGTTAAAGATGCAGATTTCGCAATTATGTTATCAATCAACCGATAATTATGTGCAAAGGTATCTATAAGTATATATATATTGTCACTGGCAGCCGATGATGCTGCGGCTGTAGAGTGATGAAATCCTATTATAAAATCTGACCGGTCACATAGTGATTTATGTTGAATGGATGTTAATAAAAGCAGAATACTATCACCACCTGGCTCTTCTGAACCGCCTGGCTCACCTACACCGCGACCAACGCTCATTCGTTTCGTAACCCTTTTTCCAAATGCATCATATTTTGGCGAAATCACCGGAGGTAAATATTTTACGACAGCTGTGGATGTATTCGTAATATGTTCGTGAAGAGCGGATATGCGATTTCCATTTGTATTACGCCTCTTGATTTTTGTCTTTGTAATTGCGGGGTGTGTCATCTTCATCCACGAAGGTGCGAATAGATATACCGCTACTACACGCACCTGGTTCAACACTAACATATAAATACGGTATACTCCATGAGCGACGAGAGATTGTAGTTGTGTGAGTTCATTAAATATACAACAACGGAAATCTCTCGCACATTCATTTACAAAAGAATAAAAAAGGGCAAAATTCACAGATGACACAGGAACGACCGACATTCCCGGTCCGAGCCTCGGTATCGTCGTTTTCGTGGTCGCCGCCGCCGTCTCTGTTCCTCGTTGCATATTAAACATGTATGTATAAACCGTCGTAAATGGAATAACAAACCATGGAATTTCATGATAACGATATAATGTTTGTTCACCTGCGATCTCTCGAGACTTCTGAATATATTCCGTTGTTTCAAGAAGTTCGAGAGATTCCTGTTCGCTTGTAGAGTATCTTCTCCATGCAAGATAGTCGCACATATAAATGCTTACAGAGCGAGGTGGTACCGCAGTAGAAGATGAACCAAATGACATCATAATTCTAGGTGTTAAAACAGACACACCTTTGATGTCTTCATCCGCACCAGAACGTTCATCGTGAAGTGTGCCGATAAAGGCCGAGAGACCAAATGTATCTTGCGAGAGAATAAGACGAAGTGTATCTACAGGGATACACAAGCCCTGATTATGATGACGATGATGAGAAGCTGTATTCTCTCGACGACCTGGCATTATAACTTCGGTATCTTTACGACATAACAACTCGACGATACTATCAAAGGGTGCATCTCCGGCGCCGCCACCGCCGTATACCCTGACGCTTTTATGATTTACATTATGCAAAAATGGATATACAACCGCGTTGTAACATCGCTCGCCGAGAGATAGCCGGTTCATAATATTTGTATTCCATCGTCCTTTATCTAGTGTTTCTCCGCCTCCGCCGCCTCCGCTATTCTCACGACTCCCCCATCGCCGTATCGTAAATCGAAATGTCAAAGGCTGACTATACCAATATAAGTATTTGAATTTTAATATACAAACACACACGATAAACGTGGCGCATATAAAAATTACAATATAATGAAATAGGAAAGGCGGTACACCGGTGACGTCATTCATTATATTACCCGGATAAAAACTACTACGTGGGGCTACGCGGTGACAGTACTATGCTACTTTTTTTAAGATAAACAAATACTGATATTCATTTAGAACATGAACCAAATCCACCTGTCCTGTTACTGTGAAACCAACTTCTTTTGCGATATCTAACATCTCTCGATTGGTTGGCATATAATACGTGTGAATATTCTCTCGTACTTTGCCGGTTTTATCGTCGGTTATCTTTTCGACAAACTTTCCGATATTTTTCTCTCCACTGGCGCTGGTTCCACTTCCCTTCTTGGATGGAGGAGGTGGGGGCGTAAAATCGGATTTGTATTGAAAACTCCTGAATTTCACGAGAGAATTAGTGATACGTTCATTTGCATATGTCTGCGGAGATACAATAAACAGAGGTTTTCCACCAGGTACAACAGGGTCAAAATGATTGCGGTCTACCAAATGCAAAATGAGATAGCCTTCCGGTTTAAGCCACTTATAACAATTTTGGAGGAATGCACGCTTATCCTTTACATAATATACTGTGAAATAAAAGCATGTGAGCACATTAAATTCTTCTTCACTAAATAGCATCGGCTTCATAAAATCCCCCTGAATGAAATTACATTTTGGATACAAATCTCTCGCGTTTTGAAGCATCGCGTCGGATTTATCACACCCGACGACACTCATCGCACCTTTCTTTTTTAGTTCATGAACATGGTGCCCGCGACCAGAACCCAGGTCGCAAACCTTGAATTTCTTCTTATCGTCATCAGACCCTTCCAGTGCACCGGTAATATGAATAATTTCATCTACTTCAGCCTCTATTTTACTCGGTTGAATGAAGAGTTCATCGTAAATATCGGCATAAAAACTGTCATAGATTGAATCATTTTCATATACCTTGTATTTATCTTGTTGTTCAAATCCTTCGACGTTGGCCGATAAGTCACGCTTAATAAAACATAATATCATCAGTATTATGAACAAAAATGTAAGTATTTCCCATCGCGTTATGGATTGAATATAGGCTGAAAAAGATTTGTATATTGACGTCATACTTTACTAGTATCTCATTATAAAATATTATTATCGTTATTCTCGCGCGAAAAAAAACGGAAGACATAATAACAATAGCCCTGGCTTATATAATTCAGCATGGCCGACCCTAATGAAATAAATGATATTCGAAGCGAAGCCGACTTTCGAGGCATAACCTTTTCATCCTATAAAAAAACGGACGTTCGCAAAGAATTAATGAATAGTCTATCCAGTTCTAAAATAGAACCAGCGTGTTACTGGAGCGCAGAACTCGTATGCTCTGGGCATTATCTTGAATTATGGGATATTATTATCACATTTGCAAGCAAGTATATTCATTTAGCAAACCCTAAATTACCGCTTTATATTGAGATGCGTTATGAGAGTTTCAAGTCGATTATATCCAACGGTTACGTTGGGAATGAACTCCGCCTACGAAATCATCCAAAGATGCGGGCATTATTCGCAGAAATCGTTTGTGTTCTCTCGAACTCCAAGCGCCAGCATAAATACGAGAGCGTGAAAATTAAGAAGAAGGAAGAATATGATATTACAACGATGTCTCAGCGTCTGAAAGCGCCGCGCGTGGATTATGCACAGGAGTTTTTTAGAGAAAGAGACCCAAAAGAGATATTCATAGCTATGAACGAGTTTGCATATCATATCTCTCGCGACTCCAAAAATACACTTCTGGCGTGTTACTGGGTGGAATGGATTGTAGAGTTTGAGACAATTTGTAAGGCGAAGAAAGAGACTTGTCGATGCGAACGTAGGTCACACATCCAGGTGGATGATAAACTTCAGTTTGACCCCATATGGATGATATGGGATATGATTATTGCGCGAAGTAATGACATGGAAGAACATTCGCCACTCACACAAAAAATCGTGAATAGTTTGTTACGACTATATTGTATCCGGTTCACGCCTGGAGTCCGAAAGAAGCGACGTTATCTAATTTATTTTGCGATTTCGCTTCTTACAACAGAGTATGATAGTAAAATCGAAATGATAAATGACCGCCTTATGATTGAAACTGCAGTGGGAAATATAAACGCGATTTATAAGCAAACTAAGCAACATGAAATTAGCCCAGATACAGATTATCTATTTTCATCTGCAGGATATAAAGGTGATAAAAACGGAGATTTAGAACGCACGATTAAGAGGTTGGAGGCGTTGAATGCTATGAATACTATTGTACGGAAAAAAGAGGTTGGTCCTAATGGAGAAGAAACTGATGATACTGGAACGACTCCGCTCCCTCCACGAAAGTATAATCCATACGAATAATAGAATAATAGAATAATTGATACTCTGTGTATATAATACACAGAGTATATATACACAGATGTCATTTCCTACCTTTAAATTTACGAATATTGGTGCACCTACAAATAATGAAAGTGTAAATAGTGGATTATCGTCCATCTCTAAAATGCAAAAATCGAATATATTGTCAAGTATCAAGGAACGATCACAAGAAATATTCAAGGACGTAAAAATGCCGGAGATTTCTCTCGACGTGACAGAAAGCAACAGTGGCGACGGAGACAGCGACGGTGACAGCAGTAGTTTTTTCTCTATTTCTACCTTTATTAAATTAATCCTTATTGCTATAATCGTATGGTTTATGTGGAGTAGTCTGTCAAATAATGGAGATTTTCATTTAGGAATGGAGGATATTGTGGATAAAATAAAAACGTTTTTCAAATCGATGGAGGATAAAGGGCGTGTACTTATATCTCGCATGACAAATACACCGTTGCCGGTCGCTGACATAGGCAAACACCGTAATAGCGACTCAGACAGCGACTCAGACAGCGACAGTGACAACGACAACGAACAACCACCAAAGAAAAGACATCCGTCTTCCATCGTTAGTTCACAACATCACGCACCGGTGCCCCCTGCAATGACAAACAGTTCAGATAAAAAACCAGGGTTCGTGAATGATGATACAAAATATACGTTTTTAGATAAGGCTGACCGAAGTTATACTGGTAATTCTCCGCATGCAGACGATAGTACGAGTGTAACTCAAAAACACCAATCAGGTAAGGGCGGATATTGTTATATTGGCGAAGACCGCGGTTTTCGAAGCTGCGTCAAAGTCGACGCCAGCGATAAATGCATGTCTGGACAGGTATTTTCACGACAAGATATTTGCGTGGACCCTACTTTGAGAGAATAATTGCCGTTTCTGCATATTTCAATCTATTAATTTTCTTAAAGACAACGTTATAATATTTCTAATAACGTAGTCTTTACCGATATGTTGTTTATTATTTTTATTCATAATTTCATATTTACCATACCATACATATTCGTTTTTTTTACCATTTTTTCTAACTCTATAAAGATAAATATGTTGTGTTTTATTTTTGTCTAATAGCGGTTCATTAAATCTTTTTTCATTTTCATTTTGGTCTCCGTTATGTCCAAATAACGTGTATTTTACATTATTTACATCACTCATATCATTATCATAATAATAAGTACCGTCAACCATTCTTAGTAGAGTAGTTTTTTTTTCTATTCTTGGATTTATTCCGGCGCCACTATAAGGCTTACACCCTGTTTGTTTTATAATAAATTGTTCCATCCCATCTGGACCAGACCATTTTGAAAAGGTAATTTCGTTCATATTTGATTGTGAATGTTAACATTCGATTGTGAAAAGGTTCAATTTTATTATAAATAATTTGGAAGTGTAAAATATTAACCCTTACAGCGTTGCATATATTTTGGTAATTATAATAAAATATCAAAATATATGTTATTTGACGAGCAGATTTACAATAAATTATTAAATATACACGGATTTTTAATAATTATAGGAATCCTC
>Ga0247722_10001231_pt1 | contig 14379 bp, 14 predicted proteins | sample MSEWelMarce3H_FC_FD_189094 | JGI IMG/M metagenome (GOLD analysis project Ga0247722, IMG submission 189094) | Subsurface sediment microbial communities from gas well in West Virginia, United States - MSEEL Well Study Marcellus 3H_FC | ecosystem: Environmental > Terrestrial > Deep subsurface >... | reverse complement strand
AGATTAAGAACGGAAACTGCGGCTTTAGTAGCTTGTCATACAATTGTAATTCAAAATGAATAAATTTATAACTTTAGGGATTTTACTAGTTTGGAACTTGGGATTTTCTCAAGATATTGCCGTTTTAAAATATTCTGGCGGTGGCGATTGGTATGCAAATCCCACTTCTTTGCCTAATTTAGTGAAATTTTGCAATCAAAATATTAAAACAAAATTAAACCCTAAAGTCAATTCCGTTGATGTCGGAAGTGCTGAATTGTTTTTGTATCCATTTGTTCATATGACTGGACACGGAAACGTGGTTTTTAGTAATAACGACATTCAAAATCTTCAAAATTATTTAAATTCAGGCGGTTTTTTACATATAGATGATAACTATGGAATGGACGAGTACATAAGAAAAGAAATTAAAAAACTCTTCCCAAATACTGCTTTAGTTGAAATTCCCAAAACACATGCTATTTTCCAAACACCTTATCCATTTCCAAATGGATTACCAAAAATTCATGAACACGATAACAAGCAACCTCAAGCATACGGTATTTTTATTGAAAACAGATTAGCGGTTTTATACACTTTTGAATGTGATTTAGGTGACGGATGGGAAAATCAAGAAGTACACAACGACCCTATAAACGTTAGAGAAAAAGCCCTAAAAATGGGAGCAAATATCTTGAATTATGTTTTTTCTAACTAATTTTTTTTATCTTTGTTAGAGTAAGAATTCCAGCCGGTAAATGAGTTGGAAAAACAAATAATTTTTTATCATGCAAAAAATTCCAAGTGTAGACTTACGTGATTTCCTGTCGGAAGATCCGGCACGTAAACAAAAATTTGTAAATGAAATCGGAAAAGCCTACGAAGAGATTGGTTTCGTAGCTTTAAAAGGTCATTTTTTAGATGACAATTTAGTTGAAAATCTGTATAGTGAAGTCAGAAATTTCTTCAGTTTACCTGTTGAAGCAAAAGAAAAATATGAAATTCCCGGTATAGGCGGCCAAAGAGGTTATGTATCGTTTGGAAAAGAACATGCTAAAGGACGTTCTGCGGGTGACTTAAAAGAATTTTGGCACTTTGGTCAATATGTAGATTCGAATTCAAAATACGCTAACGAATATCCTGAAAATGTAATAGTTTCTGAATTGCCAAATTTTAATAGCACTGGAAAAGAAGCCTATCAAATGTTAGAAAAAACAGGAATCTATGTACTTCGTGCTTTGGCGTTATTTATTGGATTGGATGAATTTTATTTTGATGTTTACATTTCTGAAGGTAATAGCATATTAAGACCAATACATTATCCCCCAATTACCGATGAACCTAAAGATGGTGCTGTACGTGCGGCTGCGCATGGAGACATAAACCTAATTACTTTATTAATGGGTGCTCAAGGAAAAGGACTTCAGGTTCAAAACCACGATGGGCAATGGATTGATGCTATGGCACAACCTGATGAATTAATGATAAATGTTGGAGATATGTTATCGCGTCATACCAATAACCGATTAAAATCTACCATTCATCAAGTAGTAAATCCACCAAGAGAATTATGGGGAACTTCACGATATTCCATTCCTTTTTTCATGCATCCTGTAAGTGATATGAAATTAGATTGTTTACCAGAATGTGTCGATGAAAAAAATCCAAAACTATTTGAAAACATAACTGCAGGCGTATTTTTGCACGAACGTTTGGTAGAATTAGGATTAATAAAAAAATAGAAAAATCAGTTTTAATTAACGCTTCGCTATTGCGATTCGGTTTAATCTGCTTACAAAAAATGGATTTACAAGACCAACTAAAAAACCTATTTCCAGACCATATTCCTTCAAATGAACCTGAAGAAACAGAGGTTATCCCACATAAATTGTATGTTCAAAAAGAACCTATGATTTGTAAATATGAAAAACGAAAAGGAAAAGCTACTACTATTATTGAAGGTTACGAAGGAACGGACGAAGATTTTAAAGTTCTTGCCAAAGAAATCAAAACAAAATTAAGTGTGGGTGGAAGTTTTAAAGACGGCGCTATTATCCTTCAAGGCGATTACAGAGATAAAATAATGAAAATGCTTCAAGACAAAGGCTTTAAAACCAAACGTGTTGGCGGATAGTTTTTTTTGTATACTGAAAGTTGTAAAATGTATATTGTAACTACATTTTCAAAATTATTATACAGTATAGAATTTACAATTTAGAAAAATGATAAAATCATCAGAATTAATATTAAATCCTGACGGAAGTGTATATCACTTAAATTTGAAACCAGAACATATTGCTTCTGATATTATTTTTGTTGGCGATCCAGAACGTGTATCAAAAATTACGAAACACTTTGAAACTGTCGAATTTTCAACTCAGAAAAGAGAATTTAAAACAGAAACTGGAATTTATAAAGGCAAACGTATTTCGGTTCAGTCAACTGGAATAGGTCCCGACAATATTGATATAGTCATGAATGAACTTGACGCGTTAGTCAATATCGATTTAAACACCAGAGAACTTAAACCAAATCATACAGCTTTAAACATTGTTCGAATTGGAACTTCTGGCTCATTACAAGCTGATATACCTGTGGATAGTTGGGTAATGAGTAAATACGCAATAGGTCTGGACAATATGCTTCGCTCCTATTTAATTGAAGAACATTCTGATTCGGAATTAGAAGATGCGTTTATTTCACACACCAATTGGGATACAAGAAAAGGTAGACCAACAGTGGTATCTTGTAATGAAACCTTAGAGAACAAAATCTATTCAGAAAAATTTTATAAAGGATTCACAGGAACTGCTGGCGGATTTTACGGACCTCAAGGTCGTGTTGTTCGATTAAATATTCAGGATCCTGAATTAAATCACAAAATGGATACTTTTAATTATAACGGAACACGCATGACGAATTTAGAAATGGAAACGTCTGCTATTTATGGTTTAGGTAAATTATTAGGTCATAATTGTTTGTCGTTAAATGCAATTATTGCAAACAGAGCAGTAGGCGAATTTAGTTTGAATCCAGAAAAAACGGTAAATGAGTTGATTGCTTATACATTGGATAAATTGGTAGGATAAAGCCGCAAAAAAAATCCCATCACCCAAAACCTTATACCTAAAATATGAAAGAAGTCAAAATAGCAGGCGTACCCGAACATTTCAACTTGCCTTGGCATATGTGCATTGAAAATGGCGAATTCAATGAAGCTGGAATCGATTTGCAATGGACAGACGTGCCTGAGGGGACTGGAAAAATGTGCCAAATGCTTCGTGATAATGAAACCGATATTGCCATTATTTTAACAGAAGGAATTATTAAAGATCTAACTGAAAATCCGCACAGTTCTATTGTGCAAGTTTTCGTGAAATCACCCTTAATATGGGGAATTCACGTAGATGGAAAAGCCAAATACAATTCGGTTTCAGATTTAGAACATAAAATTTCAGCTATAAGCCGATTGGGTTCTGGTTCACATTTAATGAGTTTTGTAAATGCAGAAAAAAACAATTGGGACATTAGTGCTATTCCATTTGAAATCGTAAATAATTTAGACGGAGCAATCGCAAGTCTTTCTGAAGGAAAATCAGATTATTTTATGTGGGAAAAATACACCACAAAACCTTTAGTAGATAATGGAACTTTTAAACGTGTGGGAGAATGTCCTACACCTTGGCCTTGTTTTGTAATTGCTGTAAGAAATGAATTTTTAGCCGAAAACAAATCTGTTATAGCTTTAATTTTAGAAATAATAAACGCTACAACAGAAGAATTTAAACACATCCCAAGCATTGACAGAACACTTGCTTCAAGATATGGCCAAAAAGTAGAAGACATTCAACAATGGTTAAGTCATACTCAATGGAGTCAGAAAAATTTAGATGAAAAAACAGTTCAAATCGTTCAAAACCAACTTTTTGAGTTGAATATTATTTCTAAAAAAGTCGATTTTAACCAGATAGTTAAAAACATATAAAATACAAATCAAATTATATTGTTGCTTCAATTTTAACTACTTTTGAATTCTAAATAATAAGGAATTCTCTATTTCTAAAAATGGCATTTTTTTTAACCTCTTTTTTTGATAAAATATCAGCTTGGCTTATCGCAAATAAGCTCAGAGAAAATGTCTTGTTTTTAATTTTATCTTTTTTAATCAGCACCCCTGTTTTTATTTATTTCAGAAAAAATATATATTATTTTGATGCTGAAATACCTTATGATAAAATCATAGTTTTTATACTGTTTTTACTTTTATTTTTATTGATTTTAAAATGGTTAAGAAAAAAAGTTTTATATTCAATATTCATTTACATAATAACATTCGTAATTGCTTCCATACAAGGTAACTATTCTCTTTTTCAAGTAATTACTGCTTATAAAATTATATTTTTAAGCGATGAAATGCAGAAAGAAGAAACCTTTTTAGAACAAAAGACCTTAAAACCTTTCCCAAATAAAAGTAGTGTTTTTAAGAGTGTCGATTTTGCCAATTCAAAAGTTAGAAATTTTGCTTTATATGCCATAAATACACATTTTACCAAAACCCCAAATTATGCCGTTAACAGAAAGTTAATACAATATTTTGCAGTTTTTAAAGAAATAAATTCACGTTGGAATTATGTAAACGACCCAAAAGGACAAGAATATTTTGCAAGTGGTAGCGAAAGTTTATTATTTTTTTCAGGTGATTGTGATGACCACGCTATTTTAATGTGCGCCGCAATAAAATCTATTGGAGGTAGTATGCGATTAATTCATACAGGAAGACATATGTACCCTGAAATCTTATTAGGCACCGAAAAAGAATTAGAAATTGCTATGTATCTAATTAGTAATGAATTATTTAAAGACATTTCTAAAGGAAGAACGATTTATTTTCATCGTGATGAAAAAGGAAAAATTTGGCTAAATTTAGATTATACAGCACATTATCCTGGAGGTCCCTTTTTAGGTGAAGAAGTTTTAAGTATTTTAGATTTACAACAACCTAACACTACCATTCAATCGGCATTTTTTCAATAGATTTTAAATACGTATTGGTTTGACTAAAATGTTTATTTCCAAACCAAAACCCTCTATTTGCACTTAACGGTGATGGGTGCCCGCATTCCAACACAAGGTGTTTTTCCCTGTTAATTTTATTTCCTTTTTTTTGAGCAAAACTTCCCCAAAGTAAAAAAACAATATTATTACAATTATTTGATATATAATTAATTACATTGTCTGTTAAAATGTTCCACTTTAAGTGTTTGTGGCTATTTGCTTCGTCTTTTCTAACCGTTAAACTGGCGTTTAAAAGCAATATGCCTTGTTGTGCCCAACGCTCTAAATTTCCGTTTGTTGGTAAAAATATCGAATCAAAATCAGCATTGATTTCTGCAAAAATATTTCTTAATGAAGGTGGAATTTTAATGCCGTCATTTACCGAAAAACATAAGCCATTTGCTTCGCCATCTCCGTGATATGGATCTTGACCAATAATAACAACTTTTAAATCATTCAAATTACATTTATCAAATGCATTAAAAATTAAATCTTTTGGAGGAAAACAAACTGAAGATTCATATTCGTTTTCAACTTCTTGCATTAGTTTTGTAAAATAATCTTTTTGAATTTCATCTTTGAAAAATGATTTCCAAGATAAATCAATATTGTCATAGAGCATATTTATAGTTTTTACAAATATAAAACTTTATCTTTTGTAACTTTGCAATCATCATAGAATTTCAAAATGATTTCAATAACCGAAAAAACGCTAAAAGATTTAGAGTTTCATACCATTTTACAAACCATTTCTGACCTTTGCAATACAGAAATTGGAATGGAAAAAGCGCTTCAGATTCAGCCATTTAAAAGCAAAGAAATTTTGTTTGCAGAATTAGCGTACACTAATGAATACGTAGCTTCTTTTAGTAATAACAATGCCTTGCCAAATCACGGTTTTGAAACGGTTACTGCTGATTTGAAATTATTAGCTATTGAAGATAGTTTCTTAGAGTTAGTAGCCATTAAAAAAATATTAGATTTAAGTAAATCTACCAATGAGTATTTAAAATTTTTAAAGAAATTTTCAGATTATTATCCAGAATTATATAAAAAATCTACCCAAATTGAGTTTACGCCTTATATTTCGAAATCTATTGAAGAAATTGTAAATAAATTTGGAGAAATTAAAGATGATGCGTCACCTGATTTAGTGAATATCAGACGAAGCATTAATGTGGTTCGAGGAAAAATCAACCAAAGTTTTGGATTGGCCTTATCGCACTTCAATTCATTAGGCTATTTAGATGATATAAAGGAAACTGTTGTTGATAATCGTAGGGTTTTGGCGGTTCAAGCAATGTATCGAAAAAAAGTAAAAGGTTCTATTTTAGGGAATTCAAAGACTGGAAGTATTGCCTATATTGAACCAGAAACTACGTTAAAATATTCTCGAGAATTGAATGTTTTAGAGTTTGAAGAGCGGGAAGAAATTATGCGCATATTACGTATGCTTTCTGCTACAATTCGTCCTTATGCAGCTTTAATTTCTCAGTATCAGGAGTTTCTTTCCGATATGGATGTGATTGCTGCAAAAGCAAAATATGCCAACCGAATTAACGGAAAACTTCCCAAAATAAATGAAGAAAAGCGCTTGTTTTTTAGAGAAGCCTTCCATCCTATTTTGCTTTTAAATAATAAAGCTGAGAACAAGCCCACATTTCCTCAAACCATTGAATTAGAAAGTACGAATAGAATTATTGTAATTTCAGGTCCTAATGCCGGTGGAAAAACGATTTCCTTAAAAACTATTGGCTTATTACAATTGATGTTGCAATGCGGTATGCTAATTCCTGTTCACGAGCGAAGTGAAACGTTTTTATTCGATAGAATTTTAACCGATATTGGCGACAACCAATCTATTGAAAATCATTTGAGTACATACAGTTATCGTTTAAAGAATATGAATTATTTCTTAAAAAAATGTAACGATAAAACCTTATTTTTAATAGACGAATTTGGTACAGGTTCTGATCCAGAATTGGGAGGTGCTTTAGCAGAAATTTTCTTAGAAGAATTTTACGACAGAGAAGCGTACGGAATTATCACAACCCATTATACGAATTTAAAAATATTAGCCAGCGAATTGCCTTTTGCCAGTAATGCCAATATGTTATTTGATGAAAAATCACTGGAACCTATGTATAAATTACATTTAGGACAGCCAGGAAGTTCGTTTACGTTTGAAGTAGCACAGAAAAATGGGATTCCGTACGGATTAATTAATCGTGCGAAAAAGAAAATTGAAAATACAAAAGTACGATTTGACAAAACTATTGCTACGCTTCAAAAAGAACGCTCGAAAATGGAGAAAACTTCGGTTTCATTAAAAGAAGAAGAAAGCAAAGCACGTGAAGAGAGCAAGAAAATGGAAACCATAAATACTAAAATTCAAGATAAATTAGAACGTTATCAGGAATTGTATGACGCCAATCAGCGTTTGATTTATATGGGTCAAAAAATTGATGATATTGCCGAAAAATATTTTAATAATAAAGATAAAAAGACATTAATTGGCGAATTTTTAAAAGTAGTTGAAATTGAAAATTCGAAACGTAAAAAAATATCTGCTAAAGAGAAAAAAATCAAGGAAGTTGTTGTAAAACAAGTGATTGCTGAAGTTAATGTTAAGGTTGAAGAAATTCGTACCGAGAAAAAAGAAAAGAAAATTAAGGCCAAATTTATTCCCGAAAAGCCTGTTGTTATTTTAAAAGTTGGCGATAGAGTCCGAATGAAAGACGGAAAAGCCATTGGAACCATTGAGAAAATTGAGAAAAATAAAGTTTCAGTAAACTATGGTGTTTTTATGTCGAAAGCCAATTTAGACGACTTAGAATACGTACAACCAAGTTAATGAGGCAATTTGATAATTCGTCAATGTGCCAATATTTGAATTAATTTACCTAAAGGTAAATTAGTAAAGGCTTTCACCATTTAAATCGGTAGTTAAAACATCACTCATATAATTGAAAAAAGGTCGCATCGCTGCAAAAGTGGCGATTACTTCTTCTTTAAAATTTGGTGACATCACTTCTTTGTTAGTGAATTTTCTGGTTAGTAAATATTGCTTTTTTCTAATTAAATCAATATCTGGATGGGTTTTATCAAAATTTTTTGGAGCAGTTTTTAATTCTTCACCTTCCAAAGTTCTAAACATTTTTTTGAAAGTTGCATCTGCGATAATTTCTCTTAAATCAGAAGCATCCAATTCTAATTCTTTTCTAATTCTTAATAAATCTTCGTTGTTAGGTTCCCAAAATCCGCCACCAACAAAGCTTGCTTCGTTTTCAATATGGAGATACATTCCACCTCGAAGCATTGGTTTAGTTCTGGAAAATCCGACAGAAAAATGATTTTTATATGGTAATTTGTTTTTAGAAAAACGCACGTCTCTATAAATTCTAAACACTTGCATTTTTTCTAAACTATCTATTTTCTCTAAATCGGTAAAGACTTCTGTAAAAAAAGCTTTTGCCAAATTATTTTCGGTTTCAAAGCGTTTTTTATTTTCGGTAAACCATTCGCGATTGTTGTTTTTGCTTAGTAACTCTAAAAATTCAAAAGTTGATTTTGTTAGCATAAGTAATTCTTAAAATTAAATTGAATCATTTAGTTTACTGTTTTTGTAACTGAAAGCAAAATAAATTACCAAACCGATAACTAACCAAACGCCAAACCACATCCAGTTAGAAACGGCCATTCCTGTTAATAAATAACAACAAGAAATTAACCCTAATAATGGAATTAATGATAGGTTTTTAGTGAAAGATAAAACTGTCATTACTATACAAACAAGAATAAAAACCAACATTGGAATATTTGTCGCTAATTTATCAATTGAAAAATCGAAAAGATTTGTAAAAAAATCTGGTACATATTTTACGATTAAAATAGTAGCAATAGCAACTAATACTGGAAAAATAAACTTAGAATTTACATAAGGAATTCTGAATTTTCCTTTGGTTTCGCGTTCTGCGATTTCGGATTCGCTTTGTGGAGAAAGCATTAAAACGCCACCACAAACTAATACGAACGCAAATAAAGTTCCGATACTTGTAAAATCTAATACAAAATTTTCATCAGTAAAAAAGATTGGAATTCCTACCACTAAACCCGTAACAAGAGTAGCAAAACTTGGTGTTTTATATTTTGGATGAATAGTTGAAAAACGCTTTGGCATTAAACCATCACGACTCATCGTCATCCAAATTCTTGGTTGTCCCATTTGAAATACCAATAACACACTTGTCATAGCTACAACAGCAGCAATTGAAACCACAAACAACATCCATTTTACGCCTTTTAAAGCAAATATTTCAGCTAATGGATCGCTAACGCCTAATAATTCATAAGACACCATACCGGTGATAACAAGCGCTAAAACTATAAAAACAATCGTGCAAATTACTAACGAATAAATCATACCTTTTGGTAAATCGCGTTGTGGATTTTTACTTTCTTCTGCTAAAGTAGAAACCGCATCAAATCCAATATAAGCAAAGAAAACAGCAGAAACGCCGCCCATTACTCCGCTAAAACCATTTGGCATAAATGGCGTCCAATTATCGATATCTACATAAAAAGCACCCACAATTATTACCAAAACAATTATTGCTAACTTTATATATACCATAGCATTGCTAAAGTTTTTAGATTCTTTTGTACCTCTGTAGACCAAATAAGTGATTAGAATATTAATAACCACCGCTGGTAAATCGAAAATTACTTTCAAATTACCTAACATAGGTGCGTTTTTCCACGCTGCTAATCCTTCGTCGCCTTTACTTGCTAAAAACGCGGCGTGTGCAGATTTATAATTTATAGTTAACCATTCTGGTAAATGAATTCCAAAACTTTCCAATAAATTGGTAAAATAGCCACTCCAAGAAAAAGCAATATAAATATTACCTATAGAATACTCCATAATTAATGCCCAACCAATTATCCAAGCAAAAAGTTCTCCAAAAGAAACGTAAGCATACGTATACGCACTTCCGGAAACAGGCACACGAGAAGCAAATTCAGCGTAACACATTGCTGTAAAACCACAAGCAATGGCACACATAATATATAAAAGTACCACGGCAGGTCCGCCTGAAAAACAAGCGTTTCCAATGGCGCTAAATGTTCCGCCACCTATAATAGCAGCTATTCCAAAAAAAGTTAAATCTCTTACTGTCAATACTTTATTTAAACCAGAATGTTCTCCATCTCCGCCTTGTTTTAATATCGTTGTAATCGATTTTTTTCTGAAAATTTTCATTTTTAATATAATTTAGGTTAGCAAAGCAAATATAGAATTTAAATTGTAATTGTTTTCAGTTATTAGAATGAAATATTGATAATCAAAATCTATTATTAAATAAATTTATATAATCAAAACATATTGTTTTGTTCTAAAATAGACGTAAATTTGCAGTAGAAAATTAATATAAAATAAATAATTATGGCATTAGTAGGAAAACAATTCCCAAACATTACCGTTGACGCAATCTCAGATATGGGCGACAACTTAAGAATTAACGTATTAGAAGAAGCAACAAAAAACAACAAAAAAGTAATTTTATTTTGGTATCCAAAAGACTTTACCTTTGTTTGTCCAACTGAATTACACGCTTTTCAAGCTGCTTTAGGTGAATTTGAAAAAAGAAACACAATTGTAATTGGTGCTTCTTGCGATACTAACGAAGTGCACTTTGCTTGGTTAAACACAGCAAAGAACAATGGTGGTATTGAAGGTGTTACGTATCCTTTATTAGCTGATACAACTCGTAATTTAGCAAACGCTTTAGATATTTTAGATGTAGCCGATGAATTTAACGAAGAAACTGGAGATTATTTATTAACAGGATCTAATGTTACTTTCCGTGCCACATACTTAATTGACGAAACAGGTAAAATTTTCCACGAAAGTGTAAATGATATGCCTTTAGGTAGAAATGTAAACGAATATTTACGTTTAGTTGATGCCTACACACACGTACAAACTAAAGGTGAAGTTTGTCCTGCAAACTGGGAAGAAGGAAAAGATGCTATGAGTGCTGACAGAAATAGTACAGCAAGTTATTTAGCTTCACACTAATAATTTTGTTTCAAGTTTCAGGTTTCAGGTTATTCAACTTGGAACTTGGAACTTGAAACATAAAACTTTAAACTAAGAAAAAATGTTTCAAGAAATCGAAAAAGATAATTTAGCTGAAATAGTAGCTAATAATGAAGTAGTATTGGTACAATTTTCTGCAACTTGGTGTGGAAATTGTCGCATTATGAAACCAAAATTTAAAAAAATGGCTTCAGAAAATGAAAGCGTTCCTTTTTTGGTTGTAGATGCAGAACAATTTACTGAATCAAGAAAACTTGCCAATGTAGATAATTTACCAACATTTGCTGCTTTTAAAAATGGTGTTTTAGTAAATCAAACACAAACAAATAAAGCAGAAGTTTTAGCTGAATTAGTAGCTCAAGTACTATAAATTAAGACGAGTTAGACTTCTTAGAAAATTAGAAAGTCTACAAATCTAATATGTATAAAATCTAACAATTAAAAAATATGAAATTACCCGTAATAAAACACTTGACACAATTTGTGGAAGAAAACGATGCCGATTATATAATTGAAACCATAGCTGTTTTAGAACACTTAACAGAATTAGAATCCTTAAAAGATGAAGAATTAGATGTTATTGGTGAGTTAATTTCAAATATGTATGGTGCCATTGAAGTTAATAAAATGATTAAAGGTGGGAAAGATAAAAAAACAGCCCTTAATGATTTTATGAAACGCGTTTTAGGCGCTATTGACAAATAAAAAAAAACGCTCAATTGAGCGTTTTTTTTATTTATAACAATGAAATTATTTAAATTCTGCCAAAATACATAGCTTTTACTACACCATCAGATAATCCAATCTTTGGCACATAAATATGGTTCGCACCACTCCATCTCATCGCACTTAAATATATAGAAAGAGCTGGAATAATTACATCGGCACGGTCGGTGTTTAATCCTAAATCGGAAATTCTTTGTTCGTATGTTAAGGCGTTTATATGATCAAATTGCGATTTTAAATACTTATACGTCAAAGGTTTATCTTGCGTTTTTCCAGACAATTTGAATGCTTTATTGATATTTCCACCAGAACCAATCATAATTATATTACCTAAGCCTTCGGTATTGGTTTTAATCCATTTTTCAATTTCTTGCCAAACTACTTCGTTTACCATATTATTCAACATTCGAACCGTACCGTTTTTGAATGATTTTGAAACCAACATTTTTCCATTAGAAAACAAAGAAAATTCGGTACTTCCTCCTCCAACATCTACATAAAGATAATTTTCATTTGTTTTTATAAAATGATGCAAATCTGAAGAAGCAATAATCGCGGCTTCTTTTTTACCATCAATAATTTCAATTTTTATATCTGTATTTTTCTTTATGATTTCGACAACTTCTTTACCATTGTATGCTTCACGCATTGCAGAAGTGGCACAAGCCATAAATTTTTCGACTTTATATACTTTCATTAATAATTTAAATGCGTGTATAGCATCAATCATTCTGTCGATATTTTCTTCTGAAATTTCACCTACCGTAAAAGCATCTTGTCCTAAACGAATTGGCACACGGATTAAGGCACTTTTGTTAAATTGAACTTCTTTACCTTTTTGCTCAATAATATTAGTAATTAACAATCGCATTGCATTGGAACCAATATCTATTGCAGCATATTTTTTTATTTGAATCATTTATGTGTTTATATAATTTCTGGAAGTATTACTTCCAATTTGTTCTGATAGTGTTTGTACATTTCTTGTTGGGCTCTAAATACTTTATCTTCGCCACGTTTTCTGTATAAATTTTCAAATTTATCTGAATGTAAACGCGCTTTTACGTTTGCCTTCCATCCTATTCCAAAAGTATCAATTAAATCTTTTTTAATTTCTTCATCGTAAATTGGACAAGTTACTTCAACTCGAGCGTCAATATTTCTGGTCATAAAATCGGCAGAAGAAATAAATACTTCAGGATTGTCATTGTTCCCAAAAATAAACACGCGTGAATGTTCTAAATAATTATCGACAATACTAATAGCTTCAATGTTTTCGCTGTAATTTTTTAATCCTGGAACCAAACAACAAATACCTCTAATTATCAATTTTATTTTAACCCCAGCGTTACTTGCTTCGTATAATTTATCAATCATTTTATAATCTGATAAACTATTCATTTTTAGATTGATGTAAGCTGGTTTACCTTCCAATGCGTTTTTTATTTCTCTATCAATCAATTTAACAAAACGAGAACGGGTATAATGTGGCGAAACAATTAAATGTTTATAACGATGTACTCTATAGTTGACTTCAAAAAATTCAAATACTTTTGACATATCCTTCAAAATTTTTGAATCACTTGTAAACAAGGTTACATCGGTGTAAATTTTAGCAGAAGATTCACTGAAATTTCCTGTAGAAACAAATCCGTATCTCCTAATTTCATCGTCTTCCAAACGTTCTACTAAACAAATTTTGCTATGTACTTTTAGTCCTTTTACACCAAAAATTAAGTTAATGCCTTCTTCTTGCATTTGTTCGGCATAAGAAATATTACTTGCCTCGTCAAAACGGGCTTGTAATTCAATTTGAACTGTAACTTTCTTTCCGTTTTTTGCAGCATTAATAAGTGAACTTACTATTTGAGAATTTTTAGATAATCTGTACAATGTAATTTTTATAGATTGTACTTTAGGATCTAAAGCTGCTTCTCTCAAAAATCTAATAACATAAGAGAAAGATTGATAAGGCGCGTGCAATAAATAATCTTTTTCTTTAATGCTTTGCAGCATACTTCCGTCTAAGCTTAAACCTTGAATGGGTAATGGCACATTTTGTTTGTACAACAAATCGTATCGTCCAAGATTTGGAAAATCCATATAATCTCTTCGGTTATGATATCTTCCACCAGGAATAATGGAATCGGAACTATCAATTTTCATTCTGTTTAGGAAAAACTCTAACGTGTCTTTTTCAATTGCTTGGTCATATACGAAACGTACGGGCTCACCTACTCTACGTTCTTTAACACTGTATGATATTTTTTCAATTAAACTTTTGCTCAAGTCTGAATCGAATTCCAATTGCGCATCTCGAGTTATTTTTATCATATGTGCATCAATACTTTCATAGTCGAAAATATTGAAAATATGATCTAAACTATATCGAATTACATCATCTAATAAAATAATATATTGTTTGTCTGAATTTGAAGGTAAAACTACAAATCTGTTAATAGTTTTTGGAATTTCAACAATGGCGTATCTAATTTCTTTATCGTTTAATATTTGAG
>Ga0247722_10001230_pt1 | contig 14385 bp, 11 predicted proteins | sample MSEWelMarce3H_FC_FD_189094 | JGI IMG/M metagenome (GOLD analysis project Ga0247722, IMG submission 189094) | Subsurface sediment microbial communities from gas well in West Virginia, United States - MSEEL Well Study Marcellus 3H_FC | ecosystem: Environmental > Terrestrial > Deep subsurface >... | reverse complement strand
TCTTCTTTTAATTCTGTTAAATACTTGGTTAAATCGGCAATCATTTTATTATTTATATGAATAAACATTAATAATAAAATAAAAATACGAATATTATTGTAATTTGCGAGCATTTACTCTCTAGATACATTAATTAAGATTAGTTAAGCCTAATCAATCAAAATATTAGATGGAAGTTCTTCAATCACGGTATGATAATGCCTCTCAATCTCCTTCATCGTTTTTATATCCCAGCGTGTAACAAAATTAATCGCCGTTCCCTTACGACCCCAGCGTCCAGACCTCCCAATACGATGGAGATAATTATAGACACACTTGGGTAAATCAAAATTCAAAACAGTTCGCACATTCTGAACATCAATTCCTCTAGAAGTCACATTTGACGAAATTAATACGCGATGTTTTCCCGCTTTAAACTCCATATACGCCTCGTCACGTTTTACTTTATCCATATTACTATGAATACAACATACAGGAAATCCATCATTTATCATTGCTTCGGTTAGATCAATTACACGTTTAATGCTGTTACAATAAATAATACATTGCGACATAGAAATAATGCTAAAAATATCTTTCAAAGTGGCATATTTTTGGGAGTCGTCATTTAGCGCCACGTGATACTGCTTAATTCCCTCTAATGTTAGTAATTCTGACTTTACCAATATTCGCACCGGGTTTCTCATGAATTTATCAGTAAGTGCCTGTAACTCGTTTGGCAAAGTAGCGCTAAACAATCCAACTTGGACATTTGAATTCAAAAATTGGAAAATATTGTAAATCTGATCCTTGAAACCAATAGACAACATTTCATCGGCTTCGTCTAGAATCAACATATTAATATCTTTGGCAACAATATTGTTACGACGCATCATATCATATACGCGCCCCGGACATCCAATAATTATATGAGGAACTATCGTCTTTAACTGAAAAGCATCTTCGTCTGTAGATGTTCCGCCGATCAATACATGATAACGAATATCTTTATTGATTACACCAATTCCTGAAATAACACCGTGAATCTGTTTTGCTAATTCTCTCGTTGGTGCCAAAATCATAGCCTGCGTCTTATTTACTTTTGGATCTATATTCTGTAAAGCCCCGATTGTAAAAACGCCCGTTTTCCCTGTTCCTGACTGGGCTTGAGCAATAATATCGCGTTTGTCAAACATCGTGAGAAGCGCTTTTCTCTGAATTAAACTGGGTGTATCAAAACCATATGCGTAAATACCACGCATAATATCCTCATCAATGATCCCCTCGAGGTCTTCCCATTTGTCAAACTCTTTAGGTATATACTCTTCTACATCACCGCCTTCTACGTTTGATTCTACGACGACATTGGGGGTAATTTCGGTGGTGTTGGTGTTGGCGTTGGTATTGGTGTTGGCGTTGGGGGTAGTGGTCGTCATATTTAAACCTTCGCCTTCATTTTCTTTGACTCTTGAAATTATTCTATTATTTTTTCTATTATCATATCTAGGGTTAGTGCTATTATCACGATTACTAAATTGCGGTGGATGACCTTTGTCACTCTCTTCGCCATTTTTATATCTATTATTATATCTATTGCGATTCGATGGGGGGTATTTTCCGGACATTCTATATTATATATTCAGATACATTTAAGTATTTATCAAATAAACATTTTATACTTATATTATTTTATATAGGTCTAAACATTATATTAAAATATTTATTATAAAATAGATATAAATGAATTTTATTATATAATAATAGGACATATGGCTAACGCAACGATTAATCCAAATTCAAATAGGACTCTTAGACAATATACTATTCTAGATTATGAAGATATAACGAATGCTGGATTCATATGTAATCTATCGCAAGAAACGTTAAATATCATATCCAAACTATCTGAACAAGTGGGGGCGCCCACATACATTAAAACTCCTATTTTTCTTAAAAAGGAGGTAAAAGGATCAGGATTGGGGATGAGTTTAGGACTTGGCGTGAGTGCTGGGCTTGGTGGATATAAAAAGACAAAACCTAGAGGGAATGAGATTACCGATGAAGATTGGGAAGCTATTCGCGCTTTTCAAACAACTCAAAAGCATATTAGTGAAGGTATTGAAAAACATATGGACAATATTCGTGGATTTTTGAATAAAATTACGGATAAAAATGAGGACGCGATGATTCGGGATATTAAAAATGAGATTTCACAATTAGTAACGCATGAAACGTCCCAGGAGAATATGATGAAAATTGGGTATTCTATTTTTAATATTGCTAGTTCTAATAGTTTTTATTCGGAATTGTATGCGCGACTGTTCAAATCTTTGATGAATGACTATGATATTTTTAAGCAAATTTTTGAGAATAACTTTAAAGAGTTTATGAATTTATTTAACACCATTGAATACGTCGATTCTAAGAAAAACTACGATAAGTTTTGTGACTATACAAAGACGAATGACAAACGGCGAGCTATGAGCTTGTTCGTCGTAAATCTTATGATCAATGAAATAATCGAAAAAGAAGAGATTGTCGATATTATAAATCAGATACAAAAATTAATCAGCAGTTATATTTGTAAAGCAGAAAAGAGTAATGAAGTAGAAGAGCTTACAGAGAATCTTTATATTATCATTACGAAATCTAAGGAATCTTTGTCACACGTAGCAAGTGTTCAAGAGTCATGGGCTACTATTATTAATAACCTTGAATTTGTAAGTATTCTTAAACCTAAAATGAAAGAGTATCCTAGTATTACAAATAAGACTATATTTAAACATATGGATATTCTGGAAGAAATTAAAAATTAGTGCGAAATAATGTTAAAATATAAATATATAAATATATAATCATAATAATAAACATATCATAGAATATTATTATGTTTAAGAATAGCAACGTAGATAAGAAAGAAAAAAATAAAAATGAGTGGGATAGATTAAATACTAATTGGAAAAAAATAAGAAATGAAAATAAAAAACAGAGACCGGAGTTATATAATAGCACGGATTCAGATGAAACTATAGATTATGATAATAATACAAATCTTATTATTAATATTAATATTAAAACAGAAAATGATGAACCTATTATGGAAAATAATAGTAAAATTTTAAAACGATGTGGTAGTAGTTATGATGAATTATTGAGTTATCAAGATTGTATCATAACAGAAAAGAATGAAATTAAGTGCGATACACCTATATTCCATGATGGTGTAGAAGATTCAAAAACACATTTTACTTCTTCTGTCTCTTCGTGTAACTCGACGTCATCCCATAATTATTTTGACGAATACGACAATGATAATGATAATGAATACTTTACAGATACACAAATAATACATGCTTCTAAGATTACAATGGAATATATAAAAAATAAATATAGCGTAGATAATGCCCCATCACTTGAAGTAGATTACTCTATAAATTATAATATGAAAATGCTTACCCATTTAGGAAATTACTATAATATTATAGCAAATAATAACGCAAATAAATCTTTTTTTAATACATTAACTAGCACAAATAAAAATACAAAATCAACTCTGAAATCTAAACCAATTCCACCCCCAAAGAAAATGTTAAAATCGGATCTTATAAAGAATATTGTATTATTTGAAACAAATGAAATAAATCATCCAACCGTTCTTAAATATAGAAAAATGTTGGAATATATTGATGAATTAAAGAGTGATAAATATTTCTCTACTTTTGTATTATTTCCTTGATTTCGGTATATACCATAAATATATATCGTAAAAATATATATAAAAATAATTATATATATTTTTTACATAGATGTCTACAGCTACAAGCGATAAATTAATAAATAATATTTCTGATATAAAATATTGTCTCTATATTAATCTGGAAGCAAGGAAAGACAGAAAAGAACATATTGAATCGCAATTTAAGAGTGTTGGTATTGTATCCTCGCGGCGATTTAATGCTATTAAATTGAAAAATGGCAGAGTCGGTTGTAGCATGAGCCATTTAAAATGTATCGAAATCGCGAGAAAGAATAATTGGCCTTATGTCATGATTTGCGAAGACGATTTATTAATTTTAGACAGCGCAAAGTTTGTTGAACACATTAATAAGTTTTTTACTTTACATGGAAATATAAACGATTCATGGAATGTATTATTATTAGCGGGAAATAATGTCCCTCCGTATATGAAAGTAGATGATACATGTATCCGAGTATCTCATTGTCAAACAACTACGTGTTATATTGTCAAAAACAGTTATTATAATATTCTAATTGGCAATATACGCGAGGGGATCGAACGACTGATTAGAGAACCAGAACGCCACAATTTTTTCGCGATTGACAAATATTGGATTCAATTACAGAAAAAGCATACTTGGTATATGCTTGCGCCAGTTGTGGCCGTTCAGCGCGAAGATTATAGTGACATTGAACAACGAAAAACAAATTATGAAAATATAATGAAAGACTTGGACAAACCAAATCTACTTAAAAATATTCAAACCATGAAAGAACTTCCGCCACAACCTATAACATTACCGTCAATCAATACTATTCATATGAAATACTAAATTTTATACCATGTTTTGGGACACATATCCGAGACATCATTGGTTTTTAAATTTTCTCCAAACCATTTACCTGGATAACATACTATTTTTTGGGGATTATTATTGAAATATGCCCCCCACCAACTAAAACTGCTATTCGCTATAATATTATGCTGACAACAACTCATTAATAATATTTGTTGCCAGTCTTCCAAGTTTGACTCACTATCAGCGCATTTAAATTCAATAAATGAATATTCACTTTGTATTAATTCTATTTTTTTAAGAACATCAGTCGTGTCTTCTTTCTCGTTAAAATATAATATAGTTACGCGACGGTCCTTGTCATCACTTTTTATCTTTAACTTGTTTAATATCAGTCCTATACTTTTTATATAATATTTGGTATCTAATATTGGATGAGACTCCTGTAAATTTATATAATCACCCATTCGAAAATGTAACGAGATGACGCAATTTTTAGGACTTGAATATTCGAGATCTAGAAAATATTTATCTCTTACCATTTTTCTCTGTTCATCAAGTTTAATGTAATTTGTTATCTTTTTATATTCTTTTTCAAAATATTTATAGCTTTGATAGTATCCATATAATATTGCGCCGCCATTTTTATTAACTATATTAGGCGATAACGGTATTTTATTATATTTAAATTCACCCTCCTTGTATACAGGTAATCTTAAACTAGTTAATGGTGCCGTTATAATATTCCTCTTTAATTCTTTTAATATTGTATCCCAATATGTTCGGGTTCTAGCTCCTCCACATATATTATTTGGAAACATATATTTGTCTTTTAGCTCTATAGATAATGCTATTGTGGTAAATATTTGAAATAATTGATTTCCTAGCCCTCCCATTAATACACACGTAATCATTATATGTATATATTTGTATAAATGGATATTTATATATATTGATATTTGTATAGAATATATAGCGGTATATTTAATACTTGTAAGTAAATAAACATTTATAAATATAAAATTAATATGTATATTTAATATAATATAATGGTTCGCTCAAGACTTGATCCAAGTGTAAATTATACTGAATTAAAATCGATTGACCCTTCAGATTCAAAAGAAACAAATTATAAGGCCCCTTTATATGAAGCAACAGTATTGGGAGTTAATACTATTATAAGCATTGGACAAATAAAAAACACATTTGTCGATAAAAATATTGTTTATTATCCTATCTATCTTATTAAGAATAACAAAGTCATATCACAAATAGGGGTTTATGAAATATTCGAGGAAAATGTTCCATCAATACTTGATGATGAAGGTGATATAAATATTGAAAAGACGCCACCTCCACTTATATACTCATTTGTAACAAAATCATTGATACAAAAAGCAGTTTTTATACCTGAAAATCCATCTTTGTTGTCATCTACAGCAGCTAAAGCTCGCGCAAAACCCGCTACTACTAAATCAAAAATTTTAACATCATCAGCTGTTGCGTCTGTAGAAGACGAAGAAACAGAATCCGATGATGAAAATATTCAAGCTGCTATTCATGCGTCACTTGTCGCCGCGAAAGATGCTGTCCCATTAGGTCAAGTAAAAATACCAAAGAGACTTCCGGTTCAAACTACTGACCAATATGGTGCTGAAATACGAAATTACCGCGACTACCCTGATGCCCCTTGGATACAAAAGTATTGTATGAGCAATGAATTTAATATTGTAAAATCTCCTCTTGATAGTGACAGTTTATTTTATGCTATTTGTGATGCTATTCGTAGTGTTTATCCCGATCGTGATATTAATGTTATTAACTTACGTGAAAAACTCGCCAATGTAATAAGTGTAGAACAATATTCGGCATATAAATCATTATATGATAGTTTTAATCTACAATTACAACGAAATCGGCAAAGAAATGAAGAAATTGTTGCCGAAAACCAAGACCTTAAGTCGCGGCTTACTTCTTCACAGTCTTTGTCGGAAAAAAAACAGATACGAGAACGCGCATTAGTTCTAAAGACTGAAAATGAAGAGTTAAAAAATAAAAGAGAAGCTATAAAGGATAATATGAAATATATTATCTTTATGAAAGGTGTTCATAGTATTGAACACCTCCGTGATATTATTCGTGTAGGTGAAGGAGCGAGTGAGTTTTATGCCGATGAATGGGCTATATCGGCGCTTGAGATTATTCTTAATATTAAACTTATTGTATTTTCCAAGACCGATTTTGACGAAAACCAGGGTAGAGCTTTTGGTATGTCTAATGTTATAAATTGTGGTAAGATAGTAAGTAAAGCACAAAAGGATTTCATTATTCAGGCAATAGAAGCTTCTAAGGGCAGTAAACATAAAACGCCCTCGGTTGTTGAACTATCTGAAACAAAAGATACGGCGGTTTCAGGAGTTCTTAGAAAAAAAGATAAGTATGAGTTTACTCCAGACCATTATATTATGCTTTCGCAAACAGATAATCATTATGATCTGATAACGTATCGCGAAACAAAAATATTTACATTTGCCGAGATACCTTATTGTGTTAAAATACAGATCACAACGCGTTGTTTACAAGGATTTCAACTTAGTGGTATATACAAGAATATTCCTCAGTTTATTAACTTTATGAAACATGATATGGAATCAGTGGACAAAATGCTTATGAAAGACTTAAATTTAGAAGTTGCCGACTTAGATAAATCGTCAAATCCTCATTTCAATGATTCTTTGCGGTTGATGCATCATTCTAGCTCACTAGGTAAAATGCCTGGCTTTGAGCAGGGTGACATAGTATCCCCCAGCGACTTGAACGGTTTTATGAGTCTAATGGGTGGTGGACGCGGCAAAAATAATTGGCGAAGAAAAATTTCTAATGAATGGTGTCAGCCGTTTACATTAGATGGGCATCGTTGGTTATCAGTCGAGCATTATTATCAAGGTAATAAATTCTTAAAAAAATCCCCCGAGTTTTACTTGTTATTTACAATGGACGCAAATAAAAAGAGTAAATATTATGATGATACATCAATTATGTCAAGGATTTCAAATGATGTTGAATTGGCTACGGTAGCAGGTAAAAAGAATCCTACTACGGTAATCGATGGTAAAAAAGTTAGTTTACGTCCATCCACAGTTACTATCGACCCCGACTTCTTCGACGGTCGTCACACTCGTGTTCTTGAAGATGGCACAATGGCAAAATTTAGCCAGAACGATGATCTAGCTGAAATACTCCTTATGACAAATAATGCCAAGCTAATAAACTATAGTCATACAAAACACCCCAGTCCTTCAATCCATATAATGCATGTCCGTTCTAAACTAAGAACCAAAAATGGAAAGGTAAATGATTACGAAGCAATACATTAAATTTATGACAGTATATATGAAATATGAAATATGAAATATGAAATACTAAACAATAAATAATCTGTTTACTATATAAATGGAAACAAATTATTTACCCGAATATTCTAACGTTACAACAAACCATACTGCTTTAGATAATTGTAAAGATATAAAATTAAAAAAAAATGACTATACTTTACTACATTTGTTACGAAATAATGATAAATATTATAGTAAACTTAAAGGCATAAATAAGAACCAAACATCAAATAATAGCAATAATCCAAGACAAGCAGAGATAAATAAACAATTGATAAGAATGTATGATTATATGGATAATGAATTTAACACGTTTAAGACAATTGAAAATAAATCATTATGTTTTAAACATGTTTTTAAAAGAATAAATGATCAAAATCATGAAATATTAAAGAAGTCATTATTTACAAGTTCTTATATACCACCTAATATCGTAAGATATATTAGAGAAAAGTCAAGATATTTTCTAAAGTATACTTGTAATATAGGCGATGAACGAAGCGCAACTGTTTATTTTATTATTTTTGAAGATAGTAAATTTGAATTAAATAATATACGAAAAAAAGGTGCTTCTTATTTTAAGAACTGTATTTTAAAAATATATTTATGGTTGAATTTATTAGCAAAATATGCTGACATAAAATGTGGCACTCATTTAACATCCTATATTTATTTAACACCTTTCAAGAGACGATTGCCTGGATTTAAGTCAGAAAAAGACACAGGTAGTGTTGGTTCAGAGAGTTATAACGATTATGAGTTATACGAGGATGAATATAGTCATAATAATATATTGAGACCAGTAAACGTAAATGGGGGAGTTTCCGATGTTTGCGAAGCAAATTCTACTATATTGGTTTATCGAAAAGAAGAATGGTTTAAGGTTTTTATACATGAGACTATGCATAACTATGGTGTTGATTTTTCTTTGTTAAATATCACAAATGCGAATAAAAGTCTACATAATATTTTTTCTATTAAAAAAGATATAAAAATATATGAATCATATTGCGAAATATGGGCTAGAATTATGAATGTCTTTTTTGAAACCTATTTTGAAATAAATACAAATAAGAAATTCTCATCTAGGACAACTAGACGAAACTTTTTAGACAAGTTGTATGAAACGCCGAAATCTCTCAAATATTATGGTCGACGTAGTCAAAATCGTGATAACGCCAGCACAGGAAGAACATTAGGAGGAGGAGTAGAAACGCCGCGCATAAAAAATAAACACGAAGTCTTTTTGAAAAAATTTTATGAGTCTATACAGAATGAAGTAATATTTTCAGTGTTTCAATGTATTAAAATATTAAACTACATGGGGTTAGATTATGATATTATATCTAATAGCTCAGAAGCCAACTATATAACTGTAAATAAATTATATAAAGAAGAGACAAATGTGTTTGCTTACTATATTATTGTCGCAATATTAATTGCTAATTTTAATAGTTTCATTTTATGGTGTATTGATAATAATACAAACTTGTTTAACTTTCAAAAAAATGAAAAAAGTATAGATAATTTTATTACATTTATTCATACTAACTATAAAAATAATGACTTTTTAAGACTGATTGTAGCCATAGAAAATAAACTAGAAACTCAATATAAAAAAGGTGATGTTTTGCTTTCCACGATGCGAATGACTGTTATTGGTGGATCGGATTAGTATTATTATTATTACTATTATTAAGATCAAATTACAGTAATATATACTCAAAAGTGCAGTTATCCAACTTTACTTTGTTCTTTCTCCATTCTTTGGATGCTTCTATAAAATCAATTCCATGTTTGTGTTTTACAGCATGGTTGGTGGGGGTGGGAGCAGGAGCATCAGCAGGAGCGGTTTTTAAATTCATTTTCTTGCTTTGTTGACGCGTTATTGCCATTTTTGTTTCTACGTATATTGTTATATATTTTCTTATTCTTATTTCAATTTTGTGTATTATAATATTTAAATATAAATTTAGCCATACAAAAAATTGATTCTTATATATATATCATAACTATAAACACAGAACCCGAAACTATTTCAAATAGGCCTCTCTATTCCCAGGTAAGAACAAATCTTTCAAAAGAAGACACAATGGGAATCCACATGTTGAATCGCTTCCTCCAGTCAAAATGCAGAGAATCAATATCCTGTATACCTCTATCCTCTCTTTCAGGTAAAAAAATAGCAGTAGATATTAGTATATATCTTTATAAGTATCTTAGTGAAAATGCTCTTTTAGAAAATTTATATTTGATGATATCTATATTTAGGGAACATAACATAATACCTATATTCATATTTGATGGCAAGCCGCCTGTAGAAAAAAATGAAACGATCGAGATGAGAAGAAAGATGAAGCATAGTGCTCGCGAAGAATATTATAGATTGAAAGTTATACTTGAGAATTTAGAAATTGAACGAGTGAACGAGAGCGAAACTAATAATAATAATGATAAAAATATGACAACAGTTGAAATAGATGAAGATGTATATATTGATATTGCCACAAACAGCGATGAGTTACAAAACGCAATGAAACAACTTAAGAAGAAGTTTGTTGTTCTAAAGCAAAAGCACATCCAAGATGCAAAAATGCTCTTACAAGCATATGGAGTAACATACTATGAAGCGCCAGGGGAAGCAGATATTTTGTGCGCAAATCTGGTTTCAAAAAATATCGTGTATGCGTGTTTGAGTGAAGACACTGATATGTTTGTATATGGGTGTTCGCGCGTTCTTCGTTATCTTAGCTTGACGATGTCAAAGGTTATACTTTATGATTTTGAAGGTATATTAAAAACGCTCGATATGAATATGGATGAATTTAAAAAGGTTAGTATTCTGTTTGGGTGCGATTATTCGAAAGAGTCAACAAAACTACACTCGTCCAATATGAATATATTCAATTCATACAAAATGTTTACCAACTACAAAAGCGATACTAAAATAATGGATGACTTTTATGATTGGGTAATAAATGAGAATGAAAATTTAGAAAAGATTGTTCGAAATTCTAGGGAAAATATTAGCCTCTTTGATATACATCATACTAATGATTTGGAAATATACGATAAAATAAAGATAATGAATGGTCCGGTAAATAGACCAATGCTTATAGAGGTAATGAAAAAAGAAAATTTCATATTTATGAAGTGATCGACGTATTTGTCACTATTTATAATATTTTTATATCTGGTTAAAAATGACATATAATTAAAATATGTCATTTTTATTTTGTTTTAGATTTTTTTATTTTGTATTTTGTATTTTGTATTTTGTTTTAGATTTTTTTATTTTGTATTTTGTATTTTGTATTTTGTATTTTGTATTTTGTTTTAGATTTTTTTGTATTTTGAGTTTGTTTTATGTTATGTTATGTTTGGGTTTTATTTAGATTTTTTTATTTTGTTTTGTTTTTGTTAAAAATAATTGAAGTTTATGGGTATTTGGTTGGGTGGTTAGGATGAAGCGACTGCCACTGCGGGGGTAGCCTTTGCGAAGTGAGGAGACATATACTTCTGAAGGTTGAAGTAAGTCAGCTCCTCACCCTTCTTCAACTGGAGAAGAGCCTTGAGCTTGGAGTCGGGATTAATCTTGCGACCATTCTCCTTATCTTGGAGACTGTGCTGCCTAATATAGGCATTGATCTCACGAGTAACCTCAGTGCGAGCCGACTCGGTTCCGGCAGGCTTTCCAAGAAACTCGGCAAGCTCCTTAGAAATGAGGGTGGGCTTCACGAAACCAGAAGGAGCACGGTTGCCAGACTTGCGCTTGCGCTTGGAAACCTTCTGAGCAGCACGCATCTCACGAGCAACATTGCGCTCAAGAGTGCGGAAGTCGCTTCGAAGAGATGAAAGACCAGAACTCAAAGTCTGGAGCTTGGAACCAAACTCACTAAAAAGAGATGAGAGGGATGAAGTCTCGAGAGCACCACCCTCAGTGTGTGCCTCAGTAGGAACGGCGGCGGCGGCGGCGGGAGCAGGAGAAGGAGCAGCATCTTTGGAAGCAGATGCCTTGGGGGTCTTAGGGGCCTTGGGAGCAGCAGTCTCCTTAGAAGGAGCGGCGACAGGAGCAGCAACAGCTGCGGGTGCGGGAGAGGAAGTTTTCTTTGCCATCTTGTGTTGGTATATACACTAATAGGTGAGGTCTTTTTAAGTATTTTTAGACCTTATATATTATATTTGATGTTCCTATTAAAAAAGGATTCCCATTATCGTCATAAAATCGCGTTATAATATCTCAAAAACCTAATGCGTTCATTTTATTATAATTTACAAACTATAGTAAATTATTTCTATAAATATTGTTATGAATATTGTTATGAATCTTCACATCAATATACATTTTTTCATCGTTGGAATATTAAGGAATATTTAATCCGGTCCATGGACCGCGGCTTCATATAACCACGGCATCGCATTTCTTGCTTCATTGCTTACTAGCGTAAGCGCTGACAAAACATATAGCGCACCCAATGCCTTGTTATCGGTATCAATTGATGTCCGTATAAAATTCTCAATGATCTGAACATTAAATCTCATAACTGTATCATTTGTAAGATTATTCATATTTATATTTGTAGCAACATTTATATGATATGGTGTCCCTAAAAATGGCATTCCGTGTGGTGGACATATTTCTATTTTTTTGGAAAGTGTAAGCTGTGCTCTATAATTCCATATATCCACCAATTCTCTAGCAAATCGTATATGTTCGCTTCTAGACAGATTTATAAACCATTCCGAATTTGAATAATTCCCATAAGAATTCATTAACTGAAACAATTCCAATATTTTCATCTCCATCCTTTTCCTTGGATCCATTGTCTCCTGTTTTATTTCTATCTCAATGGGCACCTTCATCATACGAGATAATTTTATTATACGCCTTATATCATCTTTTATCTTAACTGAAAAATCGTTCCTATTATACGGATTTTTCGGTCTTTCAGCATCTTTCATTAACAAATTGTATATTGATAATATATTGAAACCATACACAAACCCATCTTCATCTTTATAACTATAGAATTGTGATGTAGGTATTTCCGCCATATCATCCATCGTATAAAAATCCATATCATTATTACATATACTTCGCTTCTTTAGCGCCGGTCCTCTTAAATTATTTAATTTTCTCTGTAAGTATCCACGAAAAACTCTCTGTATCTTCAAGGGATATACAGAATTCTTAAAGTATTCATATATTCTCAACATTAACTCTTCTTTATTACCACCACGGGGCAATTTGTATTGTAAACATATCTTCTTTAACTCTACTATGTTATATTTATATGAGAACATTGTCTCAAAATTTTTTATCGATAGTTTCTCTTTCTCTTTCACTTTGACATGTTCACTCTCTTCTTCTCCATTTTTATCAATCCCTTCTTTACCCGTTCGCATATCTATCGAAGAATCACATCCCTTTTTACATATCCTCTTCTTTACGATTTTTGATTTACTAATTGTTTTGGAATTTATTGAATTCTCCCGTTCTTGCTGTTTATCGTCTCCTAGCCCTCCCAATATACTAGCAGGTAGTCTCCGCTTTGCCTTTGGTGCTACAGAAACACTAGCTGTATCTAATATGATCATATTTTCATGTAAATTTGCTGTAGGTGATGTAACATACGAGTTACTTATATTTTGCTCAACATCATTTGTATTGTCTATAAGTATGTCTATAATACCGTGTGATGCCATCATTTTATCTTTGTTTGTGTAATTGCGTATATGCGTGTATATATATAAGTCGCCGGTTATCCGTTTCTATATATATAACAATATTTTTTTAATATCTTATAATAGAACATTAATTACTATTATTAATTACATCGTGTATATATTCACACGCTTATGCTTATGAATATATACGCAATATTTATAATATATGTATCAAATAAATATTTCTTAACATTCTTATATGTTTTTCTCGTTTTTATACAATTTTTATAGATCTTATATATTTTTAATTTCTTATTTATGAATTATGCTTTTCGAAAACATCGATTTTTCTCAAACGGAAAATTGATTTCGCTATGAATCTATAATATATATAGCATCGCACAATCGTAGCCAAACAAGCAAACCAACCAGCAGTCAATACAATGTCCGCCACTACCAGCTCAGCCTCTAAGTCTTCCGCTCCTAAGGAGATTATTTCCGGTGAGACTTTCAATCCCTCCAAGGATATCAAATACTCCAAGCCCAAGGTGAATTCTTCGGGTGGAAAAAGTATCGGAGTCTTGAATGCCATAACCAACAGCGCAACATATATCGCAACCCCACTAATGATGACTTGGGGTGTTACCGAGTTTGCCGACAAGAAGACCGGTGAGAAAACATACAGCATGTCACTTCAGTTCCCTGGTGAAGAATACAATACTCCTGCTATCGCCAAGTTTCGCGCAAATATCGCCAAGTTCGAAGAAAAGGTCAAAGCCGATGCTCTCGTAAATCAAAAAGAATGGTTC
>Ga0247722_10001227_pt1 | contig 14399 bp, 10 predicted proteins | sample MSEWelMarce3H_FC_FD_189094 | JGI IMG/M metagenome (GOLD analysis project Ga0247722, IMG submission 189094) | Subsurface sediment microbial communities from gas well in West Virginia, United States - MSEEL Well Study Marcellus 3H_FC | ecosystem: Environmental > Terrestrial > Deep subsurface >... | reverse complement strand
TCTTTAGCGAGTTCGGCGGCCAGAGCCTGTAATTTTTGACGGTCCATTGTGATGCCTGACATGAAATATCCTCGGGAAGAGGTTAATCGGCCAAAGGCATTTACACAATTTTAGTTACAGGCTCTACCCGTATAAATGATCAGCTAATCTTATTGCAATTCTTACTAGTTAATCGCTCAGAGGTTCAGCTCTCAAGCGCCAAGCTTGAGGTGTTTATTGAGCCACTTGATGGACAGGGTATTGAGTTGATTGCTAAGGATGATTTACCTGAAAAGCCCAGCGCTGCTTTTAACATTATGAACAGTATTAGACCTCTTTCTGAGGTGCTGATCGGTAAAAACGCTCAATTCATAGTTAATGACAACGATTTGTCGTGCGGCTATGTTCGTTTTGGTTCCCTACTTCCAGGAGAAGAGGGTAAGTCTTCTTTGCTTGCAATCATTCCCCAAGGACCTGGTCGTTTACGTATTCGCTTTCGAATTTTGGGCGGCGAATTAGCAGAGCCAATTGAACGTGAGCAGCTTATTGAAGCTGTAGGGAATACCGAAACCCTCGATTTTAAGGGGTTCCAAAGCTTTTATAGGGAGCGGTTAATTAAAGAAAGGCTAATTCAGGGCACCTCTTAGCATGGTAGCGTGGACTAACGCTTTATCTGCCCAGCAATTCAAAGGGTACAGACCACAGTAAATTCAGCTGACTTTTTTTAACTGAAATTCATCCACTGTTTTAGAGAAATATCATTTATTGCCCAACTGGTGCCTCATCATCTTTCAGCCAGAAGCTGCTCGCGCACTTGAGCTCTGGCAAGGTGCAAGCGGCTTTTGACCGCTTCTAGCTTAGGCCTTAAAAATTTGTGGGGCGGGACGATTTTTTTTGGCATCGCATTAGATATCAGGCAAATAAACGACAGCCCAAGTAAGCAAGCTTGTACCCGGAATGTAATCCTCAATCGCTACGGTTAAACACCTCACTCGCTTACAATAAACCTTGCTTGTACTTATTGCCTCCAGTAATCTCGATAAAAGACGAAGTTTTCTGCCAAAGCAGCTACATAAGAGAATATTGAATGAGTGATTCTATCCAGCAAGGAAACACCTTAGCGGCTAGGCCCTTAAATAGGCAGGACTGTAAAACGCTAGGTCTAGCATCACTAGGTGGCGCATTAGAGTTTTACGATTTTATTATTTTTGTGTTTTTCACCGTTGTTTTAAGCAAGCTGTTTTTCCCTCCAGATATGCCCGATGCACTGAGGCAAATCCAGACATTCAGTATTTTTGCAGCAGGCTATTTGGCACGCCCATTGGGTGGGATTGCCATGGCGCATTTTGGTGATTTGCTGGGCCGAAAAAAGATGTTCACCCTCAGCATACTGATGATGGCCTTGCCTACACTGATGATAGGTTTACTTCCCACCTATCAACAAATTGGTATCTGGGCACCGCTGTGCTTACTTGCTCTGCGCATTTTGCAAGGTGCCGCCATTGGTGGTGAAGTACCCGGCGCATGGGTGTTTGTTGCCGAACATGCACCTGAGCGCCACACAGGTTTGGCTTGCAGCTTAATTACCTCGGGCCTCACTTTAGGAATTTTGTTAGGTGCATTGATCGCCATGGCGATGAATAACCTATTTAGCCCAGCCGAGCTGGAAGCATGGGCCTGGCGTGTGCCCTTTTTAATTGGCGGTGTATTTGGCTTGGTAGCGATGTATTTGCGTAAATGGCTGCATGAAACACCGGTATTTTTAGAGCTGCAAGCTAAAAAAAACTTGGCGACTGAGCTACCGCTTAAGCAAGTGTTACGTGATCATCGCCTTAGCATTGCTATTTCTATGCTGGCCACCTTTTTACTTGCTGTGGCGATTGTGGTCGCTATTTTGATGACTCCCGCGTATTTACAAAAACAATTCGCGGTATTGCCAGTTGATGCTTTAAGGGCCAATTGCTATGCCATCGTAGCGCTTAGCTTGGGCTGTGTGGTGGCAGGCTGGGCATCAGACAAACTAGGCTGCGGCTTAACGATTCTGATCGGTTGCACCTTACTAGGCTGCAGCAGCTATGCGTTTTATCACACCATGAGTCATGACACGAGCCAGCTAGCCCTGCTCTACCCGCTGATGGGGTTTACCGTGGGCATTGTTGGCGCGGTGCCGCTCTTGATGATTAAAGCCTTCCCCGCAGCGATCCGCTTTAGTGGCTTGTCTTTTTCTTACAATGTGGCCTATGCCTTTGCGGGCGGCCTGACGCCGGTGATTTTATCGTTCTGGATTAAATACGATGTGCTAGCGCCCAGCTATTATCTTTTGCTGCTTAGTATGATTGGGGTGGGATTAGGCGCTTATTTAATCACTCATCAAGGCCAGCAACTTAAACACAGTATTCGATAAGAAGAAGCCGTCTCTTGCGCAATAAGAGACGGCTTTTTTCTATGGTAAACCACTAGCAGCCTGTCGGACTCAAGCGATCGTAGCGAGGGAAAGACCAGTTTGAGACAGATTTCGCGGGTTTTTAGGTGAATAGCTGGCTATTCAACGAGAAAATGCGTGAAATATGGCCAAATCCGGCTTGTCCGTAGTAGATCAGTCTTAAGTCCGACAGGCTGCTAGCCCCCCCAATCTGAGGCAAGGCCATTTGATGCACGCGTAGTAGCCATAAATGGGGATTAAATCAGAAGGGTGAATCAAGGCCAGCTTTATTTTAGCCCTGATTTAAACTGCACGAAGCGTGCGTGATTGTTACCAGTTTCAATATTTTAAACCTTCGCCTGTAATCCCAGCCTCATCCAAAGCTCGGCCACGCCACTTGGCACGGGCTCACTAAAATAAAAGCCCTGCATACGCTGTACACCTAGGCCCTGCAGGAAGCGAGCGGTTTCTAGGGTTTCTACACCTTCTACGATAATTTCCAGCCCTAGAGCAAACCCTAGCTGAACAATGGCTTGCATCATCCTACGGCCATCATCCGTGTGTAGCCGTAAGGAAAATGACACATCAATTTTTAAAATTTGCGCTGGCATTTCGTGCAACTGCGATAACGATGAATAACCGGTACCAAAATCATCAATTGCAATTTCAAACCCAGAATCATTGAGCTGACGCAGATGGCGCAGCTGGCGGGAATAATCGGTAAGTGCTACCGATTCAGTGATCTCTAGCACCACATCCTCTGCACGCAAACGATGCTGCATGAGTCTTTCATTCAGCTGGGTAACAAACTGAGGCTGAAACAACTGGCTGCGCGAGATATTAATCATCAGCTTTTGTGTCAGCCCTGCATCACGCCATTGGCGCAATTTGGCAAAGCTCTGCTGAATAACCAACTCAGACAACTCTTGAATCAAACCCACCTTTTCTGCCATAGGAATAAATAGCTCTGGGCTAATCCATCCGCTTTGATCATCTTGCCAACGCGCCAGCGCCTCAACACTCAGTACTTCACCGCTTCTTGCATCCACAATGGGCTGATAAAATACTTGCAGGCGATTATTACGGATTGCTGTAGAAAGGCGCGATTGAATTGCAACGTGTTCACGGCCCAAGGCTTTTAAATGCACGATATCACTATAAAAACAGACATTATTTCGGCCTGTGTGCTTGGCGTGATACATGGTGTGATCAGCTGCCGAGAGTAATTCTTCTCCCGATTCAGCATTGTCTGGAAATACGGCAAAACCCAGCGAAATTGTAGGCTGCGTTTCCATACCATTGATAGTTACGCCCTGCCTTGCGGCAGTGCGCAGCCGATCAGAAATGTCACGCATCACGGTTAAATCAGTTAAATCGGGGATCAGCACCACAAATTCATCGCCGCCCCAGCGGGCCAATACATCATTTTCTCGCAAGACACTAGAGAGCTGCTTGGCCACGCTCACCAATAATTCATCGCCAACCTGATGCCCAAAGGCATCATTAATTTGTTTGAAGTGGTCTAAATCGATAAAACCCAGCGCAACTTTGGAGTTTTCCTGCCGTGCACGATCAATGGCACTGTGAATCTCACTATCAAGCATAAGGCGATTAGGCAGCTTGGTTAGAGTGTCATACAGCGCAAGCTGGGTGATTTGTTGCTCGTTGAGATGAGCCACCGTTACATCACGCAATACGCCCCGTATCGCCGTAAGCTGCCCATCTGGGCCACGGTGCGCAATCAACCTGGCTTCTACCCAAATACTCCCACCCGTGGCCTGCATCAGCCGGAAGCGTTGCAATACGGGATCCGTGGCCTTTAAAATTTTATTTAAAGCAGCCACCATGGCTAAACCATCATCGTGGTGCACCCAAGCAAATAGCGGCTTACCTAAATCATGCTTCATTTCCCGCAAATCTAGTGCACGTAATTTAGCCCAAGCAGACGTGGTACTGGCTAACTCACCCGTCGGCGCTAAATCGATCACCGCCTCTTCAAGCAAATTCAACGTATCCAGCATCGTCTTACGATGGGCGTTTTCCAGCATCAGCAAGGTGACATCATGCACCAATGCCACCGCATGGCTTTGCCCATTACTTGCCTGCACTGGCTGTAAGCGGGTTAATAGATAAATAGGGCCATTCACCGAGGGCAGCGCGCAATTAAACTGGGTGCTTATTTTTTCATGCAAAGTGCGGGGTAAATGACGTACCAACTCCGAAGCTAACTCATAGGGCAATACACTGGTAATAGGACGCCCTTTCAGCATTTCTGCAGGGGGTAAATGCGGGTGAGCAGACCAAACACTAACAATCACGCCCTGCTGATTACATTCAAATACCATATCCTGCAAAACGCCTATGAGGGCGCATAAGCGTTGTTGATTACACTTTAACTCTTGCTCAACTCTGTACTTAACAATGGCTTGCGCCACATGATTGCTTAGCATAGAAAGCAGCCGTAATTCACTGCGGCTGCGCTGCATTTCGCAATCATTTAAAAAGGTTAAAAAGCCAAATGGCTCGCCACGTTCTAATAGCGGAATGCACAAAAGCTGACGCACACCAATTTGTGCCATCAGCATTTGCTCAGCGAGTGGTAATTCTAAAAGTGTTTTATTGAGAACCATCCCTACCGCCAGCGTATCCGCTAAGAGGGGATACGTCGCGTAATCAAGGGATCGGCAGGGGTCTGGCGTGATATCTGCAAGGCGAGTATCAGGATCACGCCAAACTGATACTAAATGCGAAGCACTTTGATCAGGAGTGTTTAAATATAAACAAACCACATGGCTTTTAGATACGCCTGCCAGCAAACCTAAGGATTCCAGCAGGTTGCCGTCATACTCAAGCAAGGATGCAACAAGTCCATCAAAGGTTTCAAAATAAGTTTGCAACAGCCCAAGTTCGCTCCGAAGCTCGAAATCGGGGTCAGTTAAAACATTGTGCTGCACGGCAAACCTCTTTGAGCAAGCACCTAGAATTGAAAGTATTAAGGAGCTCTGATTTAGAACAACTACACCCGCAATCGATCTATAGCGATGAATTACGGCGAATAAATACAGAGCAGATAACACCCTGCCCTGCAGCGATACTCAACTTATTCGCTTTCTACTTTCTCAGCTTTAGGCGCTGGCCCTTCGATCACTTCCACATAACCACATTCTTTCTGCGGGCAGACTTTCTCTGTACCGCGGCGTTTGGTTACTTTAATGGTCATTACTGGCCAGTTACACTGCGGGCAATGTTCAGCAATCGGTGGATTCCAAGTTGCATATTTGCAATCTGGGTAAGTATTACACGAATAAAACAGCTTGCCGTAGCGGCTCTTTCTTTCGATCAAACTACCCTTTTTGCATTCTGGGCACTCAACGCCTGTATCGCGCGGTTTTTCGAGTGGCTCAATATGCTTACACTTTGGATAGGCCGAACAACCAATAAACTTACCATAACGCCCTACCTTGATATGCAAAGCGGATTCGCATTTGGGGCAAGTACGGTCAGGAACGACTTCTGGCTCGGTAGGTGCAGTATCGGCATCATCCCCCAGATTGCGGGTGTAATCGCATTCTGGATAGGTGGTGCAGCCAATAAAGCGGCCACGTTTGCCTAAGCGAATCGCCAGTTTTGCCACACCACATTTTGGACAATCTTCGTCCATCTCTTCTTGGGTGACTTCTTTACGCGATAGTCCTGCTTTTTCTTCACACTGTTTATGAAAGCCTTTCCAAAAATCAGCCAGCACCGGAATCCAATCGCGCTTACCAGTGGAAATCTCATCCAACTTGTCTTCCAGCTTGGCAGTGAAATTGTAATCCACATACTGGGTAAAATGTTCCGTCAGGAATTTATTTACCACTTCACCGGTATCGGTTGGCGTAAAACGCTTTTTATCTAAGATCACGTATTCGCGATCTTTCAGCGTTTTAATCGTCGACGCATAAGTAGACGGGCGGCCAATCCCAAATTCTTCCAGCGATTTTACCAAAGACGCTTCAGTAAAGCGCGGTGGCGGCTGGGTAAAATGCTGCTCACCAGATAGCTTATCTACGGGCAAGGCATCCCCAACGGTAAGCACGGGTAACCGTGCTTCATCGTCTTCATCATCTTCTTCATCGGTGTCTTCTTGGTAAACCGCAATAAAACCAGGGAATACCAAAGTTTGACCTGTGGCACGGAAAATCGCCTCTGGCCCCACCGCAATATCTACTGCGACCGTATCAAACTTTGCCGGTGTAATTTGGCTGGCTAGCGTACGCTTCCATATCATCTGATACAGCTTAAATTGATCAGCCGTCAGATAAGCCTTCACCGCATCTGGGGAACGATAGATGGAAGTAGGACGAATCGCTTCGTGCGCTTCTTGTGCATTTTTGGCTTTATTTTTAAAAATAACCGGCGCATTCGGCAGATATTCTTTCTCAAATTTTACGCCAATATAAGCGCGAATCTCATCTAATGCATCGTTAGCCAAGGCCACCGAGTCAGTACGCATATAGGTAATCAAACCGACGGTTTCGCCGCCGATGCTCATCCCTTCATACAATTGCTGAGCCGTGCGCATAGCGCGATCGGTCGTCATACCCAGCTTACGCACAGCTTCTTGTTGTAAGGTAGAGGTAGTAAATGGGGCAGCAGCGCTACGAGATTTCTTTTTCTTCTCTACCGCTTGAATTTCCGCGCTCTGGCCGCTGAGTGCATCAAGGATGCTCTGTTGCGTGCCGGTATCAGGGATATCAAATTGTTCGAGTTTTTTACCCTGCCACTGAGTTAGTTTTGCGCCAAATTTACTGCGACCTTGATGGGTATCGAGGTGAACCGACCAATATTCTTGCGATGTAAACGCACGAATCTCGATCTCGCGCTCACAAATCAAACGTAGCGCTGGGCTTTGCACACGGCCAGCGGATAGGCCGGAGCGCACTTTACGCCAAAGTAAGGGGGATAAATTAAAGCCAACTAAGTAATCTAGGGCACTACGTGCCTGCTGAGCATTCACCAGATCGCTATCAATATCACGAGGATTGGCAACGGCATTGAGCACAGCGGTTTCGGTAATTTCATGGAATACCACCCGCTTAAAAGTGCGACTAGCCGTCAGCAGCTTTTTAGAGCGCAAGATTTCCATGATATGCCAAGAAATAGCTTCACCTTCGCGGTCCGGATCGGTTGCCAGAAAGATGTTGGTGGATTCTTTAACAGCAGCAACCAGTGCATCGACGTGTTTTTTATTACGCTCGATCACCTGGTACTTCATTTTAAAGTCATTCTCGGTATCAACCGAGCCGTCCTTTCTAACCAAACCACGGACGTGACCATAGGAAGCAAGGATCTGGAAATCCTTACCAAGATATTTCAGCAGCGTTTTCGCCTTGGACGGCGACTCGACGATCAATAGATTCGCGGGCATGGGTCCCCGGTACAGATTATTTTTAGATTAAAGAACTGTCAGCGAGCTCAAGTGTTTTACACATAAAAACTGATCTCAGCCAACAACAGATAGTCAGTGTTTCAAGGCGTAGCCAAAAAGATAAACTCTCTGGATATAGCAGGAAATCGGATGGAGCATGCTTTTAAAAAAGCGGTTCAACAAATACTTACGCCCTACTCAGGCCACCCGCTGATAGCGGCTACCAGGCAGGGCGACAATGCAACCTTCTAGCTCCAAGGTCAACAGCATCGCGGATAGCCTGTCTGTCGTCAAGCCGCTGCGCTGTGACAATGTCTCAATGTCCACAGGGTCAAAGCCCATATTTTGTAAAAAAGGACTACTTTTTGATGCACGTTTTGGCACGCTTGCACCTTGAGGCGAATCCCATGCCAGCTCAGATAAAACATCTTCGCTTGATTCAACCAATTTTGCCCCCTGCTTAATCAGCAGATGACAGCCCCGAGCCAATGGCGAGTGAATTGAGCCTGGAATTGCCAGCACCTCTCTCCCTATATCTGCGGCCTGTTTCGCCGTTATCAAGGAGCCACTACCCACACTGGCTTCTACCACCAAGCAACCTAAGCCTAAAGCGGCGATCATACGGTTGCGTCTAGGAAAATGTTCAGCCTTAGGTGGGCTACCCAAAGCCAGCTCAGAAATAATCGTGCCCTGCTCGGCAATACAATGGGCTAATTCACGATTGCTGGCAGGGTAAACCCGATCTAATCCAGTACCGACTACAGCAATAGTGGAGCCAGCCGCAGCTAAACCACCACGATGCGCTGCCGCATCAATCCCCGCCGCCAAGCCGCTAACTACGGTCAATCCCGCAGCACTAAAGCATTGTGCAAATTGCTCAGCGTTTTCTATGCCCTGAGGGCTGGCACTACGGCTTCCTACAATGGATAAGGCAGGCGTGGACAATAAATCCAGCCTGCCTTTTACATAAATCAAAGTAGGTGCATCGGGTAAATCAAGCAAGCGCTGTGGATAAGCAGCATCGGCCAAAGAAATAAGCGTATTGCCCTCCTCAAGTTGCCACGCCAATGTTTGCTCAAGCGTGGCTTCCAGCTGGCTGTGATCGATCTCTAGCCAAGCGCGCAAAACGGAGGGGGCGAGCACTTCGGCCAGCTCAGCCTCTTTGGCCACCAGCGCTGCCTCTGGCGTTCCAAAGCGGGCCAAAAGCGCAAGCTGCTTTCTTGGCCCAACTTTATAAACTGTGGTGAAGCGCAGCCAAAGCCGCACTTCATCCTTATCCATCAAGGCGTTTTAACCTCGTCCCCCACATTCACCGATCGAGTGCTATCAAGCACAAGGCCGTAGGCAAATTCAGGGAATACACGGTAAATAAATAAATTACCGTTTTTTTCAATTGGCGTGAAACGATCAGGCTCATTACTGCTTTCCTTACGAATCAAACGGCCAGCTTTGTAATTAAAAAATACACTCCCGACATCTACACCATGTTGTGAACCACGGTTAATCACCACCGTCGTAAGCGGGCCAGCTTCTGCCACTCCACCATAAGAAGTCACAATCCGACCGCTAACTGGCAGCTCAGGAACATGCGGCACATAATTAATAAAGGGTGCTTCGTTCGCGCGAATTAAGCGGCTGCCGACCAGAATTTCTTCTTTAGAAGAAGTCAGGCGAAGTGTTGCCACATCACCCGTTACCTCTAATCTTGCGTCGCCTAAGTAATCGACTTGATGGCCAATCACGCGTTTTTTCTCTGGATCATCAGGATCAATCAGGTTTTTACCGTCTCTAAATACCTGCCAGTTATCCCCTACCTCACCCTCTAATCCAACGGCAAAGACATTATCGCCACTGGCAAAAATAACACGCTCATCCGGACCAGCGGCAATCCGCGGGGCAGCAGCAAAGCTCTCGTTATCAATAACCAGTGGCTTGCTAAGGAAAGGACTAATGGCCGACATAGGGATACTTGGCGTAGCCCCATCAGCCAAAGAAGTGAAGCGAATGCTCGGCGATAACTTGCCTGAAGCAGAATTGCTCCCTGCTGTTTTTTCGTTCTTAAGCAAGCGCAGACGCGGCACGCCACTGCTGTTATCCAACAAAACCACATCACCCGGATAAATCCAGTGTGGGTTTTTAATTTCCGTTTTGTTTAGTTGCCAAATTTCAGGCCAACGCCACGGCGTTTTTAAAAAATGCCCTGAAATACTCCAAAGCGTATCGCCCTTTACTACTACGTAACGGTCAGGCGCGTTATCTTGCATGGCGAGGCTATCTGCCAAAGCAGTGCCAGATAAAAGTACACTAGCCCAAAGTAGAGATATAATTGTTTTTCGCATGATGGCGATTTCTCTCCGCCGAGAAAACTGCTAAGCGAAGGCTTGCATGTTTTTTTCGGATTAAGTTGATACTACATATTTTACAGCTATATGCAAAAAATTTGCTTATAGCAATCACCGTACTTACTTGCACAGACTAACTATGGCCATTCTAAACATTTTGCACTACCCAGACGACAGGCTTTACACCGTAGCAAAGCCAGTGACTGTATTTGATAGCCACTTACAGCAATTTATCCACGACATGGGTGAAACCATGTATGCCGCCCCAGGAATTGGCTTAGCCGCGACACAAGTTAATACTCACCAACGCATTGTGGTGATTGATATCTCTGAAGATAAAAATAGCCTAATGGCATTGGTAAATCCTGAAATCATTAAGATGGATGGCAAAACCATGTGGGAAGAGGGTTGCCTTTCTGTGCCAGGCATCTACGAAGAAGTAGAACGCGCCGAGCGCGTGACCGTTCGCGCTTTTGATGCAAAAGGCAAAATTTTTGAACTAGAAGCCGATGGCTTACTCGCTATTTGCATTCAACATGAATTAGATCACTTAGACGGTAAAGTCTTTGTAGAAAAACTTTCTAAATTAAAGCTTAACCGCATTCTGCAAAAACTTAAAAAAAACCAACGCAAGACTATGTAATCGCCTAGGGCCACTAAAAAAATGAAAATTATCTTTGCCGGCACGCCGGATTTTGCCGCTGGCGCTCTGCAAGCGCTAATCAATGCGGGCCATGAAATTGCTTTAGTGTTAACCCAGCCTGATCGCCCTGCAGGCCGAGGCATGAAGCTCACCGCCTCGCCGGTAAAAGCGCTGGCAGAGAAACATGCTATTGCGGTTTACCAGCCAGAAAAACTTCGCACCGCCGAGCAGCAAGCCCCCGTAGCAGCCATTGAAGCGGATGTGATGATAGTGGCCGCTTACGGGATTATCCTGCCACAAATTGTGCTGGATATGCCAAAGCTTGGCTGCCTGAATATTCACGGCTCGCTGCTACCGCGTTGGCGTGGCGCTGCGCCTATCCATCGCGCAATTTTAGCAGGGGATACGACAACGGGCATCACCATTATGCAAATGAACGCTGGGCTAGATACGGGAGAGATGCTGTCGATCCATACCACCCCTATTCAGGCCACGGACACCACCGCCAGCTTGCACGACAAGCTGGCGACGCTAGGTGCTGAGGCCATCGTGGCTGCTCTGAAAAATTTGCCCGCATTACTGCAAACACGCCAAGTGCAGCCCGAAGCTGGGGTGAGCTATGCAGAGAAACTGCGTAAAGAAGAATCTCAAATCAATTGGCAAAAACCCGCCACCGAACTGGATCGAATGATTCGTGCATTTAACCCCTTTCCTACAGCGCAAACCTTGTTTGACGGGCTGGCACTCAAGATTTGGCAAGCTCAGGTTAACAGCGAAAACGGCCCAGCCGGAACCATCCTTAAGGCCAATAAAGACGGTATCTTAGTCGCATGTGGGCAAGGATCTTTACTGATCACAGAGCTGCAAAAAGCGGGTAGCAAGCGTGTTGCTGCCAGTGCGTTTTTAGTGGGGAACGCCATTGAGGTGGGGCAAAAGCTAGGCTGATAGCCACAAGCACACCCTGTAAATCCCCCTATTTGTTCACATCTTGCATAAGGATTGAATTTTCTCAAAGAAACATCATCTTATGGAGATTGAATCGGTTTTTTGGAGAAAAAAATATGAACAACTGGCTAAAAACCACTATTTTGATGGCGGGCATTATCGCCCTTTTTGCCATGATCGGCGGCATGATTGGGGGCAAAAGCGGCATGCTGCTGGCGCTGCTATTTGGCGGCGGGATGAATGTGTGGGCTTATTGGAATTCCGACAAAATGGTGTTGCGTATGTACAACGCTCACCCCGTCGATGCCCATACCGCGCCAGAGCTTTACGGCATGGTCGAAGAACTAGCCAGAAATGCTGGCCTGCCTATGCCTAAAGTATATGTGATTGACGAAGATCAACCGAATGCTTTTGCTACCGGCCGAGATCCAGAACACGCCGCCGTTGCAGCCACCACTGGCATTATGCGGGTGCTATCTTATCGTGAATTACGCGGCGTAATGGCGCACGAGCTGGCACACATTCAGCACCGCGATATTTTAATCTCCACCATTTCAGCCACCATGGCAGGGGCAATCTCCGCCTTAGCTAACTTTGCGATGTTTTTTGGCGGCAGAGATGAAAACGGCCGAGCCATGAACCCAATTGCAGGGATTGCCTTAGCCATTTTGGCCCCTATTGCGGCGTCTCTTATTCAAATGGCCATCTCCCGCGCCCGCGAGTTTGAAGCAGATGCAGGCGGCGCACGGATCTCTGGCGACCCACTAGCACTGGCCGATGCCCTACAAAAAATAGAGAACCATGCACGCGGTATTCCAATGCAAGCCGCCGAAGAACATCCAGCCACCGCACAAATGATGATTATCAACCCGCTGATTGGTGGTGGATTATCCGACTTATTTAGAACTCACCCACAAACTGCAGAGCGCATTGCCAGATTGCATGCCATTGCGCGGGGATAATTTCTAGAGTGCTTTTTTCCTTAGGTAGTTTCAGCCACATATGCACTAAAAAAGTTACATAGAACCTCAAAATGTGTGAAATGGCGCTCAACCTTGAGTACAGAGGGCACGGAGAAAGACGCAAAACTTTATTTCCTCAGTGAACCGTGTGCCCTCCGTAATTTAAGTTTTAACCGTCTGATTCATGGCATTACTTTCACTTAGCTCACTGGGGGTAAAACCCATCTTTTTTAGCCTTTGATACCTTCTGGCGGGTTTCACCCGTCCTACGCGATTCGCAATACCCAGAGGTTTGCAAATCGCCGCCTCACATTTAAAGAGAATATTTTGTTAGCCACTCAAAAATTTGCCAGCCGTATTGTTGCCAGCGTGCTTGCTGGCCAGAATCTAAACGAAGCTTTGAACAAGGTTTGGCGTGAAGACCCCAGCCTGCTACCTCGGCAAAAAGGTGCCATTCAAGATGTTAGCTACGGCACATTGCGCCAGCTGGGCCTAATTGAAAGCATCCTTAAGCAGCTATTGCAAAAACCTTTACACGAGCCTGAACTAAAAGCACTGCTATTGGTTGCCATTTACCAGCTGCAATTTAGCCGCGCCGCAGCGCACGCCATTGTGGATCACGCCGTTACGGTGGCGACACAAACCGGAGCAGGTCATGGCAAAGGCTTAGTCAATGGCGTATTGCGTAATTTCTTGCGCCAAAAAAATGATCTATTCAACATGGCGCAAAACAGCGAATACGGCCAGTACTCGCATCCCGCTTGGTGGATTTCGGCCATGCGCAAAACTTACCCAAAACAATGGCGTAATATTTTGCTAGCCAATAATCAACATCCCCCTATGACCCTGCGGGTTAATCTCAACAAAACCACCGCCGCTGACTATCTTGCACTGCTGGCGCTTGATGAGATTGGCGCTAGCTCTAGCGATGGCCTATCGATTCAATTGCAAAGCCCTGTAGGTGTAGATCGTTTGCCACACTTTTTTGATGGCTGGGTATCGGTACAAGATTTAGGCGCGCAATATGCCGCCCGCATTTTAGACGTACAAGATGGGCAGCGTATACTTGATGCCTGTGCCGCACCTGGAGGCAAAAGTGGCCATATTTTAGAGCTGAAAAAAGTGGCTTTAACCGCCGTTGATAATGATGGAATCCGCCTAAGACGCGTGCAAGAAAACCTTGATAGGCTAGAACAAACCGCCACGCTGGTGCTTGGGGATGCAGGTCAGCCAGATACTTGGTGGGACGGTCAGCTATTTGATCGCATCCTTGCCGATGTGCCTTGCTCGGCCTCTGGCGTGGTTCGTCGCCACCCAGACATTAAATGGCTGCGCCGCAGCGGCGATTTTGCCGGATTTGCCCTCCAGCAAACCCAAATACTCGATGCCCTTTGGCCACTCGTAGCGCCGGGCGGCAAACTCCTGTACGCTACCTGCTCTGTTTTTGCCGCGGAAAATACCGAGGCTGTGAGCGCATTTTCCGCTCGCCATGCCAACGCAAAACAACTCCCTTTACCCGACTTCATCCCTGCAGATGGTCAGCTTTTGCCTACACCGGAACATGATGGCTTTTTCTACGCCCTTTTTACTAAAACGGCCTAAACGCCATAGCTTGCGTTTGATACCATGCTGAAACCCAGCTTGGTTGCCGCCTCTCATCTGCAAGGCCAGCACCTGTTAAAGCTGGCTTTGTTTT
>Ga0247722_10001226_pt1 | contig 14400 bp, 16 predicted proteins | sample MSEWelMarce3H_FC_FD_189094 | JGI IMG/M metagenome (GOLD analysis project Ga0247722, IMG submission 189094) | Subsurface sediment microbial communities from gas well in West Virginia, United States - MSEEL Well Study Marcellus 3H_FC | ecosystem: Environmental > Terrestrial > Deep subsurface >... | reverse complement strand
GTATATATATAAATACATCTAATACAAATGATGTTCATGAAATATTTAATAACTATAAATATTCATTGTTTATCCCTATATTTTCAAATATGTTGGATATATTAACAAACATAATTCCATTTCATATAATATATAAATTAAGTAAATATGGTATGAATAGATTAGATTATGTTTATTCTAATGTAATTGGCCCAGTAGATGAGTATATGAAAAATGTTCATTTTTTAGTATGTCCTACCAATAGTGAAATTGTATTTAATATTATATCAAATAATGATGATATAAATATTATATGTTCATTTAAAGAGGGTGCAATTAAAGATAAACAACGATTTGAAGAATGTATCTATAAAGCCTATGAAAGTCTTATTTAAAATCTCGTATTTAAAATCCCCAGTTACTTTGCATATTCCCTTGTGGTGAATTTCTTTTTACATTCTTAGGAGAATTCTTAGGTGAATTCATTTTTGCACTCTTAGGCTTCTTTGCATTTCTTTTGGCATTTCGCTCTTCCTTCTTTCTTGCTTTTTCAACAGCTTCTTCTGCTTTTTTAGCATTTTTCTCCCTTTTGGCGGTATTTCGTGCTTCTTTTTTCGAAGCTTTCTCAGCATTATTTAGTATTTTTTTAGCATTTCTTTCTTGTTTAAGAGTATTTCGCAATTCTTTCTTTCTCTGTTTTTCCAATTCTTCTTCTGCTTTTTTAGCATTTCGTTCTTGTTTGGCAATAGCTTGCGCTTCCTTCTTTCTAGCTTTTTCTTCCAGTAATGTAGGCATCATTTCATTTTTTTGTCTTTTAGCAGCATTTCGTGCTTCTTGTTTCATTGTTTTATTTATCATTCGCTGTGTTCTTTTTGCAACAGCCTCTTCCTTTTTTCTAGCTTTCTCTAAATCCTCTTCAGCCTGTTTCATATTTCTTTCTTTTTTGGCGGTATTTCGTGCTTCTCTTCTTGCCGCTTTATTTAGTGCATTTTGAGCCTTTTTAGAAATAGATTGCTCTTTTAGCATAGCTCTCATCGCTTTAGAGTTATTTTTTGTTTTTCTAAGACTATTTCTTACAGCAATTTTACCCTCAACTTCTACAATTTTAGTTTGTATATTAGACGCTTTACGCCTCAAACTAGATAATTTTTCATTCAATGTCATTCCCTTTTTCTTACGCGTATTTCCGGAATTGTTCATTTCTAATTTAATTTCAAGAAAATTAATTTAACAGTTGACATCTCGCAAGTAAGAGCGCGATGGAATTCCTCCATGGATCCAACCAGCCGCAGCGACTTCGGGCACCAAATTTTTAGGATTCTGGATATTTTCCTTAAGAATAGGAATCATAGGAGTATATTGCTGAGGAAAGAATTGTTCTGTAACAGTCCCGCACTCCTTGCCCATACGAACCTGTTCTGAATGCATTAACAAGGTCTCCACATCACGAGAAGGGTTTCCACCAGCCATGTATGGCACTGTTAAAAAGGGTCTTGTCTGAGGGCGAATTTGGCATCTATTATTTGTAAAACCAATCTGATTACGAAGAATGGAATCTGCATCAATCGAAGCATTATTGTAGCCGTATCCTTCTCGTGGATAAATAAGTAGTTGATCTTCGGCCACTGGATTGACGCCGGTAGCTTTAGGGACTAAATTAGTTGTCATGTAACGCCCTGGTCCAACGGATTGTGAATAAAATGATTGAATGCCACAAAGGTCATCGCGTGAATGAGTTAATCGGTTGATCTCCATATCTGAACTAATATGGTATAAAAATTATAAAAAAAGCTTAAGCGAAACATTCTTACTAAATATATGGACTTTGCTATCATATATTTTGGCTTAACAAGAGCAACTAAAAGGGTATTTTTTACTCACTTGTATAAGATAATAAATGTATTAAAAAAAAATAATCTAACATATAAAATTTTTATGCATACGTGGAATATAAAAGATAATACACAAAATGTGTTAGGAAAAGTGATTCGACAGAAGATAGATTATACAGAATATACATTATTAAATCCAGATGTCTATAAAATAGAAAGCCAAGATGATTTTATTAATTCTATAAATATAGACCAATATAAAAATAAATGGGGTCCACTATTAATAAAAAATCATATATGTGCATTAGAATCCATGAAAAGAGGTCTTGAAATGGTAGAAGATTCGAAAGAGGAATTTAAATATATCATGTTTCTAAGACCTGATGCTATGATTCGCAATGAACTGCCGATCGATAAAATTCTTTTACATCCTGATAAAATAAGTATTCCAAATGATAATCACTGGGAAGGTTACAATGATCGATTTGCAGTGATGAATTATAAAAATGCATGTATATATGGTAAAAGAATAAATGAATTAGAAGAATTCATAAAAAATGAGCGAATTACATCTGAAAAATATGTTAAATTTATTATAAATAAATATAAAATACCTGTTAATTTAATTGATTTTAATTTTGAGATAGCAAGACCATAAATTTATAAAAATTTGAAAAACTTTAAAATAATATTATAATAAGAATGCCACGTAAAACAAATCATACGGTTTCTCCAAGAATTGCACCAAAGAATGCACCCATAAAAGAACCTACAAATGTATCAAGAGCACCAGCAAATGCACCAGCAAATGCACCAACATATGAGAAACCTAGTTTCGGTTCAACTATATTACAAGGATTTGCATTAGGAACTGGACAGAGTTTAGCATTTAATATGTTTAGATCAGACCCTGTAATAAAAGAAGTAAAAGAAGTAAAAGAAAAAGAAATAAATTATAAAGAATTTGTTCACTGTATAAAAGATAATCCTTATGAGGATTGTAAACAATATTTGAACTTGTAATATTCTACCCTGAATGCTGTTTCAATATAAAAACAACACTATATCTATCTATTTTTTCATCAAAATCAACCAATAAATCAAAATCAATTGGTCGTGATAGACCATGTGTACCATATCTATCATGTCCCCATCGTGTAGTCGATAATATATTTTTTATTGGAACTAATAATGCTTGATCGAATACATTTGATAATGTAAACTCTTTCATCAAATGTAATTTATCAAAATTATCTTCATTTATAACATTTTGATATGCTTCATTTAAATAATTATTATCATCTTCGATAAATCCATCTTCTAACATTGTTCGAATAAATGCAGTATTTTCTTCATTCATTTGTAAAACAAGATCTGATAATAAAATCCGAATACCCAGCGAAGCACAAGCCGTTTCTGCTTTTCCCATTTATTATCAATCGCATATAATCCTTTAGGATGCCTGATTTAACCAAGGAACTGTTCCACCATCTGTCCCAGATAAACACGCCGCACGCCCTCCTTCTTTACATGTTTTACCAGGAATTTTATATAGCCAATCTGCAAATGCACCTTGGTTATTTGGAACAGATGTGGAAGGTTGTGTTATAAACTGACGCTGATTCTGATTTTTTCCAAAAACATCTGTTGGATCAGAAAACCATTGAACACGGAAATAATCATCCATGGTTTGTTTCACCGTTGGGTTATTCACTGGCGCCGCTTCAGGACGATCAGGATTATATTTGATCTCATCCAATAAAACATTCATAAAAAGATTTCGTGCCCTTGGAGGAGTATATTCTGGAAGCATTGGTCCAGAATAAGGAAATCCATCTACTACCGTATATGGTTGAACAGTATTAACATTTTGAGTAAACCCTTCTACTCCACCGCCAAATCCACTCATAGGTGCTTCATATCCAGTAGGATCCACATTTGCTACATATGGTACTTCGTGATATTTGTCTTTTTCTTTTGCTTCTTTTTCATCTTTCGTCTCTTTCGTTGTAAAAATGATGATAAGTGCTGTAATAAACCCAAACATCAATGTAACTACAAACAATGATAATCCACCAAATATACTTCCAATTAATCCAACAAATATTGATAATATTGCAATCCGGGCAACAAAATTAAATGGGGAATGCTCGCATTCTGGTTTGTACTGTAATGAAAAATTATCAAAAAGAATAGATATATTTTTCCAAAATGGAGGCTCACAACTCATTCTAAACCATAGGAATTTTTATTTCTTACCTTTTTTTGGATTTTTTAGATTCTTCCTTTAAAAGTGATTGCATTACTTTGTCTGCTTTCGCAGCTGAATTTCCATTTGTAATAAGTGGAACTGCCTTACGCGCTTCTTTTTCTGCCATTTTCTTTTTCAATCGTTCTTTTACAATCGAAAGACGTGCACTTCCTTCTTTGCCAGCCTTTCTCGCTAGATCCATATCTTCAAAGCCAAATGCCTTTTTAATACCTTCCATCATGTCCACAAAACTAGGGTTATCCGCAAATTCTTTCATTAATTCTTCGGCTTCGCGTGCAATTTCTTGTGGTTTAATGGAACCTGATTGAATCTTTTCTTGTAGTCTTTTACCTATTTTTTGAATAGTCTTTTGAATAATATCAGGATTGTTACTAAACACTTTAAATAAAATATCAAATGCCCGGGATGGATTTTTCTCACATTCGTTAATCATATCCTTACTGAATCCCAAATCTTCAGGTGTAATGTCTTTTACAATCTCCTGTGCTAATTTAGCCATATGGCCTTTCATAAATTTTTCAGGGATTTTTGGAAACCCATTTTCAAACATCTTTTCAAAACCTGGCATGGCGTCTGCAAATCCTTTGGGTAAGCCTTTTGGCAATTCAAAACCTTTTGGCAATTCAAAACCTTTAGGCAATTCAAAACCTTTAGGCAATTCAAAACCTTTCTCTGCATTTTTAGTCTCAGTATCCGTATCCGTATTCGTATTAGCATCAGCACTTGCGTTAGTACCTTGATCAAATAAAGTCATAAATTTTTTGAGAATATCTTGAAAATCAACATTATCCATCTTTTTCTTCAAATCTTCCATAATATCATCCATCAAAGGAGGATTCTTTCCAGTTTCCATAAATGCACACATTGATAAAATACGAACATATTCAGAGATTGTCTTTTGTGTACTTTCAGATAAAACAGACCACACTTTATCTGAAATAGTAACACCTGGCAATATTATAGGGTTATTATCAAATTCGATTTTTACAGATTCTTGAAACTGTTCCAATCTTTTTGCATGATCTAATCCTTTTGCTTCCTGAATTTGTGCCGTATATTCTGGAAGAGCTCCTAGCAAATCTTCCACGAATTCATCGTATTTTTTTTGAAACATAGACTCCATTCTTATTATGTGTTACTATAAATTCTTTAAATCGACTTAAATGAATTCAGTGTGTTTAATAAAGTTCCGGTTTAATTAAAAATCGAATATCTTAGTAAGATTTAAGGGATGCCGATCTCTTTTAAGAAACCAATCGAATTAAATCCTATAACATTCAATGTAATATTTGTAAGAGCTGGGATTTCTTGCGCTAATATGCGAGCACATATGAAAATGGATTATAATGGATATATAGATCCTGAATTAACGCAAAAAGGAATAGATAATTCTGAAATATTAAAACAAACACTCACAAATAAACTTATAAAATTTGGTAACTACGATATATATTCATCTCCATTAATTCGTGCATGGGAAACTGCACATTATATGACAGATACGCCGATAGATATTATTCCATGTGTTTCGGAAGTAAATAATCTTAAATATAATGTACCATTACCATATAGTGATCAATTAAAAATAGTTAATAACATTGATCCTGGTATATCAAAACGTATTCAATCAGATTATAGAACTCCTGTGCCTCCTGTTCCTGTAAAATATGAAAATAGTATTGTTGGGTTAAAAAAATATTTATATGATACATTTAAAGAACCTCCATCTATAGGTACAGTTTCACCTAAAACACACAATATTGTCATTTTTACTCATTCTGGGTATATAAAAAAGGCAATTGATGAGTCTGGTATAAAAGGTGGTTTAAAAGAGTTATTAAGTGACAATAGCGATGACGGCCAGCTAAGAAATAATGATGCAATAAGTGTATCGTGGACTATTAAAGATAAATCCGATTATAATAAAAAATTAGAAAAATTAACACATCTTGATATATATAGTGGAACGTATGATAAATATGAACTGTTTAGTTGTGAAAATAAAAATGATGGTTGTCGTACTTTACCAGGTTTCGGAAAAGGTTCACCATGCGATAAATTAAAACTAAATGATACCACATTGCGTTCTGTTATTTTTGGCAAATATGAAAATGTTGAAAAGTATGAGCAATCAGTAGAAAATAGACAAAAGTTTATGAAATACGAGCATGCTTTATATATATGTGCACAACTTAGTCGAATTGTATATTGTGATACAGGTATTATTTGGAACGTAATGAAAGATTTTGGTAAGAATAATGATAGTGTAAATAAAAAAATAACACATTATGATAAAATATACGAAAAACAAAGACAAACATTAGTGGGTAAAAAAGATGCAAAAACAGGAGACCCATGCGATGAAACAATTCCATTATTAATGGCACTTGGTAGAAATAAAGAGACATCAAATGAAGAAATAAAAGAAAGTGCTAAAAAAATAGCAACCGCTAGAGAAAAAAACGGGGAAATTATAGTACAAGATGATTATTTATATGAATCATTTGAATTAAAAAAGAGTGATGGGTCAGACCCATATGGTGCATATATAAGTACTCCAACAGATTGTACTGTGTTAATTGTAAAAGCACGAGGCGAAATACTAGCACCAAATAGCCAATTTCAATCAACTGATATATTTATTACATTTAAAGGGAGCAGTCGAAAAAAAGATGTAGAACTTAGTATTAGAAGTGCATTAACCTATGATAATCTTAAAAATACAATAAAAAACAAATTAGGTATAAATATAAAAGATGTGGGTAATGTACGTTTATCATTTATAAAACCAGTTATTAGTATAATTAATTATATAATAAGAACTGTATCTGAGTTTGCAACTGCAAATTGTCGTTTATTTGTTACAGGTCATGGGTTAGGAGGAGGATGCGCATACATATTTGGACTAATAATAGGAGAATTAAGAAATGCAATGAAATTAAACTCTACAGGTCCTTATGCAACACTTATTAAACCACTTCTTGATATAGTTCAAACAGTACATATTATAACATTTGGAGCTCCACCTGTTTTTACAAATGCATCGCGTAATGCATTCAACGAGCACTTAAAAAGTAGATTTATGACATTAGATCGTCTATATAATTCGAGGGATTCTATTTCTACAAGTATAAGTTCTCAATTTGAACATCCTGGATTTAATATATCAAGAACAACGTTACTACAAAAGAAATCAAGACAATTAATTGATTCTCGTCCTTATACAATGAAAGATATACGTAATTATTATGGTTTCAAGTCAGATACTGATGGTCGATCATGTGATGCATGGCCATTTACAGATGCAATATGTGTAACAAATCCATCTATTATGTTATCAAAAGAGGATAAAAATGAATTTAAAGAATTGCTTGAATTGGCAGAAGCAGAAGAAGTAAAGAAAATACAAGAAGAAGAAAGGCAAGCCGCGGCAGGAACAGCGGCAGGAACAGCAGGAACAGCAGGAACAGCAGGAACAGCAGTACTAGGCGGATTTATATTAACGCAAGATGCGAAAAGAGCAAGAAATGAAAAGAATAAATATGCAAGTGATGTATTATTATATATGCCAAATGTTATAAGATATCAATGTAATAAATATGTACTTTTTGCTCCACATTCTGAATATTTAGGTATGACATATTTTACTGCATTTAGAGGCTCTAAAATAAAGAATCCTGCGACAAAATATATCGCGTATTTTCGTTTAAATAAAGATGGTGTAAATATTCAATATTTGCCAAATAAAATGAGCGGTGGATCGAATACTAAAAAGCGTAAACCGAAAAAGAATAAAACTAAAAAACGTAACGCTTATAAATCTTATTAAACATTGTCTGATACATGTTATTTTTCAATCCCTTTTTATAATTTGTATTATACCATAATATATAAATTATAAATACAATTACAACTGTTAATAATAAATAGGCTAATGCAATATATGCATAATAATTGCTATATCCTATCGATTTAACAGATTCGTCACAAATTATATTTATATTTTGGTCTTCTAATCTATTTATATCTTTCATCTGCAATCTTTTGGCAGGTTCATATGATATATATCTATCATGTTTATCCCAAGGCGCAATATCCATAAGTGATAATTTATACTGTAAATCATTGTATACTAAAATATAATGAAAAAAGGTAGCAGTATCAATAATAGAGGGATATTTCGAGATATTATATAAAAATTGCCCTCCTAGATTTTTATTAGATTTAGTCGATGATACAATCGATAATTTTGAAGAATGTTGATTATATGTGGCAGTATCAGGAAAAACATCAAATACTTGTAATAAACGCCGATCTCCCTTTTTATCAAAATTAATACCTCTATGGTGTATATTAGAGTGAAATATAAGAATATCTCCTCTTGTAAGATCCACCACAATTTTTTTATTGTAACTCTCTATACTCCAATCTTTATTCTTTTTATGGCTTCCTGGAATGAGTTCCATCTGTGTATTATCAAAATAGCATAAACACGTGTAAAGAGGAATCATATCAAGTTCTGTATGATTATAAACATCTCCATGAAATAAAGATGCATCCGTTGAATTATTATTATTACTAAATCTAAATTTCACATAATGTGGATTTGTTATATGCGAATTTTTTACAATATTCGGAAAAAAAACGGTATCTATAAATTTTTTCATTATTACATAATCTACTTTATCGGCTACCATAGATATTAATGCAGTCTGTAAATCATCTTCCGTTAATATATTTTTTAATATAATATAGCCATCCTCATGAATCATCCTATTAAAAGAATATAAAGATTTTAATAATAGAATATATAGAATGTCTCTTTTAAATGCATTTACAACGCAACTTGTCATGTTTTTCGACGAATTATGTAGTACATTTCCGGAAGAGAGAGATATTAAAATGGCCACAGAAGCGATAAAAGGTGCAAAAAAGATCAATCCAAGGTTAGTGCTAGATTTATTTGTAGAACATGTCTACAAAGAATTATCAGTGGCGGTCTCTAAACGCGATATTAATTATATTCGTCAAGTGGCACAACAAAAGATTTCGACGCAGTTTAATGAGATGATTTCAGCATTGGCTATTTTCGATAAACACTGGGATACAATGGGTACTGCAAACCAAGAAGTTATTTGGCAATACTTAAAAGTCCTATGTATTCTTGTTCAGAAGATTAATTCCGAACAACAGGTTTAGGCATTCCACTGTCACGTGATTTCATCATTTGCTCATACTGCTGATCAAACATTTCTTCTTTCTTACTACGTTTCTGATTTGAACTTGTTGTTTGAAAGCTAGATGCTTCTCTAGTTCCAACGGAATCTTGGCCATTCAAATACGTAAAATTATGTTTCATGGATGTTCCACCGTTACCTTCTGCAGATGTGTCATCCCCTAAAAAGGAGTAACTGTCTCCTAAACATCCGCCCATTTCCATATCTAAATATGGTTCGGGATCGATCGATTCGGGAGGACCATCTTTCCCAACATCTTTCCCACCATCTTTCATTTTACGTTCATAAAACCAATTCATTACTTCGCCGTTCGTTCTTGGTTCTGGCTCTCCTGAAATGACTAGAGTCGGAGTCTGTTTTAACCAGGAAGGGAGTTGGGGCCTATTGGGTGCAGGATCCACACAAATAAAACGGAAATCTTTATGATAAGGTGTTTTTGATATTTCGGATATAAATGCTTTGGACCATTCGCATCGATTTGAATAGAAACATATGTGAATTGGTGATGGTGCTCGGTTCATTCCTTTTCTAATTAACGAACGAATCCCAGACCATATGGACGCAATAAAATTTGATTCAAAAAATCCATTCGGAAGCTAGGATAGAAATGAAGTTTGAAAATATCAGAAAAGAGGGCCGTGTAACTAAATTTACTCTTTCGCCAATCCATGTCAGTTATGCTAATACTCTTAGACGACTTATCATGACCGGTGTTGAAACAATTGCATTTTGTTCTGATATGACATCTACGGGGTCTACCACAGATGTTGTTGTTAAGAAAAATGATACTCCCATGACAAATGAAATGTTAGCAGACCGGATTGGGCTTATACCAATTAATATTACGGATCCATTGAATTGGAAAGACAAGTATCTATTTACACTGAATGTGGTAGGAGATAAAGATACTAAAAAGTATGTAACTGCATCCGATTTTAAGATATCGGAGGTAGAAAATGTATTAGGGGAGGAAGAAAAGGTACTCGATACAAATAAATTCTTTCCTCCAAATCCAATTACAGGAGATACGTGTTTAATTGCTACACTTCAAGCGGGATCTGGAAAGAATCAGCAATCCATCGAAATCAATGCAAAAGCTAGGAAAGGCACTGGGCGTGAACATGCACGTTTTAGTCCAATATCACAGTGTTCCTATGAATATACGCAAGATTTGGATCCGCAACGCATAGAAGAAATGTTTCAAAATTGGTTAACGGTTTCTAAGAAAGCGGGTGGAATTGAAAAAGATTCGGATCGTTATAACGAATTGAATCGCGAATTTAATACGATGCAGATAAAACATTGTTTTAAAATAAATGAAAAAGGAGAGCCATATAGTTTTGACTTTACAGTGGAAACGATAGGAGTTCTTTCGGTAGAATATATTATTGAGAGGGCATGCGAAGTTGGTGAAAATATGTGCAGTAAATATGTAAATATAGATGAAAACAATATAACCGATGACATTTCAATATTATCGGCTGATTCGCGCATTATTGGATTTGATTTCCTCATTCGAGGCCATGATCATACGCTCGGTAATTTACTGCAGACATGGTTGACTGAAAATGATACAACTATTACATATGCAGGGTATTCTGTTCCGCACCCTCTGAGAGATGAAATGATTCTAAGAATTGGTGTAGAAGATGGGTCAATGGCTACTGCATGTAAGGCATTTACAGGAGCTATAAAGGGATGTGTTACTATCTTTCAGAATCTTCGTTCCGAGTGGCGTAATGCAAATGGGAAAAGTCAAATCAAAAGTAAAACAATTCGTCGATCCCAAAAAGAAATCATAAGCTAAACAATTACCAATTTAGAATCCACAATATATTCAACATCTACATGATTCATTTCTTTCAACCGAGCTCCACAAAATCTAACATATTTTGCAAATGCTATTTCGGCTGATTTGTAATTATCAATCATCAAATGATTAAACAATAAAATAAATTCAGCTTTTATTGCATAACATCCTAAAATACAGTCGTATTTTTCAAATTGTAATGTACTTATATTATAAAATTTAACATACGCATCATACTTTTTTTCAATAACTTCTTTGAAAAAATCAGGAGATAATATGCGATATCGCCCAGTTAATTTAATGATAATATCGTCGTTCTTGATTCCGTATTCACGAATAACATCTTTTATGTCGAGCATTTCATTAATACCTTTACTTTTGAAACGATATGTATTATTATTCGTATAAAACACATTAAATATATCTAAATATGTTTCACGTTTTCCGTTATTTTCAACAATGATCGGAATTATTTCGGGTGGAAGATTTTTCAATGTTTCGGAAATTGCATATAAATACCTTTCTTTTCTTTTTGTATTATTTTCAATCTCATACTTATTATCAATCGATGTAGTTATAATCAAATATATCATACGTGATTATATATACAATTCATTTAGGTTTTTATAAATTGTTAAAATGTTTTTTAAATTCATCATATGCTAATCGATTGCACACATGCGATACATTAAAATGTTTATGGAGATTTCCAGTATTTGTAAATGTCGAATTACAGAATTTACATTCTAATTTATCATCTATGGTAATGGAATGTTTGAGCAAGTCATCTAAGATTAAATGAAGACCTTTTGGAAGCTGAATATTGTGCTTTTGAGGAAGAGCATTCCATGTAACACATGATATATTGTTATCATAATGACGTTTTAGATAAGACTCCTTTTTAAATGTTTTCATGCATGCATCACATCGTATTACTTTTTTTTCTAATGTACTAAGATCAAGATTTGCTAAAAATTCAAATAATTTATTTTTTGTTAGGGATTTACCTTGTAATCCTTTAAGAACTTCTTCCATTACTAATATTAGAGTATAAGTTTTAAACTGTCAGTCGTGTAAAATCTATATGATATGATTTTCCTCCAATTTGATACGTATGCATATCAACTTTCTTATTAAATGTGATTCCATTTTCGGTTTCTATTCTATCTACGTCTTTTTCAGCTCTATCCAGTAAATTAATGTATACTTTAGGATTTGGGCCAAATCCGATATTAAGTATTTTTCCAGTTGCATCGGCTAAATCAAAATTACCATTATCATTTACCGCAAATATAGTGTCTGGATTTGGATCTGGTATTGGATCTGGATCAGGTTTTGGATCAGGTATATCAAGTTTTGTATCATTCTTTATCAATTTTGTACTTGAAAATAAATTCATGATCCATTTTCTGTTAAGTATTACAATAAGAAGAATAATTATACCCAAATAAATAGCCCAGTTATACCACATAATAATAATTCTATACAATTCTTTTAAGTCTTAATCGACTTCTTCTACTTTTGGACCACCCGTTTCAGTTGTTGCACTTGCACCCATACCAGAATTCTCATACAACTTCATCATTACAGGTTTGATCTTGTCTTCATACAATTTTTGCTTCTCATCATATTGCTCTTTGGTTGCATCCGAATTTGATTCCAACCATTCAATTCCTTCCTTTATCCATTCTTCAATATTTGTCGTATCACCTAGTGCTTCTTTTACTTTCTCTTCTCGTATTGAATTTCGAGTATTATAAAGATATGATTCAAATTGATTTTTGGCTTCGACTCGTTCCATTCGCAATTTATCTTCTTCTGCATGCTTTTCCGCATCTTGTACCATGCGCTCGATATCCTCTTTAGATAAACGTCCTTTATCATTTGTAATCGTGATCTTGTTTGATTTACCACTCGATTTCTCTGCAGCAGAAACATTCAAAATACCATTCGCATCTACATCGAAACTAACCTCAATCTGAGGAACCCCGCGAGGCATAGGAGGAATTCCATCTAGTTTAAATTCACCCAGTCGGTTACAATCACGTGTCTGTGGACGTTCACCTTCAAACACTTGAATTTGTACACCAGGCTGATTATCTGCATACGTAGAAAATGTTTGGGTCTTCTTCGTAGGGATGGTCGTGTTGCGTTTAATAAGAGCAGTCATTACCCCTCCCGCGGTTTCTAAGCCTAAACTGAGAGGTGCCACATCCAACAAAATAATTTCAGACGTTGCATCCTTTGCATCCTTGTTTACCAAAATATGGGCCTGAATGGCAGCACCATATGCGACGGCTTCATCAGGGTTCACCGAGTCATTTAGCTTCTTACCGTTAAAAAACTGGCTAACTAGCTCGCGAATTTTAGGGATGCGTGTAGATCCACCGACCATAACTACTTCATGAATTTCACTTTTTGACATTTTTGAATCACGTAATACTTGTTCCAATGGGGCAATCGTGCGACGAAAAATGGAATCGCACAAATTTTCAAATTTTGCCCGTGTAATAACCAATGTAAAGTCAATACCTTCTGCCAATGAATCAACTTCAACCGTTGCATTTGCAGAAGTACTTAGAGTGCGTTTTGCACGTTCACATGCAGTATGCAAACGGCGCATCGCCCTATCATTATTTTTCAGATTTATTTTATTCTTTTTATTAAATTCTTGACAACACCAATCTACTAGGATGTTGTCGATGTCTTCTCCCGATTATGTTATCGCATGGCTCTTTATCCATACTTCTTACAGTTTCCTGTAAGTCCAGACTATATCTTCAAGATATTTTAAAAAAATATCGAGGAACCCATTCGTGCCCATTTCTCCATAGTAAAATACCTTAGGATACTTTGAGTAGTCGTTGAACCTTGATCCTGATTTCCAGGACCCTTGGCTGCGGATTGCCCATTTACCATTTGCCACATTTTTACCATACTGCAGATAATTACTCTGCACCCTCAACTCTGTTACCAGGATGAGTTGGTAGTGGATTAATTTCTAAAAACTTTAAAACTAATTGCTTATGACTATCTATCAATGATTGAATTATTTTACTACTTTTTTCTAAATTTTCAATTGCTAAACATGGTCTTAAATTTTGCCAATTAAAACACTTTTTCTGTTCTTCTTCTTTTATTAAATCAAAACTTTTACATGGAGTTACATGATCTATATGCCACAATCCTATATTATTCCAACTTATAATGTCAGTAAATTGGAATTCAATCCATTTTTTTAAATATAGAATATCACACCCTATATATTCA
>Ga0247722_10001225_pt1 | contig 14403 bp, 21 predicted proteins | sample MSEWelMarce3H_FC_FD_189094 | JGI IMG/M metagenome (GOLD analysis project Ga0247722, IMG submission 189094) | Subsurface sediment microbial communities from gas well in West Virginia, United States - MSEEL Well Study Marcellus 3H_FC | ecosystem: Environmental > Terrestrial > Deep subsurface >... | reverse complement strand
TTTTTGTCATCATCGGCCTTCTTTTCTTCAACCTTTGGGGGTTCAATTTTCGTGGTCAAGATAGGTGCTACAAGGTATTCAGGACAGGTTTGGGTGAATAAGCATCTGGGCTTTTGGCACTCAGGAAGGTCAAATTTGTCAGGATTCTGGCAAACATAGCGATACCTGTCCTCGCATCCTGCCAACAAGATAACGCAAGCCAATGAAATGACAATTACGCCCCACAAAAATCTATTTTGGCTCATTACGATGCTTCTCCATTTGTTGACGCTCGTACTCTAATTGTTGGCGCAGTCTTTCCATGCGCTCAATCTGCATTTTGCTTTCTTTTTGTGCAGCTAGTGTGTCATAGTAAATGCTTCCTATCAGCGGAAGCAGTAGTACAAAGACCAGCACCATAGCAACTAATGCGACTAGAAACCCCATCTTACCTTTCGATCCATTATTAGAAGGCTGAAGAACAGGACTAGGTAAAGGACGAACACTAAACAAGCTACCCCGTAGATTGCCTTGTCTTGGATTGCGCTGATTACCCTTCTGCGTTGCCATTCAACCTCTCGCTGTTTCTTTTCCTGGGCCAACCTTGCTTCTTCTTGTTCAGCAATGATGATGACCCTCATTTGGTTCACCCTGGTGTACAAGTTCCCCAACTCTGGGGGCGACTGATACACCATAATCTCACGAATTTCTTTAGCTAACTTCTCAAACTGCGTCTTGGCAAGTTCCCTGTTTAGCGCAGACTCCATGATGTTCTGATTTGGGTCATAGACGCTTTTAGACTTTTCTTCTTCTTCTCGAATGTGGTCTGCAAGCTGTTGCTGAACCTTAAAGAACTGCGATAGATTCGCCGCCAAGTCAGAGACAACCTTGTTCTCATCCCAAACCTCTGGTTCAGCTTTCTTTGCTTTGGGAGCAACAACAGGGGCTGTGGAATTGGGCTTTTTCTTCTTGAAAAACCCAAAGAAGCCACCCACTTCTTCAGCAATAGCCGTGACCTCTTTAACAGTCTTTTGGGCTGCGGCAACAGTTCCCTTGACCTCTTTATAGAGTTCACAGCCTTTGCGAATAGCTGCGACACAGCCATTTGCCATTGCCAGAAGGGTAAGAGGGTCAATCTTGCGCTCCTATCGAATAGGTATGTCGCTAACATCAAATTCACCAGCACTAGGCTTTAAAAAATCAGTGTTAGATTCTGCCCCAAGAATATTAGCAATTGGCTCTACAACAATTTTTGTAAATGCTGATGGAGATGTTAACTTTTCTTTTGCTGTAGACAAGAAGGTAATTGCTCTTGCTCCTTTTGGATCTTGTAGAACCTTTGCCAAACTGCGTTGAGATAACATCAATCCTCCAGCAGCAATAGCAGCACTTCCCAGGTTATCTTTCATGTTGTTTTGTTGTTCTGGAGTTAAGGCAAAGTAATATCCAGAAGCAATAGCCGCTGCGGGAGCCAAAACACCAGCACCAGCCCTAACAGTTTGATAAGTAGAAATAGGCAATCCTTTGACATCAACAAGTCCAAGTCTTGCACCATCATTCATTGCTTTAATTGCTTTGTCTTGTGGAGTGCCTGAAAACAACCTATCGTAAGTATTTTTCATGGCTTTGTTTTGCTCTAAATCATTGGCAAACTTAAGCATATTTTCTGGAGTATTAACCATTGCTTCAAGATAACCATAACGCAAGGCATCAACAATTTCATTTGACGGTTTTTTTGCCAAAGTTCCAGCCGAAGCAATAGACTTGTACAAGTCTTTTATTGGTGTTTCATTTCCAGTTTTGAATAAATATCCACCAACTTGTTCTGGATTCAATGTTAAAGCCTGTGTAATTGCATCTGATTGCAATCCTTGAATGCCTTCTCTGTATGTGTTTGTAATTTTTAAATAGTTTTTATATGTTCCAGGATCAAGAGTTGATTTAGCAGATGTATCCATTGCCTCATCAATCTTTTTAATCAATGTAGAAATTGTTCCAGATGCTCTACTGTCTTTCTCTGTTGCAGTTGCAGATGCATACTTGTCACGATTTTCTGCAAGCCATCTTGAGCGAATGTCATGCATATATTGCATATCAACATTTGGGGGCAACATTTTCATTTCGCTCAAAATGCTTCTTTGCCCAGCAGTCAAAGATGCTGGTTGAGTAAGTTGAGCACCAGCCCAAGAATTTAATCCAAATGTAGAAATATTTGATTTTTTATCGGCAAATATTTTGTCGTACTCTGGCTTAACAAGTTTTCCAAGAGAGTCTTGGCCTTGCTTAATGAAGTTTTGCAATATCTCGCCTGACGCATATTGAGATGATGTATTGCTTCTCAATGCTTGCTCAAACTCTGGGCTTTTTACCAAAGATGTAAAAATATCTTTTGATCCAGATTGCAATGCATCGGTTATTTCTTTTTGTTTTTGGTTAAAAATCCCATAAGTAACTGGAGTGTACGAAAGACGATCTAAAACAGACAGCACATTTGAGCCAGTTCTTGCGGACAATGGCAATGATGACCCTTGTTGTTCTAAAAACTTTTGTGCGGCAATGTTTGCATCTGGCGCATCTTTTTGTGTAAAGCCAAGTTTGTCAGCACCAAATCTAAGAACCTTACCAGCGCCTTTTAAAACAAGATTTCCACCCAAATCCCATGCGGCTTCTTCTAATCCAGCTTCAGCAGCAAGAGATACAGATGGTTTTTCCTGCCTAATAGCTTGCTCAAACAGTTCTCCAGCAGCGCCACCAACTCCAGCGCCCAAAGCACTTCCAGCAATCATTCCAGCAGGGCCGCCAACAACGCCCAATAAACCACCACCAATAGCGCCAGCCATGCCACCAATTTCTTGAGCGCCAAGAGCGCCCCTTGGGGCACGATAGTCTGGGCTTAAAACTGATTTAGAGAATTCTTTGTCAGTTTGTTTTTGTTGCAATGCTTTTTCATCTTCAACAACAGCAATGTCTGATACATCAAATAATCCAGCCATGTTAAAGCCCCAATTCTGATTTAAGTTGTTGTATTTGCTCTGATTGCGATTTAGTCATTTGCTTATTTCTTCTTGCAGTAGCAACAAGTCCTTGCAAATTGTTTAGCTTTGTTTGGAAATCAATTCGCTGATCTGCCTCTCTAAATCCTATTGTTGTTGTATTTTTATCTTTGTATTCTTTTGCCTTGTCATATGTATATTTGTTTTCTGCAAGATCTACTCGCAACAAATTAACAAGACGCTGAATTGTGTCTGGTTGCTGTATTGCATTTGGTGCTGTTTTTTCCAAACGATCCAATTCTTTGGCAGCAAGTGAGCCAGGAAAGTTTTTAACCAAAGGAAACACATATCGAACACCCATTGCCTGAATTAGCTGGGTATTTGATGCGGCTTCTTTTAAGTCGCTTCCAATTGGTATTCCAAGAGCAGACAAAGAAGTAACAACACCCTCTTTGCCCTCTGCAAACTTGCCCGTAAAGGCGTTTTGCAATGCTGCCTCAAGGGTTGATAGGTTTCTTAATGAAGATGTTCCAGCGGCAACTGCACTTCCAAGTTTGTTGAAAGTGTCAGCAGAAAATTCACCAGTTTTTTCACCTTCTTTTTTAAGCGCAGGTGCAAGTGCTTGACCAAGAACTCCAAAAGCAGAACTAAGTGCCTGGGTCAGTCCTTCTCCAGCACCAATTTTTTGTATGTTTTGGGTATAAATATCATATAGTTCTTTGTCTTTTACAGGATCAAGAGCAGACCTTTCGTTTAAAAGTTTTCCAAGAGGAGACTTGGCTTCAACTTTATCTGATTTTTCAAGTCTGCTAATTTGTGCTTTTATGCTGTTGTATTCAGGTGTGCCCTCTTGAGTCTTTGCAAGAGCATCTGTTAGCGCTCCAATTTCCCTGGCAATTTGAATTGCATCAGAAACTTTTTCTGGCTTTCCTCTAGTTAGGGCAGTTAACTGATTTTTAACTACATTTATTGCCCGATCTCTTTCTGGAGATGGCTCAAACTTCATTAATTGATCTAGTCTATCGGTTAACTCTGATTCAGCCCTTGCATTGCGTTGTTCAGGAGTCATCTTTTCAGCGGCTCGTTGTTGTGCTAGTGCAACTTCACTAGTTGCTTTACGAGCAAGATTTGAAGCCTCTAGTGCGCCTTGGGTATCTCCAGCCCTTTGCAATGCATTTGCATACTGAGCCAATCCTTCTGGAGTGCTTACATCAAATTGCTTTGCCAGGGCATTCCTCTGGCTATACAAACGCATCCCAGGGTCTTCTACCCCCATTGCAGAGGCAAATGCACCACTTATACCTCTGCCAGCCATGTAATTCTGATAATTACCTCGCTGAAAAGGGTCTAGTTGTGCCAGTGCATATGCTTGTTGACTAGCCGCTTTATCTCTTTGCTCTTGGTACAACTCAGGAGTTACGCCAAATAAACTTCCAACAATATCTGCCATGATTATTTCCTTTATGGTTTAAGACCACCACCACTTATAAACTCTTGAAGTGCCCGTTGGAACTGTGGATCAGTGCCAATTCCCTCGAACAAACTGCCATAAGGGTTATACGATGCAGAAGGTTGAATAGTTCTTGCCGCATTACTTGCCGCAGTAGTAGTCCTTCCACCCAATGCAGTACCCACATCCAATGCGCCAGCACCCATTCCCTCAACAGCACCAGCAGTACTCAACAGAGTCTTAAATGGATCATAGGCAGAAGTCTGACCAGCAGTGTACTTGCCAAGGAACTCGCCACCAGCACCAAGCAATCCCTTGCCAAACAAAACACTCTGTTGACCAGCTTGCTGTGCCCCTGCCGCCAAAGCAGCATCTTGTTGAGCCAATGCGTTGTAGTAGGCTTCCATCTCAGGAGTGGTTGCGCCAAGACCTCTAGCGCCACTAGGACGGGCGCTTGTTGCACCAACAGACAAACCACCACGACCCGTTTGGAACAAGGTATTTTGCAACTGAGATAGTTGACGCTCACGGCTAGGAGCCAGCAAGTCTTGTTGCTTTGCCATGTAGTCAGAGGCAACTTGCTCTGGAGTTTTAGCCAGATAAGATGTACCCAAATCAAACAGGCTTGCAGATGCCTTTTTCAGTGGGTCATACAGGTCTGCAACCTTCTTTGCCTCATCAAGACTCAGGGTTGCACCCGCCATCAACTTATCTTGAATTGCTTTTAACTCTGGAGACAGCGTGTAACCAGCAGTTTTAAGGTTATTGTCAGCATCGTATGTGTAGTCTGTAGTTCCAAACCTAGTGGTCACGCCAACAGGCTTGAACCTCATCGCATCAGCGGCGGCCTTAGCTGCGGCAGTTGCGGTATCAGTAGCCAACTTAGTGCCAAACAAACCAACGCCACCAGCAATCAAACTGGTTGCTGATTTAGCAAGATTAGGATTGTCTTTAAAGAATTTAACAACATCCTTGATCGACAGGCCAGTTCCTTTTGCATAATCCTTGATTGCATCACTTAGAGTTGCTGTATACGCATCAAAGTTTTGATCGTCAGCACCAACAAAGTATTCCCCAGTTACAGGGTCAAGCAGTGCGTATGGATCGCCACCAACAGACTCTAAATTAACATCTGCGCCAGTTCCAGTTTCATCATCCATGGCTTTTACTCCAGTATTTACAGTAGTTTGTGTGGTGTCTATATTGGTTGCGTCTGTTCCAACAATATTTGCAACATCTGTAGCAGGATTTATTACTCCTGAATCTATTGTTATTGGTGCAGTTGTTGTTGTACTAAATCCAGAACCATCATTAATAACATCTTTTGTGTCAAATGATGATGCAGTTGTATCCGCAGGAATTGTTGACTCATAAGGAGCCAACTGATTCATCAAGTCTTGCTGACCAGCAAGAACTTGTTGTTCAGTGGGAACAGTTGCAACAGAACCTGGAATAAGAGAATCCAACTTTATGTTGCTAACACCTTGAGCCAATGACTGGTCAAGCGTTTTACCAGTAAGCAAACCAGCAGTAGTTCCTGCCGCCAATTGACCAGCAGCCGCAGAACCAGTTGCACCAGCAGCAGCGCCACCAGCAAGACCAGCACCAGTATTAGCAAGACCAGCTATTACGGCATCTTCTGGATTCTTCCCCGACACAATGTTTGCCGCTGTGTTTGTAACAAGGTTTTTTACCGTACCGGCATCGCCCACAAGATAGTCACCAACTTTGCCGCCAACATAACCCGCCGCGCCACCAACTACAGCACCTTTCAGAACCTCATCTGCCGACTTACCCTGTGCCACTTGTACGGCGGCATTTGCCAATCCAGTTCCAACCGCTGTAGCAGTAGCTACAGTAGTACCAACAGGAAGTAGTCCTGCTGCCAACAGTTGTCCACCAATAGCAGAGCCAACCCCAGGCAATATTACGCTAAGTCCCAACGCCGCAAGCTGCCCAGGAGAGATTCCCTCTCTACTTCTTCTTTGTCCTTGTTCAATCTTTGCTATGTTTTCTTGCCATAAATTATTTATGTCAATTGTTGGCACATTGTTTTGTTGCAAGTATTTAACTTGATTTGTTGCCAAGTCAGAATTGCCAACAACCATCGATTCAAGCAAGTTTGACTTTACAAATCCAACGGGATTGGTTGATGCACTATTAAGCGCATCATCCATAATTTTCCTACCACTACCCATTTTTACGGACTTTTCAGAGTCATCACTTAGGTATGAGCCTTCTTGAAGAATATTAAAGCCTTTCCTAAATTCTGCTTCAAGCCCGGGAATAGCAAATAGTTCGTCTGACTTCCCTGCGTATGTAGGAAATACGATTTGAAGAAATCTTCGTTCTTCTTGATTCAATGCCATATCAAACCCCCAATGCCAAAAGAACCTGCAAGCACTTGCAAGTTACATTGAGATTGTTTTGTACTGCTTTCATTAGACAGTGCCGTTAGCCACAATGTTGCCCAATACAGTCAGGTTCCCAGAACTGTCAATCTTCATTACATCAGTCCCTGAGTGACGAATAAGCAGATTAGTGCCGCTTTCAACAAAGCTGAAGTTCGTGAAGGTTCCATCTGCCTTGGTTGCAATGGCAGTCTGAATGTTGGTGAACTCAGTATCAATCTCAGTTCCCTTAACAACCTTGCTTGCATTCCCTGGCGACAGAGCATCCTTAGCCGCAAAGTTGGTGGTTTTGGTGTAATTTGCCATGTTTCTTCCTTAAACCAGTTTGCCATTCTTGGCTTGTATCTCAATCTTTTGAATGCTCACAGGATACCCATTGATCTGCACTTCATAACCCGTCTGCACAGTCTTACCAGAACCTGATGTTTGACCAACCAAAGTCTGCAAAGAAATGCCATCTGAGTAATAGGCAACAGGAACACCATTTGCCCCATACTCAGCAGTTCCATACTCAGACACAGTTGACTGAGGAATTTGCAATGTGGTGGAGTAATACTGACCAGTGAAGTCGTATCCCCACTTGATGATGAATCCTTGGTTTGAACCACCAATCACCACCACAGCAATACGCTTCAGGATAGATGTGACATTGGGCGCACCCAGGTCAGCATAGGTGGTGAAATACTGCAATCGGTATGTACTTGCATGGTCAAGGTAAGTGCCATACTTGCCCACATAACCATTCTTGCCAATCAACAAGTCTCCATTGCGTTTAGCAAGGAAAGCAGTTGGCGTGATGGAATCCCATACAGTTACCCGCGCAGAACCATCTTGCAAAGCCGCTTTGGTGTCAAAGCAGTAGGTCTGGGTGGCAAGAGGAAAGTTAATCAGGTAGAAAGCATTTGTCTCTGAATAGACTGCCTTGATGTTTGCTAATGTCTCAGCGTTCACAATCGTCATCAAGTCATTGCGGACATTCTTAGACAAGTCGCGCAAAGGAGCAGACTTCTCTTGAATAGTTCTCAGGAATGAACGAATCCCACTGTTTGACAGGAAGATCACATCACTGCCTGTGTTTGCAATGGAGTCTCTAGCAATGCAACCAATGTTGCTCACAGCATCACTCAAGGTAATGCTTGATGGCGTAGTTGCACCAGCATAAATCAGGATTTGACGCTTGCCAAAGATTAACAAGAACCCATTGTGAGCCGCCAAACCAGTGATTTCATCTGAACCATTAGGCCAAACCCTGGAAACATCCAAAGTGCCAGATGTTCCTGTTGACCAGACATGACCAGCCAACAGGTCAGAGAAGTAGACAGTTACATTGTCAGCAGTGCTATTGGCAGTCCACAAGCGCCCATAAGCAGAGATAACAATGTTGGTTTGTGGAACAGTCGCCACATAACCAGTTTTCTCGCTTACACGCTTGAATGTGGTGGTGCTAACAGCAGGGTCATAAACAAGTGCATCATGCCCTGTTTGGAAGAAATATGTGATTCCATTCAAAGAGGCGCACTGCCAATTACTTGCGGTAATTGTTGGGGCAGTACCTCCCCCCCCATAGGTCAACTCAACAACACTTGTGCCACTGAGTTTAAACAGCTTGTTGTTTCCAGCAAACAGAACAGTCAAAGTGCCATCAGTCTGCACCAACTCATGGATAACACCAACATTGTTGGCTCCCAAGTTGCCAGAGGATGTATTTACCCTTGACCAACCCTTGCGAGAGCCAATACGACCATACTGGTCAATCACGCAGTTTGTAGCAATCGCAGCATATCCAGCCGCTAAATCAAGCGGAGAGTCTTGTGTATTGAGTCCAAAGAAGCCTGGAGCCGATACAGAAAAGGTCTGGATTTGCTGACTCATGTTGCTACAAATTGCTGATTTTCTGGATACCGATTTGCCTCTAAAGCAATGTAATCGGATAGCATGGATCGGAACAATGTGTATGCCTCTGATGAAGACAACCCACCATCTTCACCACGCTCAACCAATGCCCTGGCATAAGCACCTTGAGCAACAACTACATCAGGCACAAGAACAACAGTGCTGTCAGCCGCCAAAGTTGCCTGGGGTATTGTTAGACTGAATTTCAATATGTACACGCCATCAGGAATTGGAAACAAACTGACTTTGGTGTCGTAAGAAGCATCTAGGCCATCAAAGGTAAATTCTGTTGGAATTGAGTTAACCAGGGGCAGGAAACTCTGTTTGCGGTTCATGTCCACAAATGTGATGTTAGTCAAACCAACATTACTGGTTGTGTTAATCGCATCCATCACTTGGAACTTCTGACCAGCACCAGTGAGTGAATATGATGGGGTTGAGGCCACAGTAGTCACAGTGATGGTTTGCCCCAAAGAATTCCAACTAAAAGCATCTTCAACCTGACGCTTTGTGTCGTTGACAAACTTGGCAATAAGGGTTGAATAGGTGGTTTCGTTGTAAGTGGTTACAACAGGCTCACGCAAACGAATCAATACATCGTTGACAAGTTCAAGTAATGTCATTGGGCTGCCTCATTTCGCTTTTGCCTTGTTCCTTGCGGATATAGCTTTAGCTTTTGCCTTTGCGTCAGCTTTGGAGTTTGCACCCCATGCCTTTAGCGAAAGAAGCAGTCTCGTTGGTTCACCATTCTTGAACTCAGGGCCATCCATGTTGCCCATTCGAGCCAAGAAACTTGCTCTACGGGGATTATCCCCTGATTTGACAGGAGGCTTTAAGTCCCCGCCAGTTGCCGCATTATAAGATGATCTGCCCTTGGCATTCAAGCCGCCTTTTGGATTTTGACCAGCTTTTGTTTGCCAAACAGGAGATTTCATCTACTTCACCTTTTTAACCTTCTTTGCAGTCTTTGCAGCTTGTTTAAAGTCAGCAGCAGTAGGCGCCCCCTTGGCCCCTACCTTCCGCATCTGCTCACCAGAACCAGCCTTGATACGGGCTTGTTTGGCATTGATGTTGGCATAAAGTCCAGGCTTCATTTCTTGGCTTTCTTCTTAGGCTTTGCCATGCCAGCTTCAGATAATGCAATGGCAATTGCTTGCTTGCGGGAAGTCACTTCTGGCCCCTTTTTAGACCCAGAATGTAAAGTTCCCTCTTTGTACTCACGCATGACTTTTCCGACCTTTTTAGCAGCTTTGGTCATTTTCATGGCGTTTCCTTAGTACATAATCTTGGCGGTGATGGTTCCAGTGACATAAACAGTGCAATTTGCTCTCAAATACTTGGGAGCATTGGCGACAGTAATGATGCCATTTGCAGTCAATGCAGTGCCAATAGTTGACCAGTTTGTGCCATCCAAGCTACCTTGCAGAGCTACAGTTGCACTGGTGATACCAGAAACTTGTAGGAACGCAGGTTGACCAGCATCTGCCTGAACTGCTGTAGATTCACCAGTTGCAACAACTGCGTTTAAAAGGGTAATAGGGGCGGTTAAAGATGACATTATTTTGCCTTTTTAGCTTTGTTCATCATGTTGGTGGCAGTGCGCTGACCCTTTTTAGGAAGCATCTTTGGTTTCCCAATTGCTACCATGACAGTGACAGGAACACTTTTCTTCTTTGAAGAAGACTTTGACTCTTTCATTGGCTTACCATACATCATGCTTTTTCCTTGGTTATGGCCCACCAGACTTCCAGGCATCACAGGTGCGGGCCGCTGCACAGGTGAATTGAAACAAATCACAGTATCCCAAGTTAGCCGCCTTGACAAAGTTCTCGTCATAGGACAACTCACCCTCGTTTTCATCCTTTTCCAGACCAGATTTGATGCACTCCATCATCTTAGGAGTCTGAATGAAAGCGGCACAGTTCCCACACAACATACCCTTGATGGCAGAGGTGGGAGCGTTATACATCTTGGCCTTTTTCAGCCAGAAAGCATCATTTGCTTCATCAGGGTTAGGTGGGCCATAACCAAACTTCTGGAATGCATTATTCCTATTTTTCAGGTTAACAGTTATATCCTGAGTGGCAATAGGGCACGACACTCCTGAGAGCAAGCCTTTCATTTGAACAGCCTCTCACCAACATAGGTAAGTATGCCGCCAACAGTGGATGCAATGGTCATTCCCATCCAGAATCCACCCTTACTCTTGTTCGCCAACTCAAGCAAAGCCTTCACATCTTTACTCAAAGAATGAACTTCATTCTGGAGAGCCTCAACTTGAGCCTCCAGTTTCCCAAAATCTCTAGCGTCAATATCAGACATTTGCAACTTTCCTTGGGCGACCCATGCGCCGTACAACTGGCGGCATGAAGGGAGTATCTTTCCTCACTTCATCAGGAATGTCAGACACTTCTTGTTCATCAATACGAACATAACCCTGATGACCCTTCATTGAGTCAATGTCATGTTGCAAGGTAAAACTCACTGTGTTACCAGACTGAAGACAACGAAAAGTAGCCATTGAAACCCTTAAATAAGAAAGGGGGGACGAACCCCCCTATTCTTAAAGCACTGCCCGACCAATCACCAGTTGCAATGTGGTTGAGGCTAAGTCAACTGAACCTGCTGTTGGGTTGTAGGTCACAATAGTCACAGTGTTAGCGGCAGAAATATAGGCTCTACGAACCAATCCTGCTTCACTCACACCAATTGACATACCAAGAACCATGTCACCCAAAGCAACGCCTGGAACAGTTACTGTGTCAGTAGCCGTAGCAGTAGTAGCGATTGAGGCGCTATCTAAAGTACAGGAAACATCCCAAGTATCTGTAAACAGGCCACGAAATTGATCGTTACCACGGCGGGAAACGACTGCGGTTGCTGCTGCCATTTTGTTTCTCCTAATTAGGTTAAAAAAGTCCCCCCACCACTAGGGCAGGGGGCGCAACTGCAATTAGGCGGGAACAATCAAAGCAAACATAGATGCAGATTTGGCTGCACTTACGCTTGCGGCTGAACGCAGAATCTGAACGCCATACAAGGTATCAGAGGTAAACAGAGTAGCCAAATACTCTTGTTTGTACTGAACTTGTGAGCGAACAGCAACTTGCTCAACCAAAACCACTGCATCGCGGTGACCCATGAGACAAACTCGCGCATTGTTAGAGCCTGATGCAGTGTCGCAATTGCTTGAGACAAACACAGGGATGCCATACAAGTTACCGATCTCACCAGTGCGGATAGTACTGTTAGTACCGCCCACAAAGGCTTGTTCAGTGTAACGAGCCAAACCCATCAGGGTGTTGCGACTTGATGGAGGAATCAAGAAGAAACGCTGATCCATAGGGGTATCGGTGTCATCCAAACGCTGAATAGTGCGGCGAATGGCGGCATCGGTCAGTGCTGACTCATTGTTGTTTGCGGCAACATAAGCAGTCGTACCATCGCCACCAATGAACGCACCAGTTGCGTAAGCATTAGTACCTGCACCACCATTGGTAGAACGACCCAACTGAACCAAGTCGGTATCAACTTGTTTAGCCAAGGCATAACCAGCATCAGAGGTGTAGAAGTTACGCAAGCTGTTCAGGGCTTGGGCCTCGACAATATCCTCAATCAAGCGGCTATATTCATAGTGCTTGTTGATCGACACGGTTACTTCAGACTCAGTAGCTGCAATCAAAGTGACTGCGGCTTCTGCGGCCTTGGCAGATGCTGAACCACGGGTAGGTGCGGGGATATGAATCGTATCGCCCTTCTTACCTTTGAAGTTCATCTTCATAACGAGGTTAGCAAGAACCAAGTTTTTCTTGTAAGCCGCAACAATCTCATCACTCCAAATGTCAGGAATGAATTTGTCTGCTGTGGTCGTAGTAACTGAGTTACTGGGGGAAAATGCTGTTGCCATGTTGTTTCTCCTAAGAAACGAAAGTTAAGTTACTTAACCCGTCCATCTGCGTATGCTTGCATGATTTCACCACTCAAAGCATCGTATCTGTCAGGTTCTGTCATCTTCAGCCGAATCAGGTCAGCCCTACGATAAACCCTCTTTGAACTCTCACCAGTTCCACCAACATCCACTTGTGCGGCCTTCATGCTCTGCTTCCTGGCGGTTTCACCCGCTTGTTCAGTCTGCTTTGACTTGACACCACGCAACTGCTTGTAAGTAGACAGCAACTCATTAGCACTATCGTAATCGAACTCACCATCTGCTTTTGCATACAGACCAAGGCGAACAGGCGAGGATTTCACCCAATTCACAAAGTCCTGGTCTTGAGCAATCTGAGTGTAGTCAGGATGCTCTTGCCCTAGCTTTTGCTGAATCTGCATCCTTTTGAAATCTACACCCGCTTGACGGGCTGCGAGAACATCAGGATGATTATCAATAGTCTTCTGAACTGCCTTCTGTGGATTTTCAAAGAAATCTACCTCTGGCTCTTCCTCTTTAATAGTCTGTTGCTTTGAACTGAGGTTCTGCTTTATGAGTTCATCAGCAAGTTTCCTTACCTCTCCCACTTCTTGCGCTTGCTTGCCAATTAGCTTCTCAGCTTCTTGGTGCATCCGAACAATGTCTTCCAGACTTTTATCCCTGTACTTGTCAGGGAGTCCAGGACTTGCTGGCGCAATGGTGTTAGACAGCTTGGATTCTTCAGCTTCTAACTCACTCTTCATCTCAGGTTCTTGGTCAATCAACATATTATCCCTTTTTCCTGCCGTTTCGGTTATAGGAGAATCAACTCGGCGTTTATGCTTGTGAGTTGTGCTTTTGCTCCCACTTCAACTGATCTAGATGTTTTTTCTCGAACCTTCCATGCTCTGATGGGAAAGAACCAGACCACCCTTCTAGTTTGAAGTTTGGAGCAGAAAGAATGCGATTGGCTGTTTCACCGCATTCACACCTAAAACTCTGAGCCTCATAAACACAGAGTCTTTCGGTTTTATGCCCGTTTGCACAGGCAAAATCAAACATTCTTTTCATTTAGTTCCTCGTATGCTCTCTCGCTGACCTCTTTCAAGGTTTTCAGCCAAGTAAGTATAGAAAGTTCACCTTTTTTGAATTGTAGGCTTTGTTCATCAGAAATCACAGATATATTATTCAGGGATGCAATCATGGTGTCAATATCCTCCACCAAGTCTTTCCACCCATCACTTCCCATCATTGAGAAGCGATCTTCATAATATTTCTGTAGTTCTTGATTCACCAAGGCACTCCAGTAGCGGTAACAGGGTTCTTCTGCAATTCAATCTGAGCATTCAAAGAAGCCTCTACAGCCTCTTTATCCACACCATTGGCCCAAATCCAACCCAACACTGTTTCTTTAGTTAAATCAGTGTAGGGAATGGTTGCAGTGCCTTCACTCCATGAACAAGTGCTGTACACAGATGCAGAGTAATCCCCATCTGTTGCATTTGCTTGCCAATGTGCGGTTGTGACAAAACCATCTGAGGTTTGTCGGTCGAGTTGGGAAATGTTCCAAACGATTGTTGACATGGTTTATGCTCCTTCTAAAGCGGTTATACGGGCGGTAAGTTGGGTGATGAGGGCTTGTTGTTCTTGGATGGCTTTGATGAGCATGGGGACAAACACGCTGTACTTTACAGACTTGGTGGTTGTGCCAAGGTCGTTCCCTTCCGCATCTCTATCGCAAGACTCATCAATCATGCCGGGGAATACAGT
>Ga0247722_10001224_pt1 | contig 14411 bp, 15 predicted proteins | sample MSEWelMarce3H_FC_FD_189094 | JGI IMG/M metagenome (GOLD analysis project Ga0247722, IMG submission 189094) | Subsurface sediment microbial communities from gas well in West Virginia, United States - MSEEL Well Study Marcellus 3H_FC | ecosystem: Environmental > Terrestrial > Deep subsurface >... | reverse complement strand
CGATAGGTTCTGCTATAGGTTCTGCGATAGGTTCTGCGATAGGTTCTGCGATAGGTTCTGCGATAGGAACGACAACAGACTCTGCAACGGGTTCTACAATAGGTTCTTCAGATGAAATAATAGGGGCGACGGGAGGTGCGACACGAGGACCCCTCGATGCAGGTTTTTGTTGTTTCGCATGCACTCTGCATGCGCTAAAATGGTCCTTGATTCGTTTGAGATCGCATTTCTTGAGAAGTATCAACAGTCGTTCCATGTTCTTTGGAAGAACTCCATGATGTTGATTCTTGTTCTGTTGAATTCCCATTGCCTTGTCCATTCGATTGCCTTGTGATGAAAGAGTGCGATAAGATAACTCGGAACGATGATATACGATCTCCATCAGTGCATCTGCATTTGCACGTGCATTTCCTACATTTACACCTTCCAATGTTAGATGTGTAATTACTTGATTGTTCCGAACCAACGGCATTTTCGAAAACAGTGTTTTCAATCGATCTTTCTCGCCTTCCAGTTTGAAATATTGCTTATCGTATGGGTTCAAATACAATTCGCCAGGCATGCCTTGAAGCGGATGCTCTTCGTTAAAGATATCGTGATCTTTTCTCATACCCAGTGTGTAAAGATACTCTCCATGGTTGGTCCATGAATCATGAATTGTAATTGGATGTAATTCTGTTGCATAACCCTTTCCTTTTTTGGGAATGCTATAATGCTTATCTGTTTGTTTGTCATACCATGTAAATATATCATTTCCATTGTGATCTTCGAGATGTTTAATCGTGTGCTCTGTTTTTCCTGCATAATAGTCAATGTTCGCCCCGCCCATATAATTATATTTTTTAAGTGCGTGTTCTCCTGTTCCATCATTTTTGTCAAGATAAATTTCCATATCAATCTGTCCAAAGATAATAGACCATCGATCTTCATAGGGAAGGTCAATTGCGCTAGGTTTGTCGGCATACTGTATGGATAGCATCTCTTCGGTGTCATCGCTGTAGGGCCACCAATGTGTTACGCCCGTTTGTGGAAGACCATTACGCTCTTCCTCGAATTGTTTGATTTGCTCTTCCATCAGTTGCACGATGGATACACATCCATCATATTGTCCAGTTCCAATAATGTGGGGCCACGGTACGACCGAACCTTGATATTCTCCATGTTTTGATTTAGTATAAAGACCTGTAGGTTGATGATTTCCGTGAGTATCAGTGGAGAACTTATGGTGTGCCAGCAAACTCCCAATACCCGATACACCCATCGAATGATCCTCAACATGATTTTCTCGCTCTGCATCATACATATTATCAATTTCTGAGGAAGTCAAGCCCTTTCCTGCATCAATTCCTCGAATAAGACGAACAACATCGGTCGTTTTGGGAATTGTCCAAATGAACATTGGTGAATTTGCATCAGAAGAATTCGCCAGAATCTCTGCACCTGCACGAGGGAGTGTCATTCCTACGCGCTGCAAACGATTCACAAAGCCGTGCTGATTGCGAGAGCCAACTTGACGAGACATGGATGAATGGATGGATGAAATGTGTGTGATATATTATTACATGCATGCACATTTCAATTTTTATCTGTCGAACCTAAACGTTCGCCACGTTTTTTATGTAAAGATGAACGGCCGACTACCACGCTTTACCAAGCCCATTAATCTGAATGTACGACAGGAATTCGAACTTCCTGCCGTGTATACAAAGGGAAGCATCTCTGAAATTGAAGAAGCACTTATACTTGGTGCAACGGTTCAAACCTCGGTCAAGACCCGTCGTGCGAATGACGATCTGCGTCGTTTGACGGATGAAAAGGATGCGGAAATCCAGCGCATACAGGCCTCTTACCAGGATCGTATTACAAAAATGACGGAAGAACTCGCTTCATTAGGATCCGAGAAGGCGGCTGTCAGCGCCGAAATGCTCGACCGTGTCAAAGGCGCTGCTAAGGCAGAGCGCGATGCATGCTCTAAGGAGAATGAAGAGAGCATTCGTCTTCTTCGAAAGGAACATGATGTTCTTGTGGCGCGATATGAGATGCTCGAAACGCGCAAACAGGTTCTAGAAGAATCAAGAGCGGAAGACATTCAAGAAGCCGTGAAGCGCACGGAAGAGTTGATGGGACGTGTAGTGGCGTCGAAGGAACAACAGCTCGTGAAAATGGAGGCAGCTTACTCGAGACTTCAAGATAGCATTGTGAAGCAGAGCGAAGAAATTGCCAAACTGTCGTCGAATCTAGGGAAACGTGCGGCAAATGTGAAGACGAAGGGTAATGATTATGAAGAGCAATTTGGCGAGAAGCTGAAACGATTTTATGGCCTTTCAAATGGATTTGCACTCAAATCAACGGGTCTGGGCGCGGGACATGAGATGGATTTCGCCATGGATCTCGAAGGACGTGTGGTCATGTGGGAACTCAAAAATTACACGTCACTTGTTCCGAAAGCAGAAGTCGATAAGTTCTTGCGTGATCTGAAGGAGAACGCGCAGTCGAACATTGGTGTGATGATCAGTAAATCGACGGACATTCATGGGAAGAATGGAGGAAGTCCATTGGTCTGTGAATTTGATGGAGATAAGATGATGATCTATATCAATCGCTTCGAAGAGTTCTGTGGAGAGGACGAACACAAGGTATTCTCGATGTTGCTGGGACTGTTTCGGATCTGGTGGGAGTATCACCGTGAAGAGAATAATGGGTTTGATCGTGTGGAGATCATTCGTGAATTGGAGAGGGCGGTGGAAGAGATGGCGAAACGGAGAACGGATTGGAAACGCCATCGAGCACATCTGGAGGAGATTGGACGATGGACAACGGATCTGATCGATGAATGTGAGGATCGCATTGATCGGATCTTGAAAAAAGTCAGGAATGTTTCGGAAGTCACGGCACCTTTTGTGATGCCTGAAGGAGTCTTTCGTGAATCGGGGGAAGAGAAGGAACGGATCTGGGTGACATCGATCATGAAGGTGTGTGTTCCTGGCGAACAGATCGAAGTGCGTGAATTGGTGACGTTGCTTCAGGCGCATCATAAATTATCAGCAGATACGATCCGATCTAATATCATGGCGATTCTGCGTGATTCAGCAGTGATCAAGAAGGGGATTGTGAAGTATGTGAAGGGGATTTCGAAGTTTGTTCCGCCTTGCCAGATTCAGATGCAGTAAAATAGAGGGTTATAGTAGAATGCGTAAACGTACGGCCAGACGTAAAGTGAGAAGAGCGAAGACGAGACGTGGTGGAGCGGGTAACAATAACGATCCGTCATATAATGCGTCGAGTCGAATGTATGGTGGACCGGCTCCTATCGTGAATGAACCTAATGTATCGAGTCGAATGTATGGTGGACCGGTTCCTATTGTGAATGAACCTAATGTATCGAGTCGAATGTATGGCGGGCCGGCTCCTATTGTGAACGCAGTACCTAATGTTCCAAATGCAAACCGTAGCGTAGAGGCACCCAATGTTCCAATTGCAAACCACGCACCCTCCTATACCAACTCTAGTTCTAACATGGGGACACAGGCCAACTCGGCATCGAGTTATAATATGGGGACGCATTCTGATAGGGCGTCGAGTTCCAACATGGAAACACAAACCAATAATAATACTCGTAATATTACAAATATGACAGAGGATCAACTATTACAACAATATTCATCGGTATATGAAACAATTTCTTCAAAGGCGGACGCAGTAGAAAGTACTGCGCTTTTTAAGAAACATCTACAGACTATTCAAAATCCTATTGCGATCTACATAGTTGCAAATATGGATTCTAGAAATGATGGTTATGAAATCTATAAAAATGCTACTCTTAACGCAAGTGTAATTACACGAATTGGTGTACATTCATTTCATAGCACATTTAAAGGATGGCCATTAAGGAGCGCATATCCTTCAGAACGAGTTCATTTACAAGAAGAGAGAATGAAGGCTCTTGGATATTTGAGAGATGGAAATATAAATACATTATATCCCCCATCCGTTCGTCAATTTAAAACTCCTCTTGACTCGCGCCTCATTCGTATGTTTCAATCTATTTCTAAAAGTCCTGCTATAGGGCAAACTAATACAATCACTCCAAGTATGCCGATGTGTCAATCCTGTACAACGGGTTGTCATGTAACAGACATGAGAGTATTCCAAGGATTGATCAATGCATTAATATAACCTAAAAGAAAAAGACGATGTATCATCAAAGATGTCTCCTCTTCTCTTCTATACCATTTCAGCCGGCCTTATTATTGGCATAATTGGCTGCTTGACGATGTTTCCAGACAAGCCGAAACGCACATACGTTAAAGACGTTACCCATCGATATCCTACTCGGTTCCAAGCCAAGAAACAGTCGTATGCTTGCGAATAAAATAAAAAAATTGATACAATCTGCTATCAGAAAAAGAAATCAACTCCAACCATGCTTGCTCTTAGTTTCCTCATCGTTTTCCTCACCATCCTTGCCATCAATCTGCTGGAATGGTGGACTCGCCCCAAGCCGCTAACCAGCGCAGAACAGAAAAAACAAATCGAAGAGATGATGGTACAATGGAAAATCAGTGAAAAGAAGGCGAAGGACATGTGGGCAGAGCGTCTCGCACATTTGAATGCAACTGAGAAACTGACAGACGAGGAGAAAGACGAGCGCGAGAACATGCTCGCCAGAGAGATTCATCGAAGCGAATGGAATGCTATGAATAAAGGCAGCCTTCCATACTACAACATCAAAGCTATCTATTCACATGAAGTGCGTCGCAAGGATGAAGAGAAATGCAAATGCAAAGGCAATCCTTCGTCGATGGGTCTCAACATTCCATCAAAAAACCCTAATTTCGCTCGATGGGATACCGAATCGGAGATTCGGGCGAGGGCCTATGTGGGATCTGTCTTTGTATGGCTGACATGTGACCTGATAGGTGAGCCGACACAAGAACGTTCGTATTGTTTGATGCGCATCAATGGACAGAAGCGCTGGATCTATTTCACTGTGACACGCGAGAAGAAAGAAATACTGAATGTCGTTCTTATCGACTATATTAAGACACTGGATCGAGAGTTGCTCTTTGGGATTGAACCCGTCTATATCTTCACAGAGAATCCTGGAAGGGGCGAGTTCTGGAATCCTGAGAAACAAAAATACATTTAAAAATAAAATATATCTATCTTATTTTTGTTATATATTATACACAGTCTGATACTCATGATCCGTTGCTTTCACTTGCTTGTTGTAATATCGACACAATACCGCCGAGAGAATAACTGTAAATGCTACTGCTACACAAAGAGATACGACCACTGGAAACACGATAATGGATTCAGTAGTCGCATTGATAGTTTGAAGAGTGTAATTGGCACTTGGCATCACTGCACAGGCAGATGAGAACAAGAGGAATATGGAGAGAAGACGAAACATGGGTATCTATTTACGTTGCGGTCAGGCCTGGTCAATTTTTTCAGACCATGTGCGAGGTGGTGGCGGAGCCGTTGGAAATGGGGTAGGAGTGATAGTCGGAGTAACAGTAGGTGTGGGAGAAGCAGTCGGTGCCTTAGTAGGAGCTCCACTGGGTACAGTAGTGGGCGCTTTTGTAGGTGCTACAGTAGGCGCGCAAAGGAGACCCAGGTTCGTACAGGATTGGGTAGGGGTCACGCCATTCTTTTGGTCCATCAGTAGTTGGTCCGCGTTCTTAATTAATGTAGCAACGCACAGAATCTTCTGATCATCGTCCTGTGTCGCATCCTTACAGGACTTTACCGATGTTAAACTAAACTCTGCCGCATTATCGGACGGTTTCACCATATCGAGTTGAAGGGCTTGAACACATACCGCGCACTGTAGTTTCGCATTAGCGGCGGAGTACGACATGATACAAGGCGGCATTGGTGTCATTGTCGTGGATGCAGCCGAGTTCGGGTCAGATAGACCTGATGTAAATTGGGGCACTTGTCCAGGCGACCACTTACAGCAGGGATCGCCCATTTCCAATCCGTTGGACTGACCATCTCCATCTGCATCCGCTAGACAGAATGCTTTGTTCCAGGTTTGACCCATTGCATAGAAGGAGGATGCGATTTTTGTGGTGCGACTGGTTGCGCCACCAGGATGACCGAGCGTTAGTCCATAAGAATTTCCGTTGGGGAGCTTGGCAAGATCTTGTCGGTATCCATAGGTCGATGCGAACAGAAGGAGTGTGGAGAGAAGGCGGAACATGGTTCTATCCTTTATAATGAGGAATAATTTCATCAAATTTATCACTCTAGGATGTGTTAGACCATGCGCTCCATCGCGGATAGGAAGCGTCGAGCCAATCGGAATCGGTAGGCGGATGGACGGATTCTTCGGACGGCTGGAAAGCGTCTGGACGCCATACATTGTCCCATGTTCGTAATGACTTCTCGCAAAATCGAACAATGATGGGATCATTGGAACCCGTGTCGACTGCCACGCACGGTACGCCTCGAAAGAAACAAGGGAATTCACCCATGTGAAACCGCGTCACAATCTCTCCATTTTCATAATGAAACACTGCATATCCGTCCTCCTCGTCATAATAGGTGGATGGCTTGAATCGAACACGGTTTCCGTTGGCATCCACCAATTCTTCGGAGCGCGCACATCGAACACAAAAAGCATCGAGACTTCGCTCTTCATTCACCTCGGCCTGACATATGGGACAATAAGCAATGGCTTGGAGAACGCCGCCGTGATATCGTCGTCTGCATGTCACCCCTTTTATAACGATGACCAGCGGTCCCTCCATAGGCTTTTTCCTATTCACCCTATCAGCAATGCTTCCAGTTTCGATAGGCGTAGGTGGAACGCAAGTATCACAATCATCACACACCTGATTGGTCCAGTAATTATTAATGGGACGAGGTTTCTCGCAAATCGGACAAGGATGAATGAGGTTACGAAGAGGTTGAATGCGACGATCGATATGTCTTATCTTAAAGGGCTGACTATCAGACAATCCAAATAGCCTCCAAAGCGGCTTGTCGTACACAAGTGTATGATTCACGATTCCATTATGTGATTTAGCATAGTTTATGACTACACGTACAAGATGTCGTGTATTGAACCGATATCGTGGATCTAGCCCAAAAAAAGTAGTGAACTCGGGCGACATCATATATCGATAGGAACGATAGTAACTACCGCCAGGCCCGATATCATCATCTGAGTCTGACATTCTATGGATAGGAGGCGGATGTAGTTTAGACCATCCACTCAATCCGCCTCTTGTCCTTCAGGTGTCAGCCGAATCGGCACGTAACGCATTCCTTTATGTAGATGAATGGGTACATAACGTATCGAATGATGCGATGGTTTTGTAGTGCTTGTCGCTGCGCTTTTCGTAATCGCAGCGCCTAACGTAGAACCCATTGTAGTGCCTTTTACGTTGCCCATTTTATTTCCAATGGATGGATTAGAAGATGGTTGATTTGATACTTTTGACGTTTCTATTATCTGGGTTGGCCGTGATGTTATTGATGTGTGTGTTTCGTGAGGATTGTGTTGCAAGGTAGCGTATAGGATCACCCCTAGCATCGCGCATAATGCGATGATGAGTGTATATTCGACACAACCGAAACTTCGTCTGTCCGAGCTCATCCTTGACGATATGATATGAAAGGATGGGATCAATTTTATGAGAATCAAATTAATTTTATTTTCTTCGTGTCTTTACCAAACACAATGAATTCTTTTTTGACAGCAAACATAACGTTAGGAGAATACATGATACGAGGCGCGTCTTTTAGCGTTTTGTAGGGAACAGGCGGTTTTGAAAACTGAATCACCTTATATTTGGCTTCCTTAACTAGATCACCCAATATATATTTCTCATACGCATCTAGTCCTTTGCTTTCACGGTCGGGTTGATAAACCCGTACAGTTTTTTGTGCGCGATAGATTTCAATTAAATACTCAGGGCGAGATTTTGTTCCGACGAAATATGTTTCCATCTGTCTTCCTATTGGATTTATTTCGGAACCTAAATCACACTGACAGAGAATAACTAATGCGAACCGTCGTTATTTTCACAGGTGCCCTTCGTACCGTCAAAAAGACCATTCGGTATTTTAAACATAACGTTCTTTATAACAACGTCGATGTATTTCTATGTGTTCAGAATGATACACAGCAATCCAATGAGGAATGGACAACTTGGTTCACCGAACAAATCGGTCATCATATGAAATCAATCGAATGGTTTTCATTAGCGGCGCATCCTGAATGGATCGCACACCGTGATACGATTCTACAAAATATCCAGCTGGGCAATGAATGGAAGGGTTATCTTCGCAACAGCGGATCGATGATCGAATATTTTCAATTGCAGTTGGCGCATATGAAGGTATGTTTATACGAACAAACGAATGGATTTCAATATGATTATCTGGTTCGAGCAAGAACGGATTCGATCTATGCCAAACCAGTTGATTTTCACTGGCTGACCTGGACGGATGCGGAGGTAGCTGCACGTGTTCAACGAATCAAAGAGGAAATGACACGATCCAAGATTGAAGTAACCGAACACAGTCTTCTTCAGTATTTTATGGCCACGGTGATATCGGATACGACGATTCCAAATATGACGCGTATCTTTGCGGATTATGTATTGAACGATGCGGATCGTCCGCCGATCGGTGTCATGGATATGCCGTATGAAACGGCTCTCAATCAATATCTGAAGCAGGGACGATACATTCTTACCATACGAAAAAATAATTTGTATGTGATTCGACGTAATTTATTTTTTATGATTCCTTCGCTGGGAACCATGTATGGTCTTCCTCGGTCTCCTGCAGCGGATGATTATTGGTTTAATGCCGAGTGTCAGTTTCGTTCGGCGTGTTATTATTCGGGTATTTCCATTTTTGATTATAGTTCATTGTTTGAAGAGAAATCGCTCGAATATGCGGGCAAATGGTGCGAAGCGGACTTTTTCGATTTGGAGTTTAATTTGATTAATCCTACGATGTTGTATTGTATTGTGCGGAAGTAATCTTATCCGCTATGCGACTTGGCGATTTTAGTTCCATTGCGCAACACAGTATATCCGCTTACGTCGGAAAAGCCAGTAAGTTCGGAAAAGCGGGCGGTGAGTGGAATCGATGTTGCGGCTGGTTCGTGAATAAGGTTGTAGGCCGTGTTCTCCGAATTCTGCCGCCAGATGCCTGGTTGGGATACCTGTTCCGCTTCCTCCTTCATATCATCGTCAGTCTGAACACGATGAAAGTCGTGAAGAATTCCACCTAGATTCATGTCAAGGGCATACCAACGATGTTCGATTTCGGTCCAGCGCATGGAGGTGACATCTTCTGATACATCTGCACGGTGTTTGAAGGAAATCGCATCAATCGTATACAATCCGTGAATCTGTTCATCGGACAGGCACAGCACTTTTTGAATGGATTCACGAATCGTGTAGTCCTTGTGAAAGTGAAAATCACCTGCAAAGTCCTCGATCACAATTTCATACACGTTATTGTATCGTCGCCATACGTTGAAATAGTGATTTCCATAGACACTAATTGTTGCAAGCAAATCGAGCTTTCGTGCGACATGACCATTCGGCAGCATGATTTCGGAGATGGTATTAAGCGTGTGAGACCGAGACGCAGACATGGATATAAGAGGGATGATTGATTTATCTCCCCTGCCCTATTTCAATTTTATGTCTATAGCAGCTTAAAACTTTTCTTCAATCTATTAATAGAATGGGTATCATTAACAACGACGTATACGAGTGCTCCAACGGTGTTCAGAAAGCAGGTACTTACATTTCTTTTGCGACCGAGACTCTTTATTTGGTTCAGAGTTACTCAAGTATGTCCGGTCTGATGCCTGGACAGACTGCCCCTTCTTCACCGGATCGAAATTACAATGTCCGTGCTAACTATCGTATTTTCTGGGATCAGGCAGCCCGCGAAGCGGGCAAGTCATTCATTGATCTGAAGTCATTGAATGTTGTTCTTACAGCGGAGCAACTTAACAGCAATATCTATCAGCTTATGTATGAGGAATTGAAGAAAATCTATTCGAATTCTTCCGATGAATTGCGTGTCGTTGCGCCGGTTGTTCCAGTTGTTCCTGTTGCGCCAGCGGAGTCAGCACCAGCCGAGTCAGCACCAGCCGAGTCAGCACCAGCCGAGTCAGCACCAGCCGAGTCAGCACCAGTGGAGTCAGCACCTGCGGAGTCAGCGCCAGCGGAGTCAGCGCCAGCCGAGTCAGCACCTGCGGAGTCAGCACCAGTGGAGTCAGCGCCAGCCGATGCCCCTTCCAACTAAATCATTATTCTTATTCTATGTATTTCCTATTGATCATTGTTCAATGCGATATACATTACATTCGCTGGGTTAGATTTAGTACTTCATTACGTAAATCACTTACATTTGCCATGACCGTCTCCGGAGAATACGACATTTCATCGTTTAAATAAACCATGGGAGGAGCCATCTTGTCCGCGATTTGATTACGATACAATGGATTGTTTTCCATATCGGAATTGGAGACAGTTAGATTCGCTGCTTTGTTTGACGGTTCCGCATGACACATCTGTGGAGCATATACTAAATTGAATTGATTACAGAGCGAATCATTCCTTCCAATTTCTGCCTTTGTCAGACATTTCTTACTGGTCGAGCACCATGTACATCTTGATTTATTCGCACAGGATACACATGTATCATAGTCTCCGCATACTGCATCAATAAATTGTTCTTTGTAGTGTATCGAACGCACAAAAAGTAGTACAAGCAAAAATAATATTAAAATACCAATTCGGCGCATCCCTCTATTCATTACTTCTTTATTGTATGTCTATGATTTCGACGTGTGCGTCTTTTTCCGCCACGGAGGATCTGATCTTGTATCATCATGTCCTGTATGGCGTGTTTCATCATTCGAATCCCATGATCGTATTTATGCTCTGTCGGATAGTTCTGGTCTGTTCCCTTTCGGATCAAACGGATTAAATCACCTGTGACAAAACGGGACGGATCGATAGGGGTCGATTCTTCATTCATGATTTCAGCAAGATATAAATACATCGAATACATATTTACCTTTGCCTCATTCATACAATTCATATAAATAGTAGCGATCCGATCAAATACGTCGCATGTTTTATAGACAGGGACCTTATAATAATTGGTTTGGAGCGCGGATTGAAGATTACCATGATCTTGATCGTCGAAAAAAAGGACACGATCGGGTGAGAGATCGAGCGGCGCACCTTGATCGATTAAGATCGCTTTGAGCGTACCCCACGATTTCGTAATAGAAGGCTGTGTTTCATGATCTGATACTCTAGATGGGTGATTCCAATGAATGCATTGATCAATGATCGGGTTTCCAATCGCGCGATGAATGATGTCTCGAGCCAATACTAAACTGGGAAGGTATCGATTATTACTATAAATAATAACGCCTTTTATGGTCGATTTCATTTTATCGATCTGTCGCATGATTCCGATCATTCCAGGACGAACAATCCCCAATGGGCGTGCTGATTTTTCTTCTATTGCAAGACGACTAACGAATAGCTGATAGGCTCTTTTTAATTGTTCTTCTAGTTCTTCTGGAAAATAGGCTACCATATAGGGTCTAGTTTCTTCTAGATAACATCGCATTGTTAGGGTTAATAAAAAAAGATGAACGGATGTCACATCTGCCAATGTCTGATCTAGATCAAATGCGACATATCTCATCCCCTAATTCTTATCTTTTTTTAATGTGTAAGAGGAATTTTAGGATCCCTTCATTATATTAGTTGTTTATTGATACATGCATCGGAGCTTAGTAGAATGGAAAGTCAGTGATTTCGTATGTCCATGGAACACGTATCTCATCACGGTGCGCGGTAATGGTATGAATCACCATCACATTGTCTTCGTTTTTCATATATTTTACAGTAGCGTGTTGGAATGAATCGACGTAGAAGTTCATCAGAATCGTGTCGCCAGATTTCGTCTGTGGAGCTATTTTCATGGCGCGTGCATAGGCCTCGTCTTCATGTGACATGGTGCGTTGGAGTCTTGGAGTGTCAAGTGGAAGATCCACTGATTGGGAAAGCTCCAGAAGAGTTTGTGCGGCTTCCTCCATTTTCATTTGTTGTGCCTTGGAACGAGTTTGCATGGTGTCTCATATGATATGTGAGCATTGATTTCAATTTTTATATTTGCACCCGAACCAATGAATATAAAATGTCTAAAAATTGACCTCCATCGTTACATAGCCATCAATCACGATGGACTATTCAAAGAAGACACGCGATGAACTGATTGCTCTCTGTAAGGAGAATAAGATCAAGGGATATAGTGGAAAGAAAAAAGACGACCTTGTAACACTATTATCAGGTGTTTCTGCGAACCATCCTGTGGAACATCCTGTAAAAAATGAAATAGTGATTCCACAATCGGTTGTAAAAACGGATGAATGCATTGAGTATAATGTGGAAAATGCATTCGAGTTCCTTGAGAAAGACACAAAAACGTATAGATGCATTTATCTTGACCCGCCTTATGCAAGCGGCAGAGACTATAAGTTTGCAGAGAAAGATGAAACTGCTGTATTTACTGATAAATTTACACCAGAAAAGTACACAGAGTGGCTATCGAAGCTGGTAGGGCTGTGTAAAAAACGACTATCAAAGGATGGAACGCTTTGGTTTCATATCGCAGCGGAATATTCGTTTATTCCTGAACAGGTTCTTCGTGCAGAATTCAAAGAAGTTGAAAAGAACTTTTGGAAGAAATCGCATGGAAAGAATACCGTAAAAAATAAGATGGGAGCCGTGATCGATGTTCTATTCCGATGTCATAATTCAACGCCTGTATTCAATTTACAATACGTCCCACTGGATGCATATTACTTTGAAAATTCTTATAAAAATAAGGATGAAAAGGGTCTGTATGCACTTGGTTCATTGCGTTTTGATAAAACTCGTTCAGGAAATAACTATGAAATGATACATGATGGAATCACATACAAAGCCCCTTATGGCTGGAAAATCAGAAAGGAAGAGATGGAACGGCTTATTTCAGAGAAACGCATCCACTTTGTATCGCCCAACGATAACCGAGAAGGAAATCTATACAAGAAATTATACAAAGAAGAATGCAAAGGAAAACCTCTTTCAAACTTATGGGATGACATCTCTTATATCACACGAACGCAACAAGATCCACGAACATATCCTACACAAAAACCCCTAAAACTTCTTCAACGAATTATCAAAATATCTACAAACAAGGGGGATTTGGTACTAGATCCAACGGCAGGAAGTGGGACGACGGGTGTAGCATGTAAAACACTTGGAAGAAATTGCTGTCTGATTGATATTAACGCGGATGGGAAAAAAATATTCGAAAAGAGACTTACTGATGTGATGATAGAGGAGAATTTAGTTCTTACCGAAGAGAGTGGCGATCTTATCGACGATTCTGTCTAGGTTATGGCCAAGATTGTGCATTTTAGCGTAAGCGGTGATTGAAGTTCGTATTTCTTCCAAGGTGGAGTTGTCAATGTGTGATTGTCTGAATTCGTATATTTTTTTTGAAAGGATGCGCGAAAGGGCTATGTTATCTGTAAAATCCAGTGATTCGTCTTTGTGGCGGGCGGAAAGAAACTCCAACGTTACAGCGCAGTCAATGGTGTCGCTTTTCTTGGAATTACAGGAACCACACAGAGTCTGTTTGTTTGGAATGCAATCGGTTCCGCCTTTTGCGATGGGTAGAATGTGATCCACGGCAAGTCTGTGAGTACCTTCGCATCTCTCGCACTTGTCCTTCTTTTTATATTTGATTCCATCCTTGTCAGGCATAAAGATGAAATCACGAAGACCTCCGTTGCCTTGACTGTTTCCAATAGAACATGTGATACAATGATTGTGTAGCCCGCACTCCATGCCGATGGAGGTAGGAAACTCCGAAGGGGGTTTTGAAGCCTTACACTTTGAACAGTCCTTTGTTTGACCGTACGTTTTGAGATACATATCGCATATTTCTTGCTTTGTTTTTCCCTGAAACGTATTGCGAGCGCGTTTGGTACGATTTGCTCTGTACTTTGTTTGACAGGTAATGCATGCCCCCTGAAGGCTCTTGCCGTTCAGGTAAAAGCTGCGAATAGGAAGCATCCTTTCTCCATCGTGCTTGCTGTCTGAGCAGCGTGCAGTAGAATAGTTGGCTTCGATGTCGGCATAGGATTCATCTCGCGTCCTCGCAGTGTTAAGGCCGAGATTTGTAGTTTTCCGCTGAGATTTTAGGTCGGTACCTGATACTTCAATGGGAGCTTGGATGAAAGGCGGAGGGGCAATTTTGGGAGCGATACGCGGCCCCTTTCGCTTGAGCATGTCTGAGAGAATGGGCGTTGGTTGAATGGACATCTTGTGTAATAAGATATACAC
>Ga0247722_10001222_pt1 | contig 14428 bp, 13 predicted proteins | sample MSEWelMarce3H_FC_FD_189094 | JGI IMG/M metagenome (GOLD analysis project Ga0247722, IMG submission 189094) | Subsurface sediment microbial communities from gas well in West Virginia, United States - MSEEL Well Study Marcellus 3H_FC | ecosystem: Environmental > Terrestrial > Deep subsurface >... | reverse complement strand
GTATGTTATAGGAGCATCAAGCTGCAGCCGCGAATGTCGCTGTTGTCTAACCTTCCTACAATTTCAAAACTGCCATCTGCATGTAAAATACCCATATCATCTGTTGCTATAAAAGAACAGCTGTGTAGGTTGGCCAAATCAATAATGTTTACAGCGCCAGTGATGGCTTTTTGCTGTACATGCTCCGCCCATTTTACTTCTAATGGATCATCTTCAGCCCGGATAAGTACTTTCATTGTCGGGCTTGTGCGAAAGAGTCCTTCTCCAAAAGAATAAGCTTGAGACAATAATTCTGTCATTCCATATTCCGAATGAACCGCTGGAAGTTGCCATTGTGTTTTCAAAATACCTTGTACTTGCGCACGGGTCATCTCTGTTCTCTTGCCTTTCATACCACCCGTTTCAATAACCGTTGTGTGCCGAAGTTGCATGGGGTGTTGTTCTGCAAAATCGAGTAAGGCATACGTCACACCAAAAAGCAGGGTTTTTATTCCTGCAAGCTCATTCTGCAAAAGCAGTCGTTTAAGATCGGCAGTTTCATAAAGGTAGAAGCCACTACTGGCGATCTTACTTTTTTGAATGAGGTTGTTTACCATGTACACCAACGAAGAATGCCCTTTTTCTAAATAAGAGGGGAGCAAGCCAATGATGCAGGTATTGCTGATATCGCTGTAAAAATGTTGTATCCCCAGAGAGAAACTACGTTCATACAAAGCCAGGTCTTTTACATAATGTTTGCTGTTAATGGATCCTGTGGTACCGCTGCTTTCGAAAATACCTGCTTCTTCAAAATGACCACTCACGATGCGATTGGTTTTAAAAAAGCGAATGGGTAAAAAGGGAATTTGAATCACCTGCTGCACATCATCTGTTTGAATATGCAGGTGTTCACAAAAAGATCTGTAAAGTTTGTTTTCACGGTATTGGTAAGCAAATATTTCGAGTGCCAGCGCGTTAAAATCGGCAGGGCTAACTTCAAATATTTTTTTTTCTATTGCTTTTAAGTCTTCAGACATGGTTGATGGCAAAATTGCGTAATTAATTGCAATTCTTTAATTGCTGTTAAAGAATTAAACAAAATGGACCTTCTGAGGGTTATTTGAGTTGGGTTAGTTAAATTTGAATCAAATTCTACGAATGAAAAATATATTAGCACTTTTTATTATAACGATATGCCTGGTTTCTTGTGGCAAAGACAAATTTACCACGGCACCTCAAATTAAGTTTGTAAGCCTGCTTCCTAATTTTGCTCAATCTAGTATTACCTCTCTAGATCCAAATGCGCCTAAGCTAACGATAGAAGTTACCGACGCCGAAGGTGATTTGGGTGGTCAGGATATTACAGACAGCTCAATGATCTACCTTCGAAATTTAAAGAGCAATAACATCGATTCATTTCGTTTCCCTGATTTAACCCGTGCTCAACAAAATAATTTTAAAGCAGAAGTTACCATTAGTTTATTCAACGCCCTTGACTGTGTAACACCTGGTCCGCCAAGGCCAAGAACAGACACTGTATTTTATGAAGTGTATGTTCGGGATGCTAAAAAGAACAAGAGCAATGTGATTACAACTGTAGATGCACTATTCTATCGCTGCTTGTAATGCGTTGGCTACAATTTATTTTTTCCCACTCACTGTTCATCTCTCTGTGTGCTGCCGCTATGTGCGTGCAAACCTATATTGTCTGTAGCATTTCTGTGGATAGCCGGGTATGTTTGTTTGTATTTTTTTCTACGCTTGCCAGTTATAATTTTTATTGGCTCATCAGTAAGTTTGCTTTCAACCAAAGAAGCGATGTACAAACTTTTATCAAAAAAGAACGATCGTATGTATTGTTGTTTTTAACAGCAGCAGCGTTTGTATGCTTCTACGCGCTGCAACTTCCTTATTTGTGGGGATCGGCTTTATTTGGTGCCTTGCTCACCCTACTGTACTCTTTGCCGCTTTGGCCATTGCCTTTTATACAACAATTGCCCAAGCCCGGCTATTTAAAAACCGTACTGCTAGCATTCACATGGGCGTATGTAATTACTGTATTGCCATTGGCTGCTGCGTTGACCGAGCACATTTGGGAAGTGGCTTTGCTTTTTGTTACCCGATTTTTTTTCATGCTCATGCTCTGCATTATTTTCGACATGCGAGACGCTGCAGTAGACAAGTTGCATTCATTGAAGAGCTTGGCTACCAGTGTATCTAACCACTGGTTACAAAACATTATGCTGACCAGTTTTTCTCTGTACCTGGTTGCTGGCATTTGCCTGTGGGTTTACTTCAGCAGTTCCCAACAGTTGGTTGCTTTTTTGCTCACGGGCGCGGTTCTATGGTGGGTGTATCGTTTATCGCTTCGCAAACAAGGCTATCTTTTTTATTATTTTGGGGTAGATGGATTGATGTTGTTTTCTTCTCTTGCAACAATTGTAGCCCATTGGTTGTAAATATATTTTGATAGATACATTCGCCTCCAAAAACCGGGTTGGTGTAACAATTGTACAATGATTACTTTTGCAACAGAAAAATAGCAATACATTATGGCCAAAGCAGTTAAAAAAAAATCACTGATCAGCACAGCAGCTTATTCGTTTTTAGAACAATATGTGAACAATGCATCTCCAACCGGTTTTGAAAGCAGTGGACAAAAGCTCTGGATGGAATACCTTGACCCCTATGTGGATGAATTCTTTACGGATCCTTACGGAACCGCTGTAGGTGTCATCAATCCCAAAGCTCCCTTTAAAGTAGTCATTGAGGCCCACGCCGATGAAATTAGTTGGTTTGTAAACTACATCTCCCCAGAAGGATTATTGTATTTAAAAAGAAACGGTGGGGTAGATCATCAGATTGCTCCTAGCATGCGCGTGAATGTGCATGGTAAAAAAGGGATTGTAAAAGCGGTATTTGGTTGGCCTGCCATTCATACAAGGATAAACAACCCAGATACAAAAGAGCCAACACCTAAAGTAGATAACCTGTTTTTAGATTGTGGCGCCAGAAACAAAAAAGAAGTAGAAGCCCTCGGCATTCATGTAGGAGCTGTTGCTACTTATGTGGATGGTTATGAAGAACTGGCGAATGGTTCACTCATTGCCCGCGCCTTCGACAATCGCATCGGCGGATTCATGATTGCTGAAGTAGCCAGAATGTTGAAGGAAAATAAAAAGAAGCTGCCTTTCGGCCTATATATTGTAAATGCTGTTCAAGAAGAAATTGGATTGCGTGGGGCTGAAATGATTGCTCGTAGAATTAAACCCGATGTTGCCATCATTACCGATGTAACGCACGATAGCAGCACACCCATGATTAGTAAAATTGTAGAAGGGGAATGTGTGAGTGGTGCCGGACCTTCTCTTTGTTATGGCCCTGCAGTGCACAATAAATTGTTAGATTTCGTATTGGCAACTGCCGATAAAAACAAAATTCCTTACCAGTTAAGAGCAGTAAGCCGCAGTACCGGAACCGATACAGAATCATTTGCGTATGCCAACGATGGTTGCCCGTCTGTACTCATTTCTATTCCACTGCGTTACATGCATACCACTGTAGAAATGTTGCACAAAAATGATATCGAAAATACCGTGAAACTGATGTATGAAACTTTGATCAGTATTACGCCAAAAACCAACATGAGTTATTTTAAATAATCACTTGATTCATTTTTATGGAAGATAAATTCAGCAAATACCTGCAGCTTTCAATGAACATATTTTTGTTGTTCATCGGTTTTCTTGTTGGTGCGGTAGCATTGTTGTTTGGCCTCAGGTATTTGATGGGTGCCCTCGATTACCTTCCATGGTTTTCGTATCTCTTTGCTATTTTCATCATCTTGGTGCCATCTGTTTTGATGGTCACCATATTCTTGATTTATTTTAAACGCACAAAATCTCATCCCTCCCCAGTGGTGAAATGGATATCGCTTCTATTGTTTAGCATAGCCATTCTTGGCTGGGCCTATTTTCTGGTAATGGATGTGATTTATTTCTTTAAAACTGGTTCAAGGGAGGTTGGAAAATTTAACAGTTACAATGTTGTTTACTTGGCAGCTAGTGTGGCTACCATATTTTTGGTGGGTGTAATGCAGGCCTTGTCAACAGAGAAAGAAAAAGACTGGTTAGAAAAAAGGAAAGAAAGAGAAGCATTGGAATCAACCGCAGAACTACCCAACGAATGATCCACCAACTTATAAAAAAAATTCCCCCTGAAGAATCAGGGGGAATTTTTTTAACCCTTAAAACAATCAACATGAAATTTGCTGAATACATTAAATACGTTGAATAAGTAAAATGGTTTTAAAAAGGGCTAAAAAAATATGTTAAAACGCTAATTGAGCCATTTATACTACGGCAAACTTAAGTTAGCGCAATGTCAAGTACCTGCTGCATTGTTTTAACGAAATGAAATTGTATGCCTTTTATAAACGTTGGATTGATCTCCGCAACGTCTTTTTCATTTTGCCAACACATGATGATTTCTCGTATGCCGGAACGCTTGGCAGCCAATACTTTTTCTTTGATTCCTCCAACTGGTAATACCTGCCCACGCAAGGTTATTTCTCCCGTCATGGCCAGATAAGGTTTTATTTTTCGGCCCGTGAATGCGCTGGCCAAGGCGGTCATCATCGTGATACCTGCACTAGGGCCATCTTTGGGTGTAGCACCTTCTGGAACATGGATGTGTGCATCTTTTTTATTGAAGGCTTCTTGGCTGATCCCCAGTTTTTTGCCATTGGCTTCTAACCAAGTAAAAGCGGTGCTTGCACTTTCTTTCATCACATTGCCCAGGTTACCGGTCAATTTTAATTCGCCCTTACCTTCGCTCAGTTGTGTTTCTATAAACAGGATGTCGCCACCTACATAGGTCCATGCTAAGCCAACCGCTACACCAGCCATGTTGGCCATTTTGTAGAGTTCATTGCTGTAACGGGGTTTCCCCAGTATTCTTTCTATATCGTTGTTGGTAATGGTGGCTTTTAGTTTCCCTTTCATTACCATCTCCTTCGCCTGAAAGCGCATGATGCTCGCCAGTTGACGGTCTAACTCTCTTACACCACTTTCTCTGGTATAATCTGCAATCACTTTTTCAATAACAGTATCACTCATCTTAAAAGCTACAGGTTTTAACCCATGCATTTCTTTTTGTTTGGGGATGAGGTGACGTTTGGCGATTTCAACTTTTTCTTCAATGGCATATCCACTGAGGTCGATGATTTCGAGCCTGTCGCGCAATGCGGGCTGTATATTGCTGATGTTGTTGGCCGTTGCAATAAACAGTACTTTGCTTAGATCATATTCCAACTCCAAGTAATTGTCGTAAAACGTATTGTTCTGTTCCGGATCCAACACTTCTAACAACGCCGAGGATGGATCGCCTCTATGGTCGGTACCTACTTTGTCAATCTCATCTAGAATCATTACGGGATTGCTGCTTTTAACCTTACGAATGCTTTGTAAGATTCTTCCTGGCATAGCACCAATATAGGTTTTACGGTGTCCGCGAATTTCACTTTCGTCGTGCAGGCCACCCAAACTCACCCGAACATATTTTCTATTGATGGCCGATGCGATGCTTTTTCCGAGGCTGGTTTTACCGATACCCGGAGGGCCAAGGAAACAAAGGATCGGACTTTTCATGTCTCCTTTTAATTTCAAAACAGCTAGGTATTCTAAGATTCTTTCTTTGATCTTATCCATTCCATAATGATCATGATCGAGCACTTTTTTGGCTTTTTTCAAATCATATTGGTCTTGTGTGTATTCTTCCCATGGTAGGTCAAGCATGAGATCTAGGTGATTGTACACCACCGAATAATCGGGGGTAGAAGAATGCATCCGTTCTAATTTTTCTACACCTTTTGCAAACATGTCTTTTGCCGCTTCTGTCCATTTTTTTGCTTCAGCCTTTTTCTGCATTTCTTTTACTTCCGCCATGTTTTCGCCACCCAATTCATCTTTGATGGCTTTCATTTGCTGTTGCAAAAAATACTCACGCTGCTGCTTGTCTAATTCAGCACGGGTTTTATTGGTCACTTTGTTTTTGAGCTCTGCATACTGTAATTCAGTATGCATCAAATTCATTAGCAATTCGGCCCTGGCTTTGATGTTGCTGATCTCTAACAATTGTTGTTTCTGTTTGAGGTCGCTGTTGAGGTTGCTGCTCACAAAGTGAATGAGGAACGAAGGGTTCTCAATATTTTTTAAAATGATAGCGGCTTCGCTCGGAAGGTTTGGAGAAAGACTGATGATTTGTGCCGCAAGGTCTTTGATGCTTCCTACCAATGCATCAAAATTTTTATCGCCTTTGATGCTTTCTTCCTCCAATACTTTAATGGTAGCTTTAAAGTAAGGATCCTCTGTGGTGATGCTTTCTATTTTAAACCGCTTTTTCCCTTGAATGATGATAGTGGTTCCACCATCGGGCATTTTAATCAGTTTTACAATTTTTGCTACAGTGCCAATGTCTTCCAAATCGCTAACCGCTGGCTCTTCAATCGTACTGTCTTTTTGTGCCACAACGCCGATCAATTTGTCAGTCTTGTAAGCATCATTCACCGCTTTAATGCTCTTATCTCGGCCCACAGTAATGGGAATCACCACTCCGGGAAATAGCACGGTATTGCGCAATGGCAAGAGGGGTAGTTCTCCTGGGAAGGGCGTTGCATCTGCATCCTGGTCTTCTTCATCATTTAATGGAATGATGGGCATAAATTCCATTTCATCTTCCTGATTATCTAAATAAAACTTATTATTCATATGTGTTTGTTGGTTAGTCAATTTGACAAAATTAGTAACTCGTTGGGTTATTGTAAGGTTGAATCAGTAATAGACAATTTTAGTGCCGATTTAAACAAAAGGGTACAATGTCATGGTTTCAAATTAAGCATAATGCATTAAAATTCATAATATTGGAACCATTGTTCTCCAATGCAAAAGAGGGGATTGTGTTACATTTGTTGTTTATGGACATTCAGATTACAGAGAGGGAAGCTTTTATTCTAAAAAAGATAGGGCAGGCTGCCGAAGAGCTTGGGGTACCTTGTTATGCCATTGGAGGTTTTGTTCGCGATAAAATGATGGGAAGGCCTACTAAAGACCTCGACATTGTTTGTATTGGCGACGGTATATTGTTAGCCCAAAAAGTGGCGGAACGCTTTCAGCCAAATCTATCGGTAAATGTTTTCAAAAATTTTGGTACCGCACAAATAAAAACCGTTGATGAAGAAATTGAATTTGTAGGGGCCCGAAAAGAAAGTTATCGCTCCGAAAGTCGCAACCCCTCCGTTTCGCCCGGAACCTTAGAAGATGACCAGAACCGCAGAGATTTTACCATCAATGCAATGGCCATCAGCCTCAACAAAGAAAATTATGGGAAGCTGATAGATCCATTTGACGGATTGAACCATATTGAACAAAAAATCATTCAAACTCCTTTGGAGCCAGGCGCTACTTTTAGCGATGATCCACTGCGCATGATGCGTGCCATCCGCTTTGCTGCACAACTTCATTTTGAGATTGCGCCCGAAACCCTGCAATCTATTTCCAAGCATGCCAAGAGGATCAATATTATCAGCAAAGAAAGAATTGCCGAGGAGCTCAATAAAATATTGATGAGTAAAAAACCTTCTATCGGTTTTGATCTCCTCTATAAAACCGGATTGTTGCAGCTCATTTTTCCGCAGATGGTAGCCCTTGCTGGTGCAGAATACATAGATGGAATGGGGCACAAAGATAATTTTTACCATACGCTGCAGGTTGTTGACAATATCGCAGAACATACCAACGACCTTTGGTTGCGTTGGGCAGCAGTATTGCACGACATCGCTAAGCCTGCTACCAAAAAGTTTGAAGAAGGCCATGGATTCACGTTTCATGGGCACGAAGTAGTGGGCGGCAGAATGGTACCCAAAATTTTTACTCAGCTCAAATTACCACAAAACGAAAAAATGCTGTTCGTAAAAAAGATGGTGGAATTGCATTTGCGCCCCATCAGTTTAACGAAAGAAAATATAACCGATTCTGCAGTTAGAAGATTGTTGTTTGATGCGGGCGATGACCTGGAGTCTTTGATGACGTTGTGCAAAGCTGACATCACCAGTAAAAACAAATCGAAGGTAAAACGCTTCATAGAAAATTTCGAAATGGTGCAGGAGCGTTGTGCTGCGGTAGAAGCCAAAGATCATGTTCGCAACTGGCAACCACCTATTACGGGAGAATTGATTATGGAAACTTTTAAGCTTCCACCATCCAAGCCAGTTGGACTTATCAAAGATGCCATTCGCAATGCCATCCTTGATGGTGAAATACCCAATGAATATGAAGCAGCATTTGCCTTCATGAAAGTAAAAGCAACTGAGTTGGGTATTGGAGGTCGGTAATACTAAAAACGAATAGTGCAAATCGTTGCTGCATTAAAGTTTGCGTGTGCTATTGTGAATTATTGGGCGAACCAGTATTGCCTGTTTGTAGCTATTGAGTTATCAAAATAAAACGCTTAAATTTGTTGTATGGCTATTTTAAAATTCAGGGTTTATTGGGAAGAAGATGAAAGCATTTACAGAGATGTGGCGATACGTCATACCAATAGTTTTCTAGACTTACACGAAGCAATATTAAAAAGCTTTGAGTTTGACAATAAGCACAAAGCAACTTTTTACAGGAGCAACGACAACTGGCAATTCGGCCGGGAAATATCGTTGGAGTCTTATGACAGAGATTACAAAGTAGCGCCACTCATCATGAGCGAAACCACACTGGCCAGTGAAATAAAAGATCCCAATCAAAAGTTTGTATATGAATACGACTTTAACAAGAACTGGCATTTTATGGTGGAACTGATTAACGTAGACAAAGAGGAAAACAAAAAAATTACATATCCGGCTTGTGTACGTACAGAAGGTATTGCGCCTTCACAATATGGTACCAAGGGCCTTGTTGACAAACGCCTGGCAGAAATGGAAGAAAAATACGATTTGCAGCCTGATGCACTAAGAGATGGTTTTGGTGAACAAGATGAAGATGGAGAAGCCGCAACAGATGCAGATGATTTTGCTGAAGATACCAACGACGCCAACGACGGATTTTAACTACACTGTTGTTACAGTTACAACAGTACAACATAAAACTTTTAAACAGTTCTCCCATTCGAGAACTGTTTTATTTTAAAACATTCTGTACAAGTGTTTTTATGCAAAAAACGGTGATCATCATTGCTGGGCCTACAGCGGTTGGTAAAACAGCGCTGGCCATTGAACTGGCTCTTCATTACAATACAGTTATCATTTCTGCTGATAGCCGACAGTGTTACAAAGAACTGGGCATCGGTGTGGCAAAACCCAGCGAAGCGGAATTGCAGGCAGTGCAACACTATTTTATCAACTCACATTCTATACAAGACTCCCTTTCTGCAGCCGATTTCGAAAACTATGCTTTAAGCCAACTGCAACATTTGTTTCTTACCAAAGATGTAGTGGTAATGGTGGGCGGCACTGGTTTGTATATTAAGGCATTTGTAGAAGGGCTCGATCAAATTCCTGCTGTATCAGATGCAGTAAAAGAAAAATTGAGTACGGCTTTTGCGACTGGCGGTTTGCCCTGGCTTCAGGCGCAGGTTAGGGAAGATGATCCTGGTTTTTTTGAGACAGGCGAAATTCAAAATCCACAACGGATGTTAAGGGCATTGGAAGTAAAATGGACCACCGGAAAATCGATCCAAGCATTTAGAACAAATCAAAAAAAAGAACGTCCGTTTCGGATCATCCAATTTGGGTTGGAGCTGCCACGTACTGTTTTGTACAAACAAATAAACCAACGGGTATTGCAGATGGTGGCCGATGGGTTGGTGGAAGAAGCGCGTACACTCATTCCTTTCCGTTCGTTGAATGCCTTGCAAACCGTGGGTTACAGAGAGTTGTTCGATTGTTTTGATGGAATTACTTCCTTAGACAGAGCGGTTGAACTTATTCAACAAAATACCCGGCATTATGCCAAACGCCAGATGACCTGGTTTAAAAAAGATCCCAATATGCAGTGGGTAAATGTAGGAGACAGAGAAAAGGTGCTTCAACAAATCATTCAACAATTTATACCAATGTGATTTATATAATATGCAATATTTTATAAATCTTACAGTGGTAAATGCCGATGGTATAAAACAAATAGTACAATGAGGCGATAGCCGATATTGGACTATATTGTTTGTCCAATCGGTATGACATAACTACACCGCATTTTTTTTAAAAGGAAAAGCCGCTGTTTGCAGCGGCTTTTAATGAATATTTTTGATGTTTTCTTAAAATTTAAATCCAACAGTAGCCATCACATTACCCAGATTTTGGCGGGTAGTTGCAAAAGTATTTGCACGATCTTCTAATCGGTAAGGGAAGTTGGCATCCTTACTAAACTGGTGAGCATAAGTAAGGTCTATAAACACCCCTTTGTGGCGATATCCCAAGCCACCACTTAGAATTGCACGGTTGGCTTTAAACCCAAGGTCTTTGTAGGGATTACTGTAATAAGCAAATCCCAAACGAGCCATCACGATGTTGAATTTTACTTCACCACCTAGTCTGAAATTGAAAGCACCTTTGTAGATATCTTTCACCACATTGTTGAGCGATTTGTAATAATTTTTTTCACTTTCAGTAACATTCTCACTTTCTACTGCACTTGCAAACCTGCCACTGCGGTGATTTACATATTCAACATCTGCTGTGATAAAACCTTTCTGTTTTTTAACGTTCTCAATTTCTCTAAATACATAGGAACCACTCAAAATGGCTCTCCATGCAGAGCGCTGTTGGTACTCTGCACTGCCGGGTTGTCCGTTGGTAAAAAGGTTAGATGATTCAGAAAACCTTTCTGGGTTCCCACTTGCTGATTCCAGGTTGGTGGTTAAACTGGCAGTACGTTCGTCTGTTAACAAAAAAGCAGAGGGGGTATGAACTGCCAATCCAATTCTAATATAATCTTGCGGGCGATAGATAACCCCCAATTTTGCATTTACACCAACACCACTTGTTTCAAAATTATCGTTGTAGGTAAATGAGGAAAATCCATTCATTTTGTTGTTGCTGGTATCTGATTCACTAAAGTTTGTATTGCTTCTGTAATTCAGAATAGGAATACCAAGGGTTCCACCAAAAAACCATTTGTCGCCTTTGTTATATGCACCACCAATAGCGAGCTCATAAATGCCTCCACTTGTTGTTTTAATCATTTCTTGACGAAGGGCTTGACCCGCATCCAGTATGTTTTCAGGGGCGCCTCTTACTTGAAGGGCGTTACCAACTCTAACAGTATCAATCAAATAAGTTTGTAGGGCCAATGCTGAAGTGTAGGGGAGTTCAGACTGTGTGTTCAGCACTTGATCTATACTTAGACCGCTTTTGGCAAACTCTTCGGCAAATTGCTCACTGTAAGAGCTAAAGTTGTTTAGGCCATTGTAACGGATCACATTTTTGAAATTGGCCGTTTGTGAAATGGCGATGCTGTATGCATGGCTGTTCCGGGCTTGGTATCTGTCGGGAGAACCAATTACAAAACCAGAGGGTCCGAAAGCAAAACTGTTTTCTTTCGACTTGGTGTTAGTGCCTCTGTAGCCTGCTTTTAAATTGTTTAAGAACATACCTGGTGTAAACACCACTTCTCTTGTTTTATAAAAACCCAATCCTGCAGGATTAACATATAAAGCAGAAATATCACCCCCCAAAGAGCCCATGGCGCCGCCAATGGCAAGCGAGCGGGCAGAACCGTTTTGAGGATACCAACTAAGGCGAACAGCATCTTCGGGTACCTGTGCAAACACAGTCGCCACAGGACATAACATGAACAGTAGTAAATATTTTTTCATCGTAAAATGTTTGATGATCAGTTGATGGTTTTAAAAAGGCCGGTTCTACTAATGGTAACCGGCCTTCAAATAATATTAGTTGCCTCTCGCTGGTCTTGAAACCGGAGAGCCCGATCCGCCACTTGAAGAACTTCCGCTGTTGCTTCCACCACTGTTGCTGGAAGGAGTGTAGGTTCTGGTATTGTTGTTAGCAGGCTCGTATGTTCTAGTTCTGTTGTCGCTGCTATTGTTGTTGTCAGGGGCAGAAGCTGTAATGATTCGTCTAATAAAAGAGCTGTTGTTGTTGCTGTTGTTATAAGATGAGCGTGTTTTAACCCATTGGGTTTGGCCAGTCTTTGTATTGGATACTACCAAAGTGTTGTTATTGTAACTTCCCAAATTGGTTGTACGAAGGGTACTGTTCTTTGGGTTCGTAATAACATAGCCAGGCAAGAACACTGGTCTGTTGTAATAATATGGATTGTAATAGTATCCATAATTGTAACCATACAAATAAGGGGAATAACGATAATCATAATCATTGTTCATATCTCTCCAACGTCTGTCTCTCGAAGCCATTCTTATTTCACGCTCTTCATATCTGTCTGAGGCATCCTCATAACGATCGCGTTTGTCTTCTCTTTCCTCACTTTCTTCTATAGCACGAACCGGAGAATAATAAACATCGTCTGGTGTTTGTCCGCTTCGGTATGCAGTACTGCAACTGCTAACAGAGCCGATGACAAGGGCAGCAAGTAAAATTTTAATATTCATGGCATTAAGATTAAATAATTAATAAATAAAGTTACCTTTTTTATTGGGATATCCTTCTACTGTAAAGTTGCAAAACAATTTGTTACAAGATATTTAAAGCATAAAAATTCATGTTAAATATCTCATAAATGGAGATTGTACTACAAAAAGATAGTTTTAAGGTTGAATGCTTCTCTTTTCAGCAGTAGTTTAAAGCTGTCTGAATATTTAATATGAATAGCAAGGGTAAAATGAAATAATCGTTTAAAACGGAATTGCTGGCAGTATCGATGTTGTTATTTAAACTTTGGCAAAGCTGAAGAAGTTGTTACTTTTGTGCGCTTTCTGTAAGGAAAGGGTCATTCAAAATAGTACATCATTCAACTAATAAATACCCAATTGGGCTGAGGATATGAGCAAAGAAATTACATCAAGGGCAGCAGATTATTCACAATGGTACAACGATTTGGTGATCAAAGGGGGATTGGCAGATTATTCAGCAGTTAGGGGTTGTATGGTGATAAAGCCTTACGGATATGCGCTTTGGGAAAACATGCGCGATCAGCTAGACAAAAGGTTTAAAGAAACCGGGCACGTGAATGCATATTTTCCACTTTTTGTACCAAAGAGCTTATTTGAAGCCGAGGAAAAAAATGCGGAAGGGTTTGCCAAAGAATGTGCAGTAGTAACCCATTACAGGTTAAAAACAGATCCCGACAATAAGGGTAAATTAATAGTAGATCCAGCTGCCAAATTAGAAGAGGAACTGGTGGTGAGGCCTACAAGTGAAGCCATCATCTGGAATACTTACAAAGATTGGATTCAATCTTACAGGGATTTACCCATTCTTATAAATCAATGGGCGAATGTGGTTCGTTGGGAAATGCGTACCCGTCTGTTCTTACGCACTGCAGAATTTTTGTGGCAGGAAGGACACACCGCACATGCTACCAAAGAAGAGGCCTTAGAAGAAACAGTAAAAATGCTGGATGTTTATGCCGAATTTGTTGAAGAATACATGGCGCTGCCAGTAATAAAGGGTGTGAAAACGATCAGTGAACGTTTTGCAGGAGCAGAAGATACTTATTGCATCGAAGCGCTGATGCAGGATGGCAAAGCATTGCAGGCAGGAACTTCGCATTTTCTTGGACAAAACTTTGCGAAAGCATTTAATGTGCAATACCTCACCAAAGAAAACAAGCAGGAATACGTGTGGGCTACCAGTTGGGGCGTAAGTACCCGTTTAATAGGAGCGCTCATCATGGCGCACAGCGACGACCAGGGATTGATTATGCCGCCAAAAATTGCGCCGCTGCAAGTGGTGATCATTCCTATTTACAAAGGGGAAGAAAGCAAAGGGGTTATTGATGGGAAAGTGAATGAGATCATGCAAGAACTGAAGGCCTTGGGCATAAGGGTTAAATATGATGACAACGACAACGCAAGACCAGGATGGAAGTTTGCAGAACATGAATTGAAAGGGGTACCGGTTAGAATTGCGTTGGGGTTGAGAGATTTAGAAAACAATGTGGTAGAACTTGCCAGAAGAGATACCAAAGAAAAACAAACGGTATCTATTGATGGGCTTGCAGGCTACGTGAAAAATTTGTTGGATGAAATTCAACAGTACATCTTCCAAAAGGCCCTAGATTTCAGAAACGAAAATATTCGCAAGGCTGATACCTGGGAGGAGTTTGTACAATTGTTGGATGAAAAAGGTGGTTTCATTTCTGCTCATTGGGATGGAACTGCGGAAACAGAAGAAAAAATCAAACAACTAACAAAAGCCACCATCAGATGCATTCCATTGCAAAATGAACAAGAAGAGGGTACATGCATCTGCAGCAAACAACCC
>Ga0247722_10001221_pt1 | contig 14429 bp, 16 predicted proteins | sample MSEWelMarce3H_FC_FD_189094 | JGI IMG/M metagenome (GOLD analysis project Ga0247722, IMG submission 189094) | Subsurface sediment microbial communities from gas well in West Virginia, United States - MSEEL Well Study Marcellus 3H_FC | ecosystem: Environmental > Terrestrial > Deep subsurface >... | reverse complement strand
GCTGTGGGATGGCGATTACGATAAAAATGTTGTGCTTCATAGTGCATATATGCAAGATGTTTGAAATGTTGCAGATACCAATGATCGGAGCAGTGCAAGATTGCTAACTGATAGGCGCGCTGAATGTGGGTAGAGGAACGAATTTCCAATTCATCGATCTTGCAAAAAATGAAATCTTCCAGTAACTCTCTGGCATCGATGGAGTCCAAGAGACGCAAGTTTGTTTTAATGGCGACCATGGTAATCGTAGTATGATGATAGGTATTCCAGGTAGTTTTGTTAAAATTGTATTCACGGAGAGTCTGTAGGCACCATCCTATCTCCCTATGATAATGTAGTTGTTGATAAATAGATAATAGCTGAAGATAGCTAAATTCGGTATTCGTCCATGGATTTCGAGGGTATTTTGGCATGGCAAACCCACCTTCATAATATAAAAGAGCGGATTCCACGATTCTCGAAATGCTTTTGGCCTCGAATACAAATTTCTTTTTCATCGCACAGTCATAGACAATCACTTCTTTTTCTGGCTCACATAAGGTAATAGGATCGACATCCTTGGTAAATCGCTTATCCATTCGGCGAATACGCCATCGCTGTACCAGGTGTCGAAAACGCAACCGAAGGCGCGATTCGCGAAGATAGGCTGAAGTTACTTGTGCCTTCAGATCATGATACAAGAGGCGATCATGATCATAACTGAACTTTTCCTTCATGATTTTTGAAAGATAGAGTAAGCGATCTTTAATGGAACCTGTTAACTGTGATAGGATTTTCCTAACAAAAATATTGGGCTCAGCTGATTCGGGTAGTAAAATGTGTTTTCCGTCATCTTCTGTAAAATAGAGTTCTTCTTTGGTGGATAATTCGATAAAATTATAATCAATCTCGGGTATGTTATGCTTGACTCTCTTAAGGGGTGGTTCTTCCTCTTGGGACGGCTCCTCTATTTCTTCATCGGTTCGGTGATATAGAGGCTCAGAGTCAGATTCCGAACCAACTTCAAAGAGCCATGCAGGAATTTCATCTGAGGAGTGGGCGGGGGAGAGCTGTAAGGAGGGAAGTGTTGCATGCAGGAGAATGCGTAGGAGGTCTGCAGGAAGCATGCGCGGTTCCTCTTTTTCCTCTTTTTCCTCTTTTTCCTCTTTTTCCTCTTTTTCTTCCCTCTCCATCTTATTGGTTACATCGATCCGGACTTTTAGGCACTTCATCCGATTGTATGACAAACCGCTTAACGACTTGTTCTGATTTCTTTATCTTTCCTACAATGGATCCTGTCGAATCAATGAGATGGTGATCTTGAATCCACATGGATTCCATATGATGACAATCGCGCACCTTTTGAACAACAATAGGTGTTGTTTCAATTACCACCATGCGTTTGTTTCGATGTATGGAGCAGAATTCAGATTGATATGCTACCGGTTTTTTACAGAATACCGTTAGTTTATCTTGTTGTATGTAGGCTTTGCACTGATTGGTCTCTGACTGCGAATCTTGGATGATGACTTTTAGAGAATCGGAATGAGGCAAGACTCGTTTAATGAGTTCCCTCTCAGGAACACCGAGCCTCTTTGCCAGTTCTGCAATGTATCGCTTGGACTGCGCTAGAAGAACCGATTCAAAGTTCTCCCAGAGGAGGCGAGGGATTTTATATTCAAGTGTCATGAGGTTACCAACCAAATGGTGGAAATAACTATCAATTTTTATTACGAAGTGTATTACGAAGTGTATTACGAAGTGTATTACGAAGTGTATTACGAAGTGTATTACGAAGTGTATTATGGCGTTTTATATGGCGTTTTGTATAGCGCTTTGTATAGCGCTTTGTAATGCGTTTATTACGCAGTGTGCGGCGACGCTTACCACCTATTGATGTGGGTGATGATACATTCTCCTTCTCCATCTCATCAAAAAATACATGAACGACCGCTTTGATATGACTCATCAGTTCCTTATCGGTAAAGTGATAGTAATGAACCTTCACATAAAACTTTTTCGGTTCGCAGATATCGGGGCGATTGGCATGTAGAAAATGGAGTTTGCCAACAATGTCCTGATTCCTACGAATCGTAATATCAGCATGCTGTTGCCCACCATCGTTATCATCAACCGTAAGTGTCGGATCAGACTCAATGATTCGCTTTTTAAATTCATTAAGATCACTGGGATTTACAAATTTAAAATGCCAGTATTTATGTTTCTGACGCTCCAGGCGCCCTAATAGGGAAGGATGTAGCGGAGCAGACTTAAGAGTAACCGTCTCCGAAAGATGGGAATTTATGGGGCTTGTTTCATTCATTGAAACTCCGCCTACTTTTTTTGGTTCAAATGGGATAACAAAATCTGGATTGGCATCGTTATTTGCTTCGCTAGTCGCTTCAGACATTCCCTCTACTTATGCGATTGGATATAAAATTAATATCATCGGCATTCAATACATGGAGGCCCCACAGAATCATATTTGGGGACCCGCATTATGGATGATTCTACATTCCGCTGCCGAGCGAATTGGAATGCGAGTATTAGAACGACTACCACAAGAAGAAGTACGAATTTGGACGAATCTACTCAGTAGCTTACGATATTCCCTTCCCTGTCCTTTATGTAAAAAACACTATACGGACTATTTTAACTCTCATCCTATTTACACTGTTGCAAAAGAAGAGATACGGAACTGGTTATATGATCTTCACTCCCATGTCAATCAACAAACGGGAAAACAGGCAAATATTTCCTCAGAAGAGGCTATTGAGCGATATAGTCAGCCATTTCAATATACCGCATATTATCCAGTTGTAGAAAAACAGATGATACAAGGGGTTCGATTTGGGCGATGTGCCCGCGTGGATCTTCAGCGAACCATTCGGTGTTTGGAAGAAATGAAGCGGTTCTATGAATTTTTTTAATTGACAACGGGAATGCATGCGATGGGTTGATCTTGGATGGCGCTGGGAGGGAGAAGACGATTGGCGATTCCAAACAAATCAGATAATCGATCCTGACCGATAAGACTTAATGTGTAATACCATGCAAATCCTGCAGTACCCGATAGAGCAAGTGTTGAGATGATTCCAAATAATGAGTCACAACCTGTTGAATATCGAAAATAGATGACAATCACAGTAAATGCAACAATGAAAATCATTGACATGAGAGCCTGTGATTGACGATTGAGGATCTTTTTATTAATGGCGGCACCATCCGATGTAACAAGAAGAGACTCGTCTGGTGACTCTCTTGAAAAGAGTTGAGATGCATTATTGATCATATATCCTATAAAGAAGCTAACCATACTCATCCATGTTGTTGTAGCATAATCATCTGCAGCAGTCTGGGTTCCACTCTGATTACGATAAGCGAGTTGGCATTTGCTTGGAATAGTAGGTAATGGATTATTAGGCGGCAATATTAGATTAATAAGAACTGCAGAAAGAGGTGGAAATAAGAGATATCCTATTAGAAAAAACATCATTGCATAATTTGCTGTAAATAGTCCTAATATCAGCACGGTTCCTGCAATTGTTAGTGGCAAAGTTGTCATGCCACCGTACAGGAAAATACGGATATCTGACACCACATCTTTTAAGGTATCCATTTCTACTATTTCGTATTATTTAAATACGATTGATCTCTTTCTGAGAAAGGACATTCGATCCTTTTTAAAATAGCACAGAAACCTTTCATACTCTCGCTGCATTTCCAGGTACCGATGATAGTATAAATCACGATCCGTATAAAAATAGAGCATGCATTTGTCGCATTGTCTCATACTACTATTTCTTAGAACAAAGTGTGCTTTATTGTGGCTTTGTTGGAGCACATACATAGATCGGAGAACCTACCTCATTTTTATTTACCATATAAGGTAACCCTAAGAAGTTAATGGATTCTGCTCCAAATAGGGATAGATTGACTTTAAAGAAAAACATACCAACAATGAGACCCAATACCGATGCATAGAGTACTTCACTGATCGTATCACATGAAACTAGGCGAAGAATAATGAATAGGGCCAAAAAGATGCCAATGAGTGTATAAGCAACGGTGCTTCGCATTGACCATTTGCTTTTATTTGATTGTGTCTGATCTGTGTTATTGAAATCCATTTGCTGCATTGTGTCTGAAAATTCATGGGTGGATAATCCAAGATAGGCGGCAATGGATACAACTGAAAATACACCATAGGATGGATAGGGGTTATGATCATACATACGATCAATCGCCAATTGCGGTGTCTTGTATCCCGCACGACATTTTGGATCAATTGACCGGGATACAGCAGCTCCTTCTACCTGTAACATGAACCACGATAACAGCTTATGCGATAACACATTTTCAAAAATAAAAATGGCAAATACTCCAAAGGATAGATTTTGAGTGAGTACATAGAGTAATAGTGAACCAAATAAGATTGAATCGGGCATTAATGCACCAATTTCCATAGCGGAATTTTTAATATCATCCAGCAAACCCATGATCCCTAATCAAATCAAATATAAAGCATTCGCACGATCTTATCATAAAGACAGGTATGGGTATACCATCCTATTATAAAAAACTGTTGAATACCGTTCCGGGCCTCATTAAGCGTGGCCGGCCTGATGCTGGTATTGACTGGCTCTTTATGGATTTTAACTGCCTCATTTATCATTGTCTCCATCGGACAGATACGCCTGTTTATCCAGGCGAGGCGGGACGCGAAGAATGGGAACTGCAGTTTATTGCATGTATCGTACAGTATTGTCTAAAAGTCATCAAAGAAGTCTCCCCTCAGTCGGGTGTATTCATCGCCATTGATGGCGTGGTTCCCATGGCAAAAATGCGCCAGCAGCGCCTTCGTCGCTTTAAGTCCGTATGGTTGCGCAAATCGGAGATGGGTGCGGATACGAATGCGACTACATGGGATACCAATGCGATTACCCCTGGAACTCTTTTTATGAAAAAACTGCACGCAGGATTGGCCGATATGATTCGTCATAAGGGGAAGTCCTGGATTCTTAGTAGTAGCGATCAGCCAGGCGAGGGTGAGCATAAACTATTGGCCGAATGGCGAACAGGAAAGTATCAGGGCCATTTTGCAGTCTATGGTTTGGATGCGGATCTCATTGTTCTTTCCCTTCTTGGTCAAGAACAATGCAAGTTATCGAATGAAATATGGCTCTTTCGTGAAGAAGTAGAAAAGGGTCAAATTGCCTATGATGCCATGGGCGAGGAGCAATTTGAGTGGTTTTCTATTCATGCCCTGCGTGACTGGCTTTCCACTGAATTCTCATCGGATCCACATGTGAAACGCCAATTTATTCTGAATTATGCATGTGCCATGTCTGTGCTCGGCAATGATTTTCTTCCCAGCTCCCTTGGACTCAAAATTCGTGAAGAAGGGCATACTGAACTATTAAACCTGCTTCGAGTACAAGAGCCACTCATTGATTCGACTACATTGGAGATTTCCCTAAGCGGACTAACCTCTCTCTTTGCACGACTTGTGATGCAAGAGACAGATCGTGTGGAAACTTACATTGCCAAAAAACGAATGACCGCGCGTGCTCTTACAGGGGAGATTCCCCTTGGAGATAATAATTGGCCTTTGGCTCATGTTGCCGAAGAATGCCTTGTGAATCCAGCGAATAAGCGGAAACTTGCAGATGACTGGCAAACTCGTTACCTGCAGCACTTCTTCTCAGGGCACCGCACCATGTCACATCGTAATGCCATTTGCGAATCCTATCTGTATGGTATTCAGTGGATCTGGGCCTATTACACGGGACATATCTCCTCTGTGTGTTTTAATTGGTACTATCCCCATTCCCTTCCGCCTCTATGGGAGTGGATCTACGATTATCTTCGTGCGCATTCTTTGCCCGCCTTTCCTGAGACAGTGCATGTTCGTGCAGAGGACATTCGCCCCGTCGAACAATTGACACTGGTTCTTCCCTTGGAGAGTTGGTCCTTGATCCCGCCCTGTAAAGAAAAACAATTCCCCTCCCTGGCACCGCAGTTTTATCCTGCCGCTTTTTCGTTTGAGTCAGTGGGGAAACGATTCTTTTGGGAATGTGAGGCACAGATTCCGATGCCGAGTATTTGTGAACTTAAAGGGGTTCTTGCCGCAATGTAATTGGATCAGACGGTTCCTGCCCCATTGTAAATGTAGCCGTTTGCATAAATGATTCAAACCGCTGTCTTGCCTCTTCGAATCCTTCCGCACCAGGGCGATATCGTTGCTCGGTTTCTACAATGGCACGGGTTTCATCCATGAGTTTCTGAAGAAGATGGCGATCATGCGAGTCATCTACCACAATCTGCTGGAGATGACGGAGGAACTCCTCATGATAGGCGGCAGTGGTCGGATCCATGACAATATTATTTGTAATGAGTTCAAGAGCGGCGCGGGTATGGAGACGACGCTGAAAACGCCCCAGAAACCGATCCAGGATGGGTTTTGTATAGTAGTCGCAATGATGGTCAGCTATATCATATGCGGCATCTAACTTCATGCGACGGCACTCGGTAGTAGTAGGATATTCCTTCTCTGACAGGAAGTAGTAGATATTCCGTTCACAATAATGAAGCTTAATAGCGATGCTCTGTTCTGTCTTCCAACGGTACTCTACCATTTCAAACGAAACAAGAGGGATCGTGGAAAGGTCAATCGCGTTGGCGAAGGAAATATCATCAAATACAGGCACGCAAGCAGGATCATAATCATCATTCAATCGATAGAGGAACATAGGTGTTATTCTATCAATGGATTTATCATATCAATTTTTTATATCCTATTCTGATTTGCCATTATAGATGGAATCATAGGACAGTAATACAATGGCGGTAAAGGCAAATGCGATTCCTACCATTTTGATGGAGCTTATCTTTTCTTTAAAGTAAAACAAGCCTGATGTAGTAACAATGACATCGCTCATAATGTCGTGCATGAGATTCATAACCGTCATGGATTCATATTGTAAGGATTGTAAGAAAATAAGAGGCTGAAAGGAATAAAGCAACATTCCAAGTGGAATAATGGAGCGCCATGTAACGGCACCTATCGAATAACTCTTAAACAATGATAAGACAAATGCATCAATGGATGCCATGACAGTAGCAAATGCAATGGGTAGGAAATTCAGCATCCTTTATTATGATCTCCTATTATTTGCGTATCAACGGATTAAAACTAATTTAGGAGCAAGGTAGGAAGATGGGGAATCAAACATCTATAGATCCTGTTCATCAACGCATGTATTCTAATATGATTCAAATTTATGATCCCAGTAAGCGGATTCAAATCATTCAAACATGTCTTGCCTCCATGGAATATGTCAATTCCTCTAAACGCGCGGGCATCTATAGTTATCTCCTTCACTATGTCTCTACCGTGCAATCCGGTGGAAATCCACCGGTCCTTCCGGGAGAACAGCAGGCTTTTACTCCATCTGCTGTCCCTCGCACCTTACAGCCCAATATGGCACAGGGAATTGGTGCAACACATCCATCCATGATTCATGCTCCTACTGCAGCAACCTATGCTACGAACTATTCTGCGCCGAATCCAAATTATGCCACACAGGCATCACAATCTTCAAGTTATGCTACAAGACAGCAACAGCAGATTGTTACCCGCACTGATTCTACTCCCAGCTGGAAAGTAATTACCGACACTCCCAAGCAAAAAGCCATGTCCTATTTTGCCTCCTGTCTCGAAGTCCTCGGAATCCAGGAAGAAGTAGCACTCACGGAGGAAACACTGAAAGTCGCCTACAAAAAGATGGCACTTCGCTCTCATCCTGACAAGGGCGGCTCTGAAGAATATTTCGAGGCGGTTACGCGCGCCTATGCCTATTTGGCGGAAATTCTCAAATTCATGAAAGGCGGGAAACGAACAGCGGGCGGTGGTCAGGTAGATGCCACTCAAGCCAGAAGCAGTCGAGAAACGGAGGCCAAACAATGGGAGTTTTCGGGTGAACCCGTTCGCCTTAACGCTAAAAATCTAGACATGAATGCCTTTAACAAAATGTTCGAGCAAACCCATATGCCCGATCCTGATTCGGATGGATATGGCGACTGGCTCAAATCATCGGATTCGAATGCAAGTGGTCCCAAGTTCAAAGGGGAATTCAATCGCGATGTCTTCAATCGCATGTTTGATGAAGAGTCGCGAAAGGGTGGAAAACAGAGCACGAATCTGATCGTCCATCCAGGTCAAATGGCACTGACACTGAATCCGACAAGTGGCGTGGACTTGGTGGGCGAGCGGCCTGATAGTTATACTGCTGCACCCAATTCTAAGTTTCAATTCACCGATTTACGCGGGGCCTACACCTCGGATTCCACCATTTCGGATAAGGTCTCTAATGTGCAGGTGGGTGATCGAAACTTCGAACAGTATCGGGCTTCTCGTGAAAAGGCACCCGATCCCTTTAATCAGTCCGAACTTCATGGCATTCAGGAATATGAGCGTCGCCAGCAATCCATTGATGTCTTGCGCGAACGAAAGCGTGCCGAAATGAATGTGCGTAACCAGCAGTATCATGATCGTATGAAACAGATGGTCATTACAGATGGCGTGGATCTGAACCAGAAGAAACTGGGGTATTAAGTAGATGCCACCAAAATCAATCTACTACCCCAAAAAGTACTATCAGGGTCTTACGCGGAAAAAGAAGAAGGAGCGTGAAAAGGAAATCCGCAAGTATGGTGCTCTCTCTTGGAAGAACCCAAAGGCCTATGTTGGATTCAAGACCGATCGGGATGTTCCTATGCGAACCTCAAATTATACCATGGAATGGCGAAAACGATTTCCTGATGCACACTCCTTAGAGGATAAGGCAAAGGCGTCAGGTGTTCCCTTGCGATACATTAAAGAGTGTTATAATCGTGGTATGGCCGCATGGCGCACAGGACATCGACCAGGGGCGACCGAGCAGCAATGGGGATATGCCCGAGTCCACTCCTTTTTGCTAAAGGGAAAAACATATCATACAACGGATTCCGACCTGGTTCGTAAGGCAAAAGAGTCATCGGCGTCTGCTCGGAAATGGTGGCGTTAGAGCCTCTCATATTGCTCCCCTCCTACTTTTGCCTCTTCCACGCCCTGCTGACATACCATATATAGCCATTTTCCTCCTGTTGCATTCAAGTTTACTTTCATGACTTTCAAAGTTTTGAAAATAACTGTAAACATATATTCATTCCTATCCATACCCATTTCAATGGATAGAATCTCCTCCACTCGTACGGTTGTATCATTCAACATGATCCATTGTCGGATAGACATCTATTTGATGAATTAGATTTTCCAAGGGATTCAACTTAAAACAATCCTCTCGGTGGTTAGACAAATGGAGCATGCATTGGAGCAACTAGAGTTTACATGCATGGAAGATGTTACCCCTGAGTCACTGAAACGGGCATTTAAAGACGCCGTGGTAAAAACGCACCCTGATCGCGGCGGCCAAGAGGGAGACTTTGACCGTGTTCTTTCTGCCTATCTCTATTTGTCAAATGTGTTGAAGCGTTTGTCAGGCGGCCGAGATGGATTCCAGACCATTCATGTGGAGGATGTGAAGCAAATGCGCGACGATCAATTTGTGAGTGAACTAAATAATTTGATGAACGAGGTCATGGATCAGCTGGATCGCGGGTCTTCTGATGAATTCAACAAGGAATTTAATGAGCAGTTCGAGAAGCTTCGCCTTCGTGAAGAAAATCAAGAAGCAGACCGTGGATATGGGGACTGGCTCCGCGCGGATGATTACTCTGCACATATGGAGATCGATGCCGACCGTCTACACGAAATCTTCGAATCCACCGTGCGACAGGGAAAGGAGCCGCCCACAACTCTTATGCTTCATCCGGATGAAATGGCGACTTTCTCTGGAAAATCACATGGCACGGCGCTCATTCATAAAAGCGGACAGCGCTATACCTCTGATTTTGACACCAATCCCGAATATACTGATCTGCATGATGCTTATACCTCTGAAAATACCTTGCTTGATAAACTACCTATCTATCAAGAAAAACCGAGAACTTTTGAGGAACTATTGAAAGAGCGTGACATGGTCTACACCACGGAACTGGACCGCGATCTGGAGGCCATTTCCGCCTATGAAAAACGCAAAATGGATGAAGAAAAGGAGCACAAACTGCAGGTTACCGACTATTTTAAGAAGACGGCTAGCAGTCAATGGGCGCTACGAGGTGTCTTTACTAAAGATGGGGATTCCTTTATCAAAGAATTCTAAATCCATCAAAATATACCCTGATAGGGTAGGGTGACATGAGTCCATTTCACATACTAGTTGCCATTTTGTCCATCTTATTTATTTTGTCGGTGGTATATGCCCTCCGATATTCCAAGTATTGGGCGACCATGAATCCATTTGTGGATAAGCATTTATTGGAGCGGGGTATGGAGAAACCCGTCATTTGGCTATACTATGATAATTCCGATGTGAACTCGCGTCAATGGCTTGATTTTGGTGCCCGTTCGTCTCGTGCACTTAACTTTCCTTTCTTAAACCTCTGCTATGAATCCATTGTAAAACAGAATAAGAATCACTATCGCATTGAAGTCATTGGCGGCCTATCAGGTGCCGCTGAATTACTGGGTGGATGGGATAATATGCCCCCCGGATTACGCGATCCTATTAGCCCCGTCAATGAATCTGAAATAAATTATCTCCGCGCGGCGATCTTGGCGAAGCATGGAGGATTATGGTTGTCGCCTTATTGTGTCTGTTTGAAAGGATTTGGCGAATTGCCAAAGGATAAGACTGTGTTCTTTGGTACGGATCTGGATGAGACCTATGCGGGGCCGAATGGAACCACCACTCCAGGCTTTCGTGCTCTCTGGTCTCCTTATCCTAACCACCCCCTTTTTAAGGAGTGGATGGAAGTGACCTATTCTCGCGTGGCCCAGAAGCGCGGTGGAGATCAAATTCGCCGTGATGCCAATTGGGACTTTGTTCGATTTACTACCGAGTATGTGCAGACAGGTATCATTGTGGATCCCGCTGCCGAGGGCATGCGTAAGAAAGATGGCAAGCGTATCCAGCTCGAAGACTTATTAGCCAGTGGTACCGATGGAAATTTGCCATTTGATCTCTGTGATTATACAGTATATGTTCCTTTTCCATGGACGGAATTACGCGACCGTGAAATCTTTGGATGGTTCCTGCGCATGAGCGAGGCGCAAATTATGAATTCAGACCTATCGGTAAAATATTTATTGGAGAAGGCATTGCGTTAAATGGAAGTTTCATTGGCTGTATTGCATGTTCTTCAAGTGTCTTATAAATCACATTTTGTAATGCTAAAATGCTTGTATTTCCTTTGCAATAGGAGATCCAAGAATTAATCAAAAATTTATGAATCAAAATATTATCCTGGAAGGTATGATTGCCGAATAGCTGATTGATGACTTGAAAACTCTCCAAAATGTCCTCATAGGCATATCCGCGTCTCCAAATGTGAAGCAAACTTGTAATGGCTTTTACTGAATCATTTTGGGACATCGCTGTTAGTAACGGAATAAAATCAACATAAAATGGGGCCGAACATAGGACGCGTACCCGTTTCATGGTAATTTCTTCGTTAAAGGTTACATGAATATCTCGAATTAATGTTAATAGACGGATCAGATCACTAATATTATTTCCCGCAATGTTAACCACCCAATTCCACATTTCATCGGTAAATTTTTGGGGAGATGGCATATTTATATTTTTTAAGAACTGCGTTTGGTATGCATTTGTATCCACGCTATTCATTGCAATATGAATACAGCGAGATCGCAAGGCAGGAATCAAATCCTCCTCCGATGTCCCAATAAATAAAAAGCGAGTAATATGCGAATAGGACTCCATTGGCCTGCGTAGAGCCTGCTGAGAAATATGGGGAAATGTATCAACATCATCAATGACAACCCATCGATAAATACCTTTTCCTAATGACATTTGTCGAATAAACAAACTGACTTGTCCTCGAATCGTTTGAATACCACGATCTTGATCCGGCCCTAGTAGCATACATTCATCAATGGATTCAACGCCCCATAGAAAAGGAGTAGGTCGCATCTTTTCCCGCGCATACAGTTGAAGTAATTCACGGATAAGTGTTGTTTTTCCGCATCCTGCTGAACCTGTGATAAAAATATGACTGGGTGCATCCAATTGTTGATAGCACTCCTTCCAAACGGATTCCTGACCTACTAAGGAAGCCATCCCTTATTCCTCCATGACTGATAGACTTTAGATTCTGCAAATGAACGCAAATCAGAGTATAAACAATAATGATCTCTACCAATTAAACAACACAACGGATGTCTCGTGCACGAGGTACCAAATCACTATATGAAGTACTCGGCGTAACCAAAACCGATACTTGCACGGCAATTAAAAAGGCGTATCTTAAATTGGCGCGCATTCATCACCCAGATAAGGGTGGTGATCCTGAAGCCTTTAAAGAGATTACCCATGCCAGCGATATTCTGACGGATGAGAAAAAACGGCGAATCTATGATGAAACAGGAATGACAGACGAACAAGCAATGGAATCAGGCGGATTTCCTGGTGGGTTTGCTAATGGATTCCCCTTTGAATTCAATATGAATGATCTATTTGGAGGAATGTTTGGTAATCCACCTGTTGGTCCTCAGCGTGGACCCATTCGCAAAGGAAAAAAGCCAGGTCCTGCAGTACAGACGATTCCCATTACATTGGAGCAATTCTATCTGGGTCATAAGTTTGACATTCAGATCAATCGTCAGTCCTTTTGCCCAAAATGCGATCACACAGGTGCCAAGACGAAGGAGGTTTGTCGAAAATGCAATGGACATGGTGCAGTAACCCAGCTTGTTCAAATGGGTCCAATGACCATGCAGACCACAGGTCCATGCTTGGATTGTCAGGCAAAGGGCGAGCGTATTTTGGAAAAGTGCGCTCACTGTTCGGGATCAGGCTTTCTGAATGAAACACGTAAGCTGAGCGTAGCCGTTCAGCCTGGAATGCGCAAGGAGGAAACCTTTATTTTCCCCGAAGTTTGCTCGGATCATCCTGCCTTTGAGCGTCCAGGTGATGCGCATATTATGCTTCAGGAGGATCCAAAAGACACCTCATTTCAGTATTTTAAGCGTGTAGGAGATCGCTTGGAACATTTGGAAACAACGGTGTCTATTTCTCTTTCAGAGAGTTTGATTGGATGTGTGGTTCAAATTGACGGACATCCAGGGTATGATGAAGGACTCTTTGTCAAGATTCCTCCAGGATCATTTGATAAGGATAAATTATGTTTGAGTGGGTTTGGTATGCCGATCCCTGGTAGCATTGGAAAGCATGGCGATCTTCATATTATCACGAGTGTTTCTATTAAACCAAGTGAACGGGCTCTATTTACCAAAGAGGGTCACTCTTTGCTTGCCCCCCTCTTTCAAGATAAGGTCCGAACCTATTCCTGTGAGGAAAGCGATATTCAAACAGATGTATATTTGCAAAAGTAATTCAATTACTGCGTATCACGAATCTTAGCATCTGTAAAGGCAATATCTGTCTTCCACTCTGGGTTCAGGCCGGCTTCCGCATAGGCGCGCTGAGAATCCAGGAGCATGCCTTGTGATGGAAAAGGGGAACCGCTCATATTCGCCTGATAGTCTGAGCCACCACGAATACGGCGAGAGCGACGATGAGTCTTGTGATGACGCTTCGAGTGGCGCTTGGAATGACGCTTGGAGTGGCGCTTGGAGTGACGCTTAGAGTGACGCTTCGAGTGGCGCTTCGAGTGACGCTTCGAGTGACGCTTCGAGTGACGCTTTCTGCGACCACCTGCCTGGTCCTTCAGTCCTGCAATATCCGCATAAGCCTTGTCAATACCCTGAAGGTGTGCCGGACCGCGTAATGCCGCTGGTAGGGTGCTGTCCGTAATCGTGCGAAGAGGAGCACCTTGGATATTAGATTGGTAATCGCTGCCACCATGTTGGCCCTCATGATACTTAAAGTAATCCGCACCCTGACCGAGAGACATGCGAGAGGCCCAATCACCTGATAGATGATATTTAAGTGGCGCACCCTCTAATGGATCCGCGCCACCACGACGAGTTCGGCGATGAGATCTACGGGAATGACGACGCATTGCCTTCCGGGATACTGAACACTTTGATTTCTTCACCATTTCTATCTAATCATGTGATAAAATTATCATCATGCTGGTATGGACTTACTATATGTCGTATGGGTCTTTATATAGAAAGATTATGATATGAAATTGTATTATCCTTATGATATTTATAAAATATAAGGATAATACCGATATAATCCATCAAGTGTTCTTCCGGATAAATATTTTCTTTAGAATAAGTACAATGTCAAGTGTTGTATCTGCGTCAGGAGTTGCTCCAGGTGAGTGGCTAGAATATGAATTACCAGCGGCGGTAC
>Ga0247722_10001219_pt1 | contig 14457 bp, 8 predicted proteins | sample MSEWelMarce3H_FC_FD_189094 | JGI IMG/M metagenome (GOLD analysis project Ga0247722, IMG submission 189094) | Subsurface sediment microbial communities from gas well in West Virginia, United States - MSEEL Well Study Marcellus 3H_FC | ecosystem: Environmental > Terrestrial > Deep subsurface >... | reverse complement strand
TACCGATACCCAATATCTCCCGCTGTTAGAGCATAATTTCTATTTGTCAAATCCTTTACCAAATTATTCAGCACAGCTTGTCTATTAGAAGGCTCTACCAAATTCATGTAAAGGGCCATGGCATTGGCTGTTTGACTACCAGTAGCATATTGAGCTGTGGTTTCTTGGTAGAAGGCTTGATTAAATGCTTTTTTAACTGAAGCACCTAAAACCTGATAACGGTCTTGGTCTGCCGTTTTTCCAAGTACTTGGGCAATCTTGGTCATGATGTCTATATCATGATAATAGATGGCCGTTGCCGTTACGCCTTTAGGGGTTAACTGTGATTCTCCTGGACGTTTTGGACCAAGGTCAAACCAATCACCCAAGCCATGTGACAAAATATGTTGGTTGGCTTTTCTATCTAAATAAGCCAAATATCGTTGCATCATGTCATAACTCTCTTCCAGCACTTGTTTGTCGCCATACCACTGATACAAATACCAAGGTAATAAAATGGCATTGCTTCCCCATTCTGGTGAATCTCTAAAGCCTTGTTCAAACTGAACATATTCAGGTGCTATATCTGGAATCAATCCATCTGCTGTTTGTGCCACTTGCATGTCTTTTACAATCTTTCTACAAAGACTAGCTATATCATATTCAAACTTTACGGAAGCTCCAACCAAGTGTGCTTCTTCTAACCAACCCAGTTTTTCTCTATGTGGACAATCTGTAAATACACTGGCCATATTGCTTTTAATAGCCCAGTCTATCAGTTGGTTGGTTTGATTAAATAGCTCATTGGAACTTTTGAAAGACCCAACCATTTTGGCCGAATTACTGGTATGCAATCCTTTTAACTCTAAGACCACTGGCAGATGACGGGTATTGGGTTCTCCTGGTTGTACTGCCTTTTGAATCTGTACATACCTAAACCCATAATAAGTAAACTTAGGTTGCCAGCTTTCAATTCCATCACCTTTTAAAACATAGGTATAATAACTTGGACTTCCTGTTGCTTTTTGGTTGACGGTTCCATCTTCATTGAGCAATTCTGCCGTATAAATTTTGAGTGTATCACCTTTTTTACCCTGTACCCGAATCAGTGGTATGCCACTCATATTTTGACCAAGGTCATAGATCAAGGATTGATTAGTTAGAGACCTAACTGATTTGGTTGAAAATGTTTTCATGACTTTCAAGGGCTCTGCCATTTGTGCTACTAATGCAGGACCTGTTGTTAGGATTACCTCCTTCCAATCACGGTCATCAAATCCAGTTTGATTCCAACCCTTTTGTTCCAAATTGGCATCATAGTCTTCTCCTCCATAAATACTGCTAAAAAATGTGGGCGATGGGGCAGTTTTCCAAGATTGATCCGATACAATATTCTCGCTTGTACCATCGGCATATATAATGGCTAATCTGCAAATCATTTTGGGATATCCATAAGCACCCGTTAATTTTCTGTATCGTTCTCTAGGTTGATAATAAAAACCATTGCCTAATTCCGCTCCTAAACAATTTTCGCCGCTCTTCAACATGGCGGTCAAATCAAATCCTACATAGAGTGCTTGTTTACTGTATTGGGTCCAACCTGGATCTAAGAAATGGTCTCCAATTTTTTTTCCATTCAAACTCATTTCAAAATGACCTAAACCTGAAACAAATAAGGTAGCTTCTTTTATCTTTTTATTTAGGACAAAAGACTTTCTAAATAAGGGCAATACGTCTTTTCCTGGCCCCCAATTTTTTTTGCCATTGCCGTGCAATGCAGGAATAATTATGGAGGAATCTGGTAGAATATCATAAGCCATCCACTTGGCATTATTCCAATCTTGCTTTTGTATAAGCCCCATTCTCCAATTGGCAATGGCAGACCATTGACTGGTATTGCCTTTGTTGTCTTTTACTTGAACCTTCCAATAATATTTTTTTGCTGACAATAATGGTTTTCCAGCATATGGCACTTGTATTGATTGATTGGAATTAACCCAACCCGTTTTCCAAACATTTCCTTGATCTTTTACCAAAACCAAACTATCATCCGATACTAAAATCTGATAGGCTGTTTGCAAAACAGATCTTTGGTTGGAAATTATTTTCCAATGCAACATAGGTTTAGCCTGATCAACCCCAATGGGATTATGCAAGTAGGCACATCTTAGCTCTTGCAGTCTTAGTTGCTGACTATTGGCTAATTGAGCCAAAATCATCAAACAAAATCCTATCAATATTTTTTTCATATGCTTTTATAAAACATCCAGTTGCTAAAGGAAACATTTCAAAACTTTACTGCAGCTTTAAATTTTTATCTAAGACATATTGGACTCCCTTTGTGGTACTGAAATTGGCTTGCTTATCCCCGTATACCAATTTACAATTAGCACCTGCTTTAGAAAGAATAATAAGCTTATCTAATACCCCGGCTTTCCATACTATGCTCAATTCAAACCCTCCCCTAGCAACTAATCCATTGATACTTCCTGATGGCAGTAATTTGGGAAGTGCTGGTAGAATTTCTAGATAACCTAGATGGCTTTGCAACAACATTTCTGCAATACCAGCCGCACCACCAAAATTTCCGTCAATCTGAAAAGGAGGATGAGCGTCAAATAAATTCTTGTAAACACCTCCTTTTTCACCGGTTCCAAATTCTTCCTCCGCACTACTTAATAACTTGCTTGCCATCATCAGTGTGTGATCTCCATCTTTGAACCTTGCCCAAAGATTGGTTTTCCAAGCCAAACTCCATCCTGTACCATCATCCCCCCGATAGCGTAAAGACTGCCTAGCCGCTTTCATCATGGCAGAGTCTTTCCAGACAATATCCGTACCGGGGAATACTCCCCATAAATGGGATACATGTCTATGTTTATTAGCGGTATCGTCCTTGTCTTGCAACCATTCTTGTAGCTGTCCATATTTACCAATGGTATTGGGGGCAATTTCACCAGACTGTTTGATCAACAATTGTTGAAAATCTTGATCTATTCCCAATATTTTAGCAGCAGCTACGGTATTCTTGTACAATTCGCGAATGATTTGATGATCCATGGTAGGACCAGCTACAAGACCACCGTTTTCTGGAGAATTAGATGGGCTACTGATTAGTTTACCAGAAACAGGATCCCTACTCAAAAACTGGGTAAAAAAGGTAGATGCCGATTTTAAAATGGGATAATTCTGTTTTAAGAATGCTTTATCCTGTGTAAAAAGATAATGTTCCCAAATATGCAAACAAAGCCAAGCCCCACCAGTTACCCAAATACCATGATTGGCTGCATTAATAGGAGCTGTTCCTCTCCACAAATCAGTATTATGGTGCAATACCCATCCTTCAGCTCCATAATTGGCCTGAGCTGTTGCTTTGCCAGCTTGAGACAATTCACCTATGGCATTAAATAAAGGAGCGGCACTCTCGGAAAGATTCAATGATTCTGCAGGCCAATAATTCATTTGTAAATTGATATTACTGGTATACTTACTACCCCATGGCGGGGTTAACAGGTTATTCCAAATACCTTGCAAATTGGCGGGTTGTTTGGAATGAGCCCTTGAACTTGCTAACATCAGATACCTCCCATATTGCAAATACATGGCAAAAAATTGGGGATCTTTTTCCGGCGTAAATGCCTTGATTCGTTGGTCAGTTGGAATGCTGGAATTATCCTTACCAAAATTGATGCTTAGACGTTGATAAAATTGCTGGTAATCTTTTGTGTGTTGCTTTACTAGTTCATTAAAACTAGGTGTATTCAAGCCAGTTAAAAGTTGTGTACAAATGACAGCAGGATTACCCGAAACATCTTGGTAATTTTTATAACTGGTGGCTGCCACCAAATAAAAAACTGCTTCATCTGCCCCATCTAATTCAATCCGATTGTCAAAGACTTGTAGTTTCCCATGTAAAGTCTTCACGCGTAAATAAGCTACCCCTTTTAAAACCCCATAATTTTGTTGTATAAAAATGCCAATGGTGGATGCGTCAACCTTTTTCAATTGGTATTGAGGGTGAACAGTACCTAACTTGGCAATCAGGCTAATTTTTCCAGATTGATTGGCTGTAAATCTTGTAATGATGGCGTCTTTGGGTGCAGAAGCAATATAGTCTCGTTGATATAATACGCCATTTGATTCATATTCTGTGTGAGCTATTGCCGTATTAATGTCTAAGGATCTTTTGTAATTATTAATGGGGCCTGCGTCTTTCATAGTAAAATACAGATCACCAAATGGCTGATAAGCGGCTTGGTATTGGGGCACGGTAGGTGGCATCTGATGCTGCACAAAATATTTCCATACCAGTGGCAGTTCAACACCCTGTTCTGGGCTTTGTTCTATTGGATAGACTACAAAGACTTTTCTGTCTTCTTTGACACCAATAAAACCACCCTTGTCATAAAAATTCAAAACCTGTATAGCGATGGTATTTTCACCCGCTTGTAATAAGTTAGCATCAATGGTATAGGATCTTTTATTAGTGGTACTTTCTGTTGAACCCACCAATTTCCCATTCACATAAGTAAAGTCAATATCCCGGATTCTTCCCAGATCTAATTTCATGGCCTTACCTACCCAATTTTTGGGCAACTGAAATTTTATCCTAAACCAAACTGAACCATCTAAAGATTCTCTACCGGCAGTTTCCCAACCATTGATGGTGGGCAAAGTCATAGTTTTCCATGATGCATCTTTAAAATCAGCTGCTGCATAACGCAGGTCTTTTCTTACAATTGCTAACCATTGCCTCCTCTCTTTTGCATAAACGGAATCATCCTTGGTCTTCAGACCCATGAAATGCTTTTCAGCTATTGAATCTGCCTGTTTTTGTTTTCCTTCTAATAAGGCTTTACGAATAACACCCAAGTAGTCAGATGCGCCTTTTCTGGCATATTCCCTTGGCATGCCAGTCCAGAAACTGGATTCATTAAACTGCAAATGATCTTCTTGAACTCCTCCATAAATCATGGCTCCCATTCTACCATTGCCAATGGGCAGAGCTTCTGTCCATTTTTCGGCAGGCTGTTGGTACCATAATTTAAAAGCATCCTGTGCCTTAACAACTGTAGGTAAAAAGAACAAGCAATAAATCCATTTGAATTTCATGGTGCAAGTTTAGTGGTTTGATTCCTCCAAGATAATATTGTTAAGGGTTTCTGTATCCTTTTTAATGGCTATAACTGTTTTACTTAGATAATTTCCTTTAATGAGCATGTCTTTGTTATCTGCTCCTTTTAAATGTAGAAAATTGCCTGTTCCCTTAATATTGGATCCATGAATAAATACATCACTTGTTTTTTCTAATCGGATTACGGGTAAATTCTGGTTGTTTAGATTGGCTTTGATACCATCTAATTCCAAATTAGTCACTGCAAATGCACTAATGGGTGGGCTATTTTTAGAAACAAGTGTTACCTGGTGAAAAGAGATATCCTTGGCATTTTTAAGCACAAATCCTTCATCTGTTACAAGGTTAATATCGTGAAAACTTATCTGGCTTACCGGCATTTCTTCTAGCCCATTGATATAGGCGGCTTGTTTGGCATTCCCCGTAACATTGCTGATATGAATATTTCTAAATCTTGGCGTTCTTTCTGACAATGGTTCTTCCTTGGTTTTGCTATACTGCATATCCATTACAAAAGCAATGTCTTTAATATTGTTCATGACAATATTGCTTACCCGAATATCTTCAACAACACCACCTCTTCCTCTTGTTGTCTTAATTCTGATGCCCTTATCGGTGCCATCAAAAATGCAATTAGAAATGGTAATTCTTCTCACATCTCCACTCATCTCAGAACCAATCACAACACCTCCATGTCCAGACAACATGGTACAATTGGTTATGGTATAATCTTCTGCAGGCATTTGTTTGGTTCTACCAGGAATATCTTTTCCAGATTTAATGGTTATACAATCATCCCCAACAGAAATATGGCAATTAGAAATGTGTACGTATTTGCAAGACTCTGGATTAATCCCATCTGTATTGGGAGAATGCGGATTATTAATAGTCACTGCATGTACCGTAACATTTTCGCAGAATTCAGGATTCACTGTCCAAAATGGAGAGTTTCTAATACAAATGCCTTCTATTAATACATTCTTACAATACATGGTTTGAATAAAAGGTGGCCTCAAGAATCCCCTTTTCATTTGTGCGGGATCATCGGGCAACAAAATGTTTTTATTTAATGAATCAAATTGAAATTGCCATTTAGACCTTGGTTGGTCTTTTTTATACCCCTCAACAAAGTCCCACCATTTTTTTCCGTGTCCGTCAATGATGCCTCTTCCTGTAATACTAATATTCTCTGCCCCATAAGCATAAAACAAAGGAGAGAAACTGGTTACATCTACGCCTTCATATCTAGAAGGAACCATGGGTAAATAGTTGTCAAAATTGTCACTAAAATGAAGTTCAGCGCCAGCATCTATGAAGATGGTGATATTGCTTTTTAAATGTATAGGACCAGTGAGGTATTTACCCGCTGGAAAATAGACAGTTCCACCTCCGGCTTTTGAAGCGGCTGCAATGGCTTTGGAAATAGCTTTAGTGGCTATTAAAGAACTATCATTCTTGGCGCCATAATTGATTACATTATAAAAGCTTTGCGCTGTTACAAAATTTGTAACCAAGACCAAGCAAGTTGTAAATAGATAGGTCAATCGCATATTCATACATTTCATTTATTCAAATAACCAATCAATTTCTAATTTCCTACCCTTTTCCGTAATTCCCGCATCATATGATTTAATTGGTTGATTCCCGTTAATAAACCCAAGGATCAAACAAGCTCCTTTGGGAAGTATCAACTCGTTATTACCAGCCTTAAAATCATAGCTATGTACATTCACGGATGGGAGACCTTTTAACTGAATGGCATTGGCAATCTTGGTTTCTGCCTGACCCAGATCATTGGCAGAAGCATCTGTTTCCAATTCAGGGGCTTTTAAATATTCAGGCGATTTTTTATTAAAGAAACCAACTAAGACTTTTACGGGTGCAGCATTAGTAAAGCGCAATCTGGTTCCTTGCATTTGCTGTTGTTGAAAAGAAACTTGTATGGCTTTTAATCCGCTTAACTCTTCTGCAAGATCCTGTACCTGCCAAACGCTATCAGAAAATGGAATAGCATTTTCTTTTAAGTTAACCCAATTAGCAGTAGTTGTAACTGCAGCATTAGTCAAAGAGATTCTTTTATTAAGATGATTAGCTGGTGAATGTTTCAGAGAATCTAAAGCATGCTTAAAATGTAGGAATTCTTGTTCAAATGGTACCAAGACTTCGGTCCAGGTCTTGAATGTTCCGTCTACACCTCTAATAGGAATTTTTCTTTGTTTGGTTTGCATACTATTGGCATATAAATAAGTATTGGCAGTGATTTTTGCCAGTTGGCGATAGGTGCTAAGACTTTTTTCCAAATGCGGATAAGCACTATCCAAATCAACTACAGATTTAGAATATTTATAACGCAAGATCCAAATGGCTGCCCTTGCTTTTTGGGCATAGTGATTGGCCAACAACTGATAGCAAATCATGTCATTGCTAATTCTTTTAAATTCAGCTTGCTCTTTATGAATATGGGGGGCTGCTTTTTTAATTGCTTCAATTGCTGCTTTGGCATGGGCTTCTACTTGGTTAATAATCATTACAGGTGTTTCACCCACATGCGCTTGTTTTTTCCAATCGCGTTCAGCATATTCAATCAATTTTTCACCAATAGGGCTTTCTGCATCATACAAAAGATCCAATAAACTATATCTATAAGGATTGATCAGTTGGGTCATAAGCATACCAAGCGTTAGTGTTTGTCTATTCCCATCGGTGATGCCAAATCTTCTTAAAAGTTTTGGCGCTATTTGTCCAGACTGGTTATAGGCTTCCATAATGGCAGCGCCAGTTTTTTGATCAGTACCAAATTTGCTAGCCAAACTACTTGCCCAATATTTGGCTTCTTCCACAGAATCCCTACCAGCCTTCCAAGCATAACGACTCCATGTCTTATACCAAAGCCAGTCTCTTTCTACCTGTAATAATCTTGGGCTGGTTTTATCTGCGCTGTAAGGCCAATCCCAATAAGAAGCCTGGGGATATAAATGCAATCCATTTGCTTCCATAATACTGTGCATTGACTTCACTGATTTTTGAATAAAATCGGCTGAGCCATAACGGAAGGGTTCTAAATTGGCCAGAATATGCACATTCTCAATTTGCACAGAACCGGATCTACTCAATTTTCTATGCAATTCTGCCCAAGTTCCTCTTGGCTCATAAGTAGTCAAGGCCTCTCCATTGAATTTGGCTTCTGTATAAAGATTACTATACAAGGGTTTGGCGGCTTTGATCACTGTTGGTGCATCCGTATCATGCGCGCGCAGGACAATGGGTGGCTCTTCTGTTTTTCCCAGCGCGCGCAATCCATCTTTTACACCGGGAATAATGGTTTTGGTAAACCATTCTGTATCATCATTACCCACCCCTTCCATGGCTTCTCCTAAAGCTACCATCAAACCCACATTGGGATATTTTTCTACAAAAGCTGCAATGGATTTTCTGGTATAATCTGCAATTAAGGGAATGATGGGTCTATTCCGATCCTGGGTTTTAATATGATGGTATTCCGCAAATGGTTTTGAAACAATAATATTATAGAACATCTGGATGACCCAAATACCACGCTTATCTGCTTCTTCAGTAAGGAATTTATAAATGGCTTCATTTTTTTGAAAAGTGGCAGAATCCACTTCCACCGCATAGGGATATTCTTTTAATTGTACAAGTGAAGCAAAGGGATGTCCATTCCATAGATAGAGGGAGTTTAATCTATTAGCCACCATACTGTCTAAGTATTGTATCCATAGTTTTTTATCATAGAACCAAGGAAAAGTCTCGGGCGTATACGGATATTCATAGACTTCTCTACCGGGCAAATAGTCTGTTTTTTGCATACCAATACAAGTGCCACGTAGAACCATTTCTGGGGCATCTGATAGATTAATTGAATGGACTAGCCCTGCATCTTTTTCTATGATGGATGCCATTTCTAAACAACCATATAATAATCCTGAAGCGTCTGCTGCTGTTATCTGAAACCCATTTGTATTAGTCCCATTAATCTGAAACCCTTCTTTTTTAATTCCCTTTGTTCCATCTAATACAAGTACAATGCGCTGAGTTTTTTTTTCAGATTTTTGGTTAGGATCTAAAACCTGCCATCCCTTATTTTCTAGTGTTTCTTGGAGTTGTTGAATAGCAAATAAGGTTCTAGGAGATTGATCTTGGTGTAGAATCCTAATATGTTTTTTGGGGCTTTGTGCTATCATTGCCAATGGAAGACAAAGCATTCCTAACAGGGCCATTTGAAAAAAACGAGATAGTTTCATAACTGCTAGTGCTTAAAGGCATTCATGGAATTGAAAATCTATTGGATGGTTGAAATGGGAATACTTCCTTTTTCACTACTCAAATAAGCGGCTTCTACACAGGCCATGGTTTTTAAAGCATCATCCACACTATTGCCTGGTGATGCAATCTTTCCTTCCGCACAAAGCATCACTTGTTGCATAGTACCAATAAAAGCGTGTGGAAACCAACCACCTTCAATGGACAATTCCTGCCATTCAGGTTGTTTTCCTTGCTCCATGATGACAAATTCAAATTTGTCAGGTACCCCTCTTGGATAGTCAATTAAAACTCCCATATTTATTTTAATGGCCCCCTTGGTACCTTCAAACTTGATATAGGATTGTTGGTTGTGGTACCCAAATTCATGACAATGATTGGTGAGAATATTAGCCCTAACGGTTTCTCCATAATCCATAATCATATTGGTTCTTACGGAGGCCAAATTTTGCAAAGATGGATGTTTCACTGTTTTGGCATAAATCCCTATTGGGTCTCCTAAAAAAGAACGAACCAGATCTAAGTAATGAATACTATGATACAATATTTCTAACCTTGGTTTGCCATATAAAAAGGTCCACAAATGCCAAGGTGTAAATACATTAACGTGTACTTCAATGTCATATAATTCCCCAATATCGCCCCTAGTAACAATCTCTCTTGCCGCATGAATAAAGGGGGCATAGCGCAATTGAAAATTTACCCCAGCTTTCATGGATTTCCTCTCTGTACATGCTTTAATGGCTAATGCTTCTTGGTAATTGGTACCCATAGGTTTCTGTATCAATACCGAAGCACCATTAGGCAACTGTTCTAAGATGGGTATGATTTCTGAAGCTGGTAATGCTATGTCAAAAATGGCATTTGGGTGTGCAGCTACCATTTGTTCTAAACTTGCATATGCAGCAGGTATTTCAAACTTATCTGCAAGGTTCTTAGCCTTTTCAACATCTCTATCAAAAATTCCAGCAACTTTAAATCCAGCAATGGCATAAGCGGGTAAATGGGCATCGTGTACAATACCACCCGCGCCAATAATGCAAATACTAATATTTCTCTCTGGAACAAGCATGAATAAACCTGATTTAATTGACTCCCCCCAAATAATTTCCGTAAGTTAAGATTAATACGGCGGCAATTAGAATCCCCAATGCTATAGCAAGTATTCCTTTTGTTTGATTGGTACAGCCCGCCCACTCCTTTAAGATTAATCCAGCAATACTGCTAAACAAAACCAACATAATCATGTGAATAGCCCAACTTGAAAATTGGTATTCACCCAAACGTACATGACCTAGTCCATAAAAGAAAAACTGTCCATACCAAAGAACACCTGTGATAATGGCCATTAAAAAATTCTTAGATAGCACCAAATTCCCACCCTTAAATTGTCTCCCATATTCCCCAAAACTTCCTTCCTTAACATGTAGGTACACACAATAGATAGCAGTGCTCAAAAATGCGCCAGAATTGGAAAACAGGTAAATCACATTTTGCTTATAATCTTTGGCACCATATTGTTCAGCAAGATCAGCAATGGGTTGACCTGCTTCTAATGAAAAACCATAAAAAGCAGAAAGCACACCAGCTAAAAAACAAAGCGGCAAACCTTTTGCCAAAGAAAATCCTGATAAACTTTGATCCTTGGCTAAATCCAATTCTTTTTTTCTACCTGCAATGCCACAAACAGCAATACCAACAGCTCCTAAAAATACCCCAGTCAAAATCAGGGCAATTCCTTTACTTTCTAATAATACTTGCATGGTGCCATTCAATACAGGTGGTACCAGTGTTCCTAGAATACAAGAAATACCTACTGCTACAGCATAAGTAAGCGAAATACCTACATGTTTAATAGCCATTCCAAATGCAGTACCCCCAATACCATAACAAACACCCAATAAAAAAGAATGCCAAATGGCCGTTGAAGGAGCCATTTGCAACACTTGCCCAAGATTTGGAATAGTTAACCAAGCTACCAATATGGGCATCAACAACCAACAAACTGCAGCTTGAGCCAACCAATAAGTTTGCCATGACCATCCCTTAACTTGTTTTTGTGGCGTATAACAAAGAGAAGCGCTGGAAGCACCTATTGCATGAAATAAAATTCCGTTGGCTAATTGCATTACTATTTGGTGGGGTTCAATTGATAAAATGCTTTGGCATTAGTAGCAAAGATTTTTTGAGCATCTTTTTCTCCAACTAATTCAAGGATGGCTGATTGATAAATATGCCAAGTACTGGTATAGTCTTTTGCTAATAGTGATACTGGCCAGTCTCCACCACAAAAACATCTGTCTACACCAAATTGCAGAAAAATAAATTCCAAATAAGGTTTGATAGTATCTTTTGTAAAATCAACGCTTCCACAAGTGGTTCCTAGACCAGAAATTTTTGCATAAAAATGTGGGTTACTTGCTGCACTAGAAATAAGTGCACCCCATGTACCAAATTTTTCTCCTAGTTGAATAGGTGGTTGATTCAAATGATCAAATACCATTTTCAAATGAGGAATTTTTTCGGCTACTATCAAAGCCGTTTCAATATGTGCGTTAGTAATTCCTACTAAGTCATAAGGCAACCCTTGATTGGCCAAATTGGTTAAGCTCTCCACCACCGTTGATTGTAATAGCCAAGCCGCATCTGGTTCATCATGAATCAAATGTCTTACCCCTTTAAAATAAGGATGCTGTTGATATTGAACCAAAGCTTGACCAGAAGCAATTGGATCCATTAAAGGCAACCAACCCACAACACCCTCTATCCAATCTTCTTGTTGAGCCACTTGTAACATAGCAACCGTGTCTTCCGCATTATTTGAAGCTTGCACCAAAATGCCTTTTGTAACACCAGCATTACTCAATTGAGGTGATAATTCACTGATTTGATAGGTACGATTTAAAATAGACTGATTACCCTTTAACCAAGGATAATCAACTTTTTCTAAATCCCATATATGAACATGTGTATCTATCAATTCAATTGGCATGGCAATGGCTTAAAAACTGGCTATAGGTTGTAATTCCTTGGTATCAATAATATTGAATTGCTGCTCAATTTCAGCATTATGTTCTCCCAACAAAGGTGCTCCTTTTTCAGAAACCAAGATTTCTCCGTCTACCCTAATGGGACAACGTGTAGTGGTTACTGCAACTCCTTTGGATGTTTTCACAACTAATTCCATATTCAATTCTTGATAGCCTGTTTCTTGCATCAGCAATTGATAATCCAATACTTTGGCACACCAAATATCTGCAGGTTCTAAAATATCTAACCATTCCTTAGTTGTTTTGCTGACCAAATGATTGGCTAAAATTTGTTTGATCTCATCCCTTCTACTAAACCACTGTGCACTGTCTTCAAAAATCAACAATTCAGGACAAGTTAATAAGATTCCTAGTATTAAAATATCACCCATGGCCAATGCTAAATGACCGTCTTGGGTAGCATAAATGCCATAGGGGGCTGCTATATAAGCATGCCCACCATTAACAGCACTCCGCACAGGTAGTGCACCCCCATCATTATAAAAGCAGGTAATTACTTCAAATTGAAAATCTAAAATACTTTCTAACATACTTACTTGCACCAACCCACCTTCTCCTGAAATAGTTCGTCTGTATAAACAAGCCAGAATACCTTGTGCAATATGAGTGCCCGCTAAAATATCTACCACGGCTACACCCATGGGTGTGGGGTTTTCAGACTGACTATTGCTTAACCAGGTTAATCCAGAAGCAGCCTGTAACAACAAATCCTGTCCTGGTAAATCTTTCCAAGGACCTTCTGATCCAAATCCAGTAATTTCTGCATATACAATTTGTGGGTTCAGGGTTTTAACTGTTTCATAGTCCAAACCCAATCTTTCCATAACACCTGGCCGGAAATTGTGTAGTAATACGTCTGCCTTTTGTAAAATCTGTTTTACTTTTTGTAAATCTGCTTCCTTTTTTAAATCTGCAGCATAACTCTGTTTGTTTCTATTGATGGCATGAAAGATGCTAGACTCCCCTTCAATAATTACATCTGATACATAAAGATGCCTACAAATATCTCCTGTGTCTGGCCGCTCAATTTTAATAACCTGGGCTCCCATATCGGCCAAGCGTAAGGCAGCAGATGGGCCAGATAAAAACTGACTCAGGTCAACAATAATAATATCTTCTAATAATTTGACCATCTTATTGGTTTATCAAATCTCTTTGAATTTGTTGTTGGTGTTCTCCCAATTCTGGTGCCGGTTTGGAAGAAAATATTCTTTTTCCATCTATTCTAATGGGACACCTTGTTGTAGTAAAAGACTTGGCATTTACTTGCAAGGTTTGTTCCATTTGTAAAATTTGATAAGCCTCTTTATGTGTCATTTCTTGCCAATCATTTACTTCCATAGCCCATAAGCCATGGTGTTGTAACATCTCTAACCAATGGGTAGAAGATGCTTGCAACAAATGAATCCCTAAAAGCCGTTTAATCTCATCTCTTTTGACAAATGTATCTGACTGAGAAAATTGTTCTAATGGCTTTGACCCAATAACGGTTGCTAAGACTTGAATATCCATCATGGCTATGGCAATATAACCAGTAGCCGTTTGATAAATACCATAAGGCGCTCCTAAAAGAGGATTACCATTACTTACTTGACTTCTATTCAGACCTTTTCCGCTGCTATAGTAGGTAGTTAATAATTCAAATTGAAAATCTAATAAGGATTCCATCAAGCTAATTTCTATTAAAGCTCCCTTACCAGTTTTTTGTCTACGAATTAATGCAGCAAGAATTCCTTGTACCAATTGCCCACCCGCCATATAGTCCGCTATGGATAAACCAAAAGGCATGGGCGCGTCTTTGGCATTTCCTGTAGTATAAGCCAAACCAGTCATGGCTTGCAGGAGCAGGTCTTGCCCGGGCTTATTCTTCCAAGGACCTTTTTTGCCATATCCCGAGATTTCTGCATAAATCAGTTTGGGATTAATTTTGATTACATCACCGTAGCCCAAACCTGTTTTTTCCATGATGCCAGGTCTAAAATTATGGGTCAACACATCGGCCTTGGCTATTAA
>Ga0247722_10001218_pt1 | contig 14467 bp, 10 predicted proteins | sample MSEWelMarce3H_FC_FD_189094 | JGI IMG/M metagenome (GOLD analysis project Ga0247722, IMG submission 189094) | Subsurface sediment microbial communities from gas well in West Virginia, United States - MSEEL Well Study Marcellus 3H_FC | ecosystem: Environmental > Terrestrial > Deep subsurface >... | reverse complement strand
TGTTTGACCGGTTTGACCGGTTGTTCCTGTTGAACCGGTTGAACCAGTTGCGCCGGTTTTACCGGTTTGACCTGTTTGACCGGTTTGACCGGTGTTCCCGGTTTGGCCGGTTGCACCGGTTGCGCCGGTTTGACCGGTTGTTCCTGTTTGGCCAGTTTGACCGGTTTGGCCAGTGTCGCCAGTGTTTCCGCGAACACCGGTTGCGCCAGTTGAACCAGTTGCACCAGTAGGACCGTCTTGGCCGTCAAATCCTTGCAAACCCGCCTGGCCAGTTGGACCTGTTTGGCCTTTGATCTCGCCATTCAGCAAATTGCGGACTTCTGGGCTCAATTTGTCTTCCGTAATAGAATCGTCTTGAATGTTGTCGCCGCGAATGGTTTGCGTGGCAATCTTGTCCGCTGTAATAGTTCCATCCAAAATTAAATCGCTGGTGATGAACCCCGATGCAAAATTGGCGGTGGTCAATGTGCCAAGTACTAAATTGTCGGCGGTGAACGAATTGGTCGCCAGTTTGTCGCCGGTAATGGTGCCATTGATGATATGTTCGTTGGAAATTGAATTGTCCGCGATTTTGTCCCCCGTTATGGCGCCATCCGCGATTTTGGAGGACGTGATTGCATTGTCCGCGATTTTATCCACGGTTATGGCGAAGGGGGCGATTTTCTCGTTGGTTACCGCGCCATTCTGGATATTTTGCGTGTTGATTACGCCGTTTCGGCTCATACTGAACGCGACCTTGATCCATTTGACTATGTAGCTGTTGACGGATTCGGGCGTTATGGTGGAAATCAAAATGTCGCCGTCATTGACGTAAACTAGGTTGTCGCCGCTGATATCCAGGGCGTCCCACGTCTGTTGTACGTAGAAGGTTCTTAATCCATTTGTTACGTTAAAAGAGACATCGGTCAGCGGGTCTATAGTTCCTGAGCCGATGGAAACCGTGTATCCACCACTGGTGTATGTGGCGACGGGGTCATTGTAGAGAACGCCGGTGGAGACCGTGGTTTCGGGGACGTTTTCAAAAACAGTGGTTAGAAGGTCTTTGAGAACAGTTGTGTCGGGAACATACAAGCTGAGAAACCGGAGCGACAAGAAGGGCAGATACTTGGAATCAATTTGGTTCGGATTTCCGGGCGAGGTTTGCACGGATTTGATCATGTGAACCACATTGGACAGGTCGGTGTAGGTATAATGCACTTCGCCGGTTGTCACGTCAAACGACATCTCCATATTCTTTTGGGTTATGGGGTCGGTCACCACAATTGTCTGGTCATCCACGTGGAGACGGTGTGTGTAAATGTTGTTGAATCTTTGTCCGGTTGAACCAAGGTCATATAGGTTGTTTGCCGTGGGTATGATTGCGTTGTTGGATACTTCTAAAACGCCGAATCTTCCGCTTTGGAAATAACCCGCTTGGAATGGATTTGACAAGGTTCCCACGTTTAGTCCGGTGGTTCCGGGTATGATTGTGTTGTAAACCGTTCCGCCAACTCCGCCGGTGGGGCCGAGTATGCCTTGTGGTCCTCGGGGGCCCGTATTTCCTTGTTTTAATACTCCTATTTGGGCGTCTTGTCCCCTTAATCCCGTTGGGCCAGTTGAGCCAGTTGCGGATGATACTACAATGTCACTTATGCACTGGCCGCTTGAATTGGCATAACTACGGGCTTTTTTCCTATCTAAATATCCATTGTATGACATTATATATTATGTATAAATTATAATGAGTGTAATTTTTAATACTTTATGCATTAAAAACTATAAGAGAACAGGGAGAACCCATGGTTCCCCCAAACCCCCTCCTTAACGTATAAAAATAAAAGGAGGGGGGTAGGGGCGTAAGAGAAGCAAAGCTTCTCTGAATACGTAGTTCTCCCTGAAGGAGGGGGTTTGGGGCGTAAGAGAAGCAAAGCTTCTCTGAATACGTAGTTCTCCCTGAAGGAGGGGGTTTGGGGGAACCATGGGTTCTCCCTGCTTAGATATTTAGTATTTGCGCTTTGATTTGTTTCACGTGTGTCTCGTCTGGTTTTTGGCCAGTTTTTTCCAGCATCTGTATCAAGAGAATGGTTACCGAGTACAAGTCCCAGCGTTTGTATGTGGATAACAGGTGTTCCAGTAATTGTTGGGGCGGTTTTGTGGATATCTGGGTTTTGAACTGTTCTCTGTACTTGGGGAACGCTTCTTTCAAGTACGGTTTGTTTGCGAAATCATTGTTTTGCATCACTTCGTCAAATATTTCCATTATTTTTTCGCTCGTTGGGTTTCCGTGATGGACGATGTAACAAATCAATACGATCTCTATGCACCACGGTTTGTATTGGGTGGTGTACGCGTAGAATGAATTTTTTAAAAAGGTTTTATTTTGATTCGTTTTGGAAAAATCTATGGTAAAATTTATGGAAATGCCGAAATCAATGATGATTGGAACCCCCTTTTTTGAAACAATCATGTTGTTCTCTCGCAAATCAAAATGCACAATGTCTTTTTCAGCCAGTTTTTTCACACTTTCGCAAAGTGTTTTGTAGAGAAACGAGATGGTTGAGTATTTTGAATTTTGGCTCACATATTCCAGCAATGATTCGCCTTTGATGAAACGGATTTTGGTGGAGACGTATGTCAATGGTTGAGCGGCTAGGTCATTTTTTCGGTCAATGCCTACTATGTCATTTTTTCGGTCAATGCCTACTATGTCATTTTTTCGGTCAATGCCTACTATGTCATTTTTTCGGTCAATGCCTACTATGTCATTTTTTCGGTCAATGCCTACTATGTCATTTTTAATAAACTTGCATTTTTCCACTTCTTTTCTGTTTACTTTCGCTAAATTGACATTGCAATTTTCTAGAATTGGTGAGAAATACTGTTCGTAGTTGGGAATTGTCTGCACCTTTTTGGATACGGCGATTTCGTTTTGGGCCGTTTTTTCGTTGGATGCGTGGATTTTTGTTATGTATTCTGCGCCCAAGGGTTCGTGGTTGCATGTCATTCCGGGGTGAAAAACGCAGCCGAAGGTGCCTTGCGCAAGGAGAACTACGTTCCCCTTTTTTGCTTCGCTTATCCCCTCCTTTTTTGCTTCGCTTATCCCCTCTTTCAAACCCTTTGAATCTGCTTTACTTTTGGGCATTATATATAAAACTGTGTTTTAAATAAAGGAAACCAACGGTTTCCTTTTGAACCTTCCCTTTTTTGCTTTGCTTATACCTTCCCTTTGAACAGGGAAGCCATAAACGAAGTATCGCTGAATAACCGTAGGGTTTCCTTAAGCCACTGGGTCTTTATCCCAGAAAATCAAGTAATTGTCTACGGAGTACTGCAGTGCAAGGCACGCGTCTTCATATTCTCTTTGGTATCCCGCGTTTTTAAAGTTCTCTATAACCGTGTGGTAAACATACTCAATGTTTTTTGTGGGGTATAAAAAATTATTCAGGATTTGTCCATAGTCTCCATAGGACCTATGAATGTCATCATAAAACTCGTCTAAAATTTCCAAGTAAAACATCTCTTCCCCGTGTCCAAAGCCTTGCATCGTGGTTTCAACAAAAATTTCTTTAAGTCTTGTCAGGATTTTGGCACCTGGGTCTGGATGTGTTACAAAGAACCCTCCACATGTGACCCAGCGATACCTTTCGTAAAACTCTCTCTTATGTTGCGGTTCTTTGAACTTCTTATCGTTGCAGTTCAACACTTGGATATGGAATTTGTCGGTTGTTCGGAGGCTGTGTAGGATTCTGGGGATAACCATTTTATCATAGTTTTCGCAGATTCTCAGGCCGTTCTTTCCATCTCCTAGGTATGCATCTATCCAGCCAAAATGGGTCGTGTTGAACGGGTTGATTGTCATGGTTTCTTGGACAAAGTCAAATTTGTTGCAGCAAATGATGTGTGATTCCGCGCACGTGCGCTCGTCTCTTGTGGGCCAATATTTAGCGCGATTCTCTTTGACTTTTGGTAAGAATTGGTAGGCCCAGAGGTCTTCCAGCTCAATCTGGATGTATTGGGTAAAATTATTAAACCCGTATGTTTGGCGTTGCATTTTGATTGCGGGGATGGTGGATTTAGAGCCGTAGATGACCAGGTAGACGGGGATTTGGAGGAGTGGACCAATAAGGGTGAGACATTCCTCCGTGGTCCGACATTTGTTGCTGTATTTGTTTAAATCGTAGCAGGCTGTAATGAGAGTGCAGTTGGGGGGATTCATTGGATTAAAATTATTGGAAACATATTTTTATATTTGTTTTTTTTACTGGTTTATTATTTGTTTTTTTGTTTTTTTTGTTTTTGTTTTTGTCTTGTTTTTTTGAATGTATCAAAAAAACATGTTTTGATACATACAATACTTTTGTACGCAACTACTAAAAAAATACGTAAACAACTCCGGAACCGCCGTTTCCACCACTCCAAGCGCCTCCAGTATAATCGCTACTACCACCACCACCACCTCCAGTATTTGCTGTCCCCGCCGTTCCTGACCCGTTGGCTCCACCTGCGCCACCGCCACCTGACCCACCTGCGCCACCGGTGTTGTTAGTGTTGCTACCACCACCACCACCACCACCACCACCCACAATAATGCTAGTACCTGTGATTGTTATGCCATCGCCACCTTTTGTGCCAGGGTAGCCAGTAATGTCAGCTCCCGCTGACCCTGCGCCTCCTCCGCCTGCTCCACCATTACCATTATTAACAGCCGCCTTACTTCCTCCTTTATTTGCGTAATATGTAAGCATAATTGAGGTAGTAGTATTAGTAGTAGTATCGTCTGTAAATGTGCCACTATAACTTCCAATTGTGGGAATATTATTGGACCCAGGTCCAGAAATGATATTATTTGTATAAGTGTAAGAAATTGGACCACCTACTACATTTATATTTGCGTTTGCTATACCGCCATTGTTGTTAGTACCAAAGTATAAACATGCTCCTCCTCCTGAACCACCAATTAGTGCAGTAGCATTGCCACCAGCCCCACCACCGCCACCGGATACGTCAATACTGTAGTTTGTTGAATTCATTGTCCAACTCATTATTGTAGGTGAACCAGTATCTCCTCTATTAATTGCCGCACCCACTCTCCCGAGCCCTCCAGGACCAACTGTAAAAGAATAAGGTATACCATTTTTCATTGGAAAATTAAAGGTCAATACACCTCCGGCTCCACCTCCACCCGCGCCATCACTAGTATTGGAACCGGATGAATTAGCCCCCCCACCACCGCCGCCCCCAACCATCCATAAATTTACAACCGTGTCGGTATTAAATCTAATGGTGCCACCACTCGCTATATATTTAATACCATAATTATACCCGGTTGGAACCGTTGTGAATGTGGCGTCATTGCCAGTTACTGTATAAAAAAAAGATGGGTTCAAATTATAAGTTAATGCACCTGCACTTCTAAAAGGAAACGATGGTATTGTGGTGAGATTTCCAAAAAATTCTTGCGTAAAATATGCCTTATATCCACTACTGTATGGTTTGAATATTGTATTTAAGTCAGTTCCATTTTGCTGAAAATTCGAAGTGCCTGTTGTGGTTCCTGAATCTAATACGGTAAATAAACTGTTTGTATTTCCATACATAGAAATTGTATAATATGGTTTAAATGTCCAAATATTACCATTACTAACCACTGCAGCAAGTTGTGTGCCGTCCGAATTACTACAGATTGAAGTCCAAATTTTTAGTCCAGGGGTTGTTTGTTGAGTCCAAGACATACCTGAATTAATAGATGTCCAAATATAACCAGGAGTTCCATCACATGCAGCAAGTTTTGTGCCATCTGAACTACTACAGATTTCACTCCATTTTTTACTCCCAGATGAATTTGAATTTGTACTCCAAGTTGCCCCCGAATCAGTTGATGTCCAAATATAACCAGGAGTGTCAACACATGCCGCAAGTTTTGTACCGTCTGAACTGCAACAGATTGATTGCCATTCCAAATTCAATCCTGTTGTTGTTGCTTGGGTCCAAGTTACTCCCGAATCAGTAGATCTCCAAATATAACCAGGAGTACTAGTTTGTTCAGCACATGCCGCAAGTTTTGTGCCGTCCGAACTACTACAGATTGAACGCCAAACCAATCCTGTTGTTGTTCTTTTGGTCCAATTCACTCCTGAATCACTTGATGTGTAAATATTACCAAAATAAAAACTACATGCCGCAAGTTTTGTTCCGTCCGAATTACTACAAATTGAAATCCATGTATTAGTACCAGAGTTTGTTTGTTCAGTCCAATTCACTCCCGAATCAGTAGATGTCCAAATCTTACCACCTGTATTACATGCCGCAAGTTTTGTGCCGTCTGAACTACTACAGATTGAATACCAATACAATAATGTTGTTCGTGATGTCCAAGTTGCACCTGAATCAGTAGATGTGTGAATATTACCGGCATAACCCACTGCAGCAAGTTTTGTGCCGTCCGAACTACTACAGATTGATTGCCAATTATTAACACCATCATTAAATAATGGTGAATTATTGAATGTACTTCCCGAATCAGTAGATGTGTAAATTAAACCACCCGCAACACATACTGCAAGTTTTGTGCCGATTGAATCACTACATATTCCGTTCCAACTCGCGGTTGGTGATGCCATTTCGTTCCATGTTACCCCCGAATCACTAGATGTCCAAATCTTACCATTTTGAACCACTGCCGCAAGTTTTGTGCCGTCCGAACTACTACAGATTGAAGTCCAATTCAATGCTGTTGCTCGTGAGGTCCAAGTCCAAGTTGTTCCAGAAAACGTTCCTGTCCAAATATTACCACTACGAACCACTGCCGCTAGTTTTGTGCCGGTTGAATCACTACAGATTGAACGCCAATTTTTAGACCCAGGGGTTGCCTGTTCAACCCAAGTCCAAGTTGTTCCAGATAACGTTCCTGTCCAAATACTACCAATAGCACTTACTGTAGCAAGTTTTGTGCCGTATGAATTACTACAGATTGAGAACCAAGTTTTAGAAGCAAAACCCTGTTGGAACCAAGTTATCCCTGAATCACTAGATATGTAAATACTACCACTATTAACAGCTGCAGCAAGTGTTGTGCCGTCCGAACTACTACAAATTGATATCCAATTCAATGGTGTTGTTGTTCGTTCGGTCCAACTTTCCCCCGAATCACTTGATGTCCAAATATTACCACTACGAACCACTGCCGCTAGTTTTGTGCCAGTTAAATCACTACAGATTGAACGCCAATTTTGTTTGCCAGGGTGTGTTTGTTCGGTCCAAGTTGCCCCCGAATCAGTAGATGTGTAAATATAACCAGAACTAATATTAACATCATTAAAAATACATGCAGCAAGTTTTGTGCCGTCCGAATTACTACAGATTGAGAACCAAAATTTACTACCAGATGTTGTTTGTTGAGTCCAACTCATATAGTATATAATTACGCGCAATTTATTTTTCTTTTATTCCCGCGGATAAATCATTTTGTTTTTCATTCTATTTTGCAAAATATTTGTTAAACCATTTACACATATTTTGATTTATTGGTTTAATGAAAGTTCTTGTGCTCGTCATTGTGTCTTTTGACAAACCTGTCTACTACAATATGTTGGCGGTGTGGAAAAAACGGATAAATTACCTGACTAATACTGAAAAGTCCAATACTGATAGGTGCATAAATGATGTTTGGTTCATCCAGTGCAAGTCGGATAAAGAATGGGTCGGGGACATCATCAACGATTTAAGGGAACCTAGTTCTACTCCTTTAAATGGACATTCGCTTAACCAGTCGCCAATGCTTAACCAGTCGCCAATGCTTAACCAGTCGCCAATGCTTAAAGATCGTTTTGAACTAGATATTGCGAACAAGACTTTGTATGTAAAAGGCGACGAATGTCTTATTCCCGGGATTTTATATAAGACCGTGGAGGCTTTGTCTTATTTCTTGTCTGTTGATTCTTCGTATAGCTACATTTGGCGGACAAACCTTTCGTCCGTCCTTGATTTTGCAGGTCTGGAGAAATATCTTGGGACAATTTCATCTTCTAAATCCCTTGATGTCGGGACTACATCTCTTTATGCCGGGTACATCGGTCTCGGGTCATTGAACAACGGATCAAAGGTGAACCCTGACAGTTTAAGCTCTTTTTTTGCATCGGGCGCCGGGTTCTTAATGTCTCGCGATGTTGCCTTGTACCTAATTGAAAACAAAGATTTTTTGCGCTGGGACTTGATTGACGACGTGGCGATTGGGGCTTTATTGGAGCCCAAGTTTGGCATTGTGCCGTTGGATCGTTGCTGGGTCCAGAGTGGCGATGAGGATATTTCTGCGTTGGTTTCTTCTGGGATTTTCCATTTTCGGTGTGAGTCCTACCAGCATTTGCGGACCGTGGAGTTCATGCAATACGTGGATAAACTTCTTCGTTAAACGAATGCGTAAAATTGAAAACTTTTTTTGCAGTTTTATTGTATTCGGACGCACCAAAAAACAATAGGCGGGTGCGACAGATATGTGCGATTGGCGGGGCACATATCAAAAAATATTAGTACTCATTCTAATATCGGGGACAATGGGCAAACAATTATAATAGGCGCTGCTATCAGTGGTGTTTGACTATTACACCTTTTCTCATTCAAAACGCCCACTTTGTGGGCAGTTATGAGTGATGACGGTGTTGCATATTGCGCATCTTTGATGCGAAATTGTGTAAAAACGGGGACAATGGGCGATTTTATTAAAATTATCAAGTAATGAATAAAATAAAATGATAATTAACATAATACTGTAAATAAATACAATATTAACATAATACTTCATTAATTATTTATGAAAAATAATTAAAACCATTTGACTATAGCAATGGGTTCCATTTGAAGTCAAAAACCGAGGACGGTCTGCTACTGGCAAAAGGCATACCTGAGGTTTTACACCTTTTCGCATTCAAAATGCGCAAAGGGGACCCCCTTTTTCACTCATAACTGCCCACGAAGTGGGCGTTTTGAATGAGAAAAGGTGTAATGCTAACCAGTACGGGTTTAACACCTTTGCACATTTTAAATGCCGACCTTTAGGTCGGCATCTTTGAATGAGCTTAGGTAACTGTCACTTTGCGACTGATAAAAACACCTTTATATCCGAGAAATCGCCAAAGGCGATTTCGGGCTATATAATCGGCGTTTTAAAAGTGCAAAGGTTTAAAAACGGTACATATTAGTGTTCCAAACAACAAGTGAATTATACTTGTTTTTTACCCCCCTAATTTTTTTTGATATTCTGATCAAAACAAATTATAAACAACAAATCATAAAAAATAAATCATAAGGGAAGGGGTCGTAGGGGGAACCGTAGGTTCCCCTACCTTATAATTGAACTATTTTTTTGTTTTTTTACGAAAGACATAAAATAAAAACCGAATATTTATACAACACAGAATGAATTCTGATCAAGAGATAAACGACCGACAAGAGATAAACGACCGACAAGAGATAAACGACTTTTACACCAAATATTTTGACGGAAAGCATGAATACGCCTTCATTGAAGGCGATATTTCCCGGCCATACCCCGATGATTTCCGCATAAGCCAATGGCGAGCGCTGAAGGCGTACTCGGCCAAGACCGGTATGAACGTATATGAAGCGCGTCTCTATGTTGATAATTGCCATTGCTGTGGCGAATCGCTTGACATCGGTTTAATGGGACAATTGTATTGTTCGGACGAATGTAGTTTCGCGATTGAACACGACGGCTACTGCTGTTATTTCAATGACATGGATAAAAACAGGACTGGATGTTTGGTATGTCAATGCGCAAATACAACTGCTGTTGCGCCGATAGTAGAACGTGTTAAGACATTCTATTATTTGTGCAATTTCAATTTTAAAAACGATGTTACTCGCTACGGAGTGAACACATTCCGTTTAGCCGAGGCCCTCGCATTAAAACATAATATTACACTGCAAGAAGCATTTGTATCGTTAATCTCGCAACGCCCCATTACGAAGGTTGACGTACACGAGCATCCGCTAAACCCATATACGCAGCGCGATGTATGCGAGCAGTGCCAAAGTCGTTTTGCAAACTTAATATGCGAATCCGAAGAATGTGGTCACGTTGTGTGTTTTGATTGCCATTATGCAAACATATACAACAAATGTGGCGAGCACTTTCGCAATACAACAGTTAATAATGCATATGGGCATTTATCTAAAGACGATTTGGCCGATTTGACCCAGTATGCTGATAACTATGGCGTATCAATGGATTATGCGTACGACGAACAAACCCGATGCCATCAATGCGAAATTGATGTTGTTCCGCAGACATTTGGACCCGGCCACCAATTCTGTAGTGCGCGGTGCGATGCTTTATACGAACTTAAACCATACTGGGAAGACTGCAGTAGATGCAATGGGACACGATCCAATTGCCAATGGTGTGATGGCGAAATATACAAGCTTTATCAATATATAATGAAAAAGGAAAGAGGTATTCGGGAGAACGAATCTATTCTTGCCGGCATCCAATCTTTAAAGCATCTGATGGTTTATAACCAATTGGATGATTGTTTGTTTGATTTGGTGGAATATGCGTATTAAAATTATTAAACAAACAAAATTATTAAACAAAATTATTAAACAAATCTTAAACAAAATCATTAACAAAATCATTAACAAAATCATTAACAAAATCATTAACAAAATCATTAACAAAATCATTAACAAAATTTATAACAAAATTTATAACAAAATTTATAACAAAATCATTAACAAAATCATTAACAAAATCATTAACAAAATCATTAACAAAATCATTAACAAAATCATTAACAAAATGAATTCATAAGGGGAGGGTTCATAAGGGGTAAGCGAAGCGAAATCCGTAGGTTTCCCTACTTATAATTGAACTCTTTTTTTGTATTTTTACGAAAGACATAAAATAAAAACCAAATATTTATATACAAAATGAATTATAATCAAGATACAAACGAGTTTGAAAAAAACTCACGTCTCACATGCGAATGGAAACCGGAAGAAGAAGGCCATTCATTTAACTTTGACGAGGAAATATTCGTTTATGACCATGGCGAAGCCTTTGACCATGGCGAAGCCTTTGACCAGGACGAAGCCAACGAGTTCAATGCGTTATACGGCACGCACTATACCCAAGAAAACTTAGAAAAATTTATTATTTACAGAGAACACTACGGTCTTGAGGTTGAAGACGCGATTGACTACGTCCAGTCTTGCCACTGTTGCGACGAACAGCTTGACATATTCGCAGGCGAGTATTGCAGCGGAGGTTGCCATAACCACGTGGAAGAACTCGGCTTGCCTTGTTTCCGGGGCGTAAGTTGCTTGATTTGCAACAGAGAGCCTTTCCCCCAGAATCAGTGTGACGATTGTTCTTCGGAAATTACGTACCCGCCATTTGAGTATTATTACGATGATGAAATTCACAATGTTGATTCCATTCACTATGTGTGCAACGCTTGTTTCTGCAGAAACTCCAATTATAGTCGCAGGCATGTTGGCACCTATCCGATAAGGGACCATCCGTGCCATAACCCACTTGTCAGTGCGATCTATTGTTGCAATCAGTTTACCCAAATGGATGATTTGCGGGTTTGGTCCGATCTCTACCAGTATATGTATTGATTATTGTATAAAACCGTTTAACCATTGTTTAAAACCGTTTAACCATTATTGTAAAAAACCATTCAACCATTATTTTAAAAACGTTCAACCATTATTATAAACCGTTCTCAACCACATTATTGTATTAAACTATTCTCAACCATTATTATAAAAAACTATTCAACCATTATTAAAAAAACCATTCAACCATTATTAAAAAAACCATTCAACCATTATTAAAAAAACCATTCAACCATTATTTTAAAAACCATTCAACCATTATTAAAAAAAACTATTCTCAATCACATTATTAAAAAAACTATTATCAACCATTATTTTAAAAACCATTCAACCATTATTTTAAAAACCATTCAACCATTATTTTAAAAACCATTCAACCATTATTTTAAAAAACTATTCTCAATCACATTATTAAAAACCATTCAACCATTATTAAAAAAACCATTCAACCAATTTATTAAAACATGAACCATTGTTCATTTTTTATTTCAACTCTTGCAGAGAAGGGGTCTTTGCTGTTACCCCGACACTCGTCATTTAGACCCTCGCGTTTACCCCAGCATTTAATCCGGACCGTTAATCGCACAAGGGTTTTCGCTTGTTGTCAGGGCCTTCGGCCCTCCCCCCATATATGTAGGGCTCGGTATTCAGATATGGGTGGGATATTAAGTAGTCGGTGACAGGGGGTTTTCCAGTGGAGCGACAACAGATTTTTAGGGTTTTATTTTTGAAGATGCAGAGAAATGGTTTTCTTTCAAAAACTAGGGGTTTATGTAAGGGTTTATGCAGGGGTTTATCTAAGGGTTTATACAGGGGTTTATCTAAGGGTTTATGCAGGGGTTTATGTAAGGGTTTATCTAAGGGTTTATGTAAGGGTTTATGTAAGGGTTTATGCAAGGGTTTATGCAGGGGTTTATGTAAGGGTTTATGTAAGGGTTTATGTAAGGGTTTATCTAAGGGTTTATGTAAGGATTTATCTAAGGGTTTATGCAGGGGTTTATGTAAGGGTTTATCTAAGGGTTTATGTAAGGGTTTATCTAAGGGTTTATGCAGGGGTTTATGTAAGGGTTTATCTAAGGGTTTATGCAGAGAAAGGATTTTCCGAAGGGGTGCACCTATTCGCACTGAAGAATGGTTTGTGTGGACACGTAATCCGGACAATGACGAGGACCCGAGGTCTTCTGTGTCGTGGGTCATCTCCTATATTTTGCCTCCTACATATATGTAGGGGGCTCGGTATCAAGATATGGGTGGGGTATTGAGTAGTCGCCTTATAGGGAATTTTGAAAGAGGTTGTTGCCAAATTATCATCCATTTATTTTTGGGGGGGTTTTGCAGAGAAGGAGTTTCTTCTCTGCATCCTTCAAAAAAGGTTTTGTCAAGCTGTGTTATAAAAGTTTTCCAAATTATCATCCAGTTATTTTTGGGGGTTTGTGAACAAGGCTTTTTTAAATGGTCGGACCTTCGGTCCTCGCTGTTCGGTCCTCGTTGTTTCGGTCCTCGTTGTTCGGTGTCCACAAATAAGGTGAGGTAAGGAGTTTCCAAGTTATCAACCAAAGTATTTATGGTTTTTATTTTTGAAAGTAGAGAGAAAGAGGGTTCTTCTCTGCATCTTGTTATTTTTAAAAAAGGGATCTATGAGGCTATGTTTCCAAAAGTTTTCCAAGTTATCAACCAAAATATTTATGGTTTTTATTTTTGAAAGTAGAGAGAAACGTTTTTTTTGTGTAAAACAGGGGTTTTGAAAAGCGTTTTATAAACCAGAATACTATGCAACTGTACATTTACTTGTTAATCCGGACACGTAATCCGGACAATCGGACCTTCGGTCCTCGTGCTTCGGTCCTCGTGCTTCGGTCCTCGTGCTTCGGTCCTCGTGCTTCGGTCCTCGTGCTTCGGTCCTCGCGGATTCTCCCCTACATATATGGAGGGGCTCGGTATTCAGAAATGAGTGGGGCATTAAGGTGCTACCTTATAGGGGTTTCTCTGCATCTTGTGATTTTCAAAAAGAGGTCTATGAGACTATGTTCCAAAAGATTTTACAAGTTATCAACCAGAATATTTATGGGTTTTTATTTTCAGGGTTGCAGAGAAAGGGTTCCTTCTCTGCATCCTATAATCTTTGAAAAGGGGTGTATGAAACCATACATTAAAAGATTTTCCAAGTTATCAACCAGAATATTTATGGGTTTTTATTTTGAGGTTTGCAGAGAACCCCTTCTTTATCTGCATTTTACAATCCTTGAAAAAGAGTCGTTGACACTATGTTCCAAAAGGTTTTGCAACTTATCAACCAATATATTTATGGGTTTTATTTTACAGAGTTGCAGAGAAAGGGTATAATACTATGCAACTGTATATTTACTTGTTAATCCGGACATGTAATCCGGACAATCGGTCCTCGTGCTTTGGCCTTCGCTTATCACATGTTCTGTCCTACATATATGGAGGGTCTCGGTATTCAGAAATGAGTGGGGTATTGAGGTGCTACCTTATAAGGGTTTCTCTGCATCATGCAAAATGGATCATTAACAAAAGGTTTTTATCCAAAATTTTTATGGGTTTGCAGAGAACCATTATTTCTCTGCATTTTACAATCCTTGAAAAGGGGTCGTTGACACTATGTTCCAAAAGGTTTTCATCCAAAATTTTTATGGGTTTGCAGAGAACCATTATTTCTCTGCATTTTACAATCCTTGAAAAGGGGTCGTTGACACTATGTTCCAAAAGGTTTTCCAAGTTATCATCCAAAATATTTATGGGTTTTTATTTTCAGAGTTGCAGAGAAAGGGTTCCTTCTCTGCATCCTATAATCTTTGAAAAGGGGTCTATGACACTGTTAACAAAAGGT
>Ga0247722_10001217_pt1 | contig 14468 bp, 13 predicted proteins | sample MSEWelMarce3H_FC_FD_189094 | JGI IMG/M metagenome (GOLD analysis project Ga0247722, IMG submission 189094) | Subsurface sediment microbial communities from gas well in West Virginia, United States - MSEEL Well Study Marcellus 3H_FC | ecosystem: Environmental > Terrestrial > Deep subsurface >... | reverse complement strand
ACAGCTTACACTTCCACACAAATCCCACCATTTATAAGACTCAATACCTGTTTTTTCTTGTGGCATCGCCCCTGCATTCTTTTGCTCTAAAAACATAATTAAGACTTATAAATCCAGCATACAAGGGTGCCAATAAGCGAAGCGCATTGCACCCTGTGCACCATCATTACCCCACCAAAAACAAAAACCCCGTATCCATGTTAGATACGGGGCTTAGAGGGCATCGCTCGGCAGCGATGGTGCAATGTGCCTTCACTTATTGCCCCCTAAAAAACCATACACCTTATGGCCTTACAACTGATTAACACCTCACACCTGTTTACACGTTTTCGGCGCTAGGTACTCGTAGCCAGCCACAATCCCCATAGAGGCACAGGACCACTCGCCGCTCACAGTACGCGTCCATGTCATCTTTGCTGCAGAAATTTTCCCCGATGCATTGGCGATTGAGCACGAAATAAATGCAATACCTGTATTCGCAACTTCTACAGTGGTTGTGCAATTATGGGTAGTCGCTGCTAAGCCAATAGCTGCTGCATTTGCAATGATCTCACCATTATACAACTTTACTTCTACTGCTGTTTTTCCCGGTGTAATTTCAGCTAGGCCTGCAGCCAGCTTTGCTTTAGCTTGGTAATTTGCATATGAGGGAATCGCTATTGCAGACAAAGTGCCGATAATTGCCACAATAATCATCAATTCAATTAGAGAAAAACCTTTTTGTGCGTTTTTCATATTGCACTCCAACAACTAAGTAGTTCAACCTAAGTTTTCCTAGCGCGAAGCTATGAAAAACAAGGCTTTACGAGAGTAAAACACAAGAAAACTTTAGCGTGAGCACTTATCTTGGAAAAACAAGGGAAATATCAGGGTGCAAATAGTGCATCTTCATATTTTTTAATTTTATTCAAAATGAAAGACCTAATCTAAAACCAAGGTATCACAGAATAAAATGCACTGGATAAGATAAATTATTAAAAGGTAAAAATTTGAGGGTATTTTTCATAAAACACAAAAAAATGACCTACTTAAATTAAGTAGGTCATTTAACTTAAGCGATATAAAAGCTAATTAGCTATTCTTGCAACCCTTAGGCAAAGCTTTCAAAGCTTCATCTGCCCATACACTTGTAGTCTGGCATTCCCACTCACCAGCAGCCGAACGACTCATTTGCAACTTCAGACCAGCAAGAACTTTAGGCTGATTAAGCATTGTGCAAAGGATACCGCCATCATTTGCAACAGCACTCAAAGTGCAATGTGCCGTTACTTCTTTACCGATATAACCGGCAGCAGCAGGATCCGCAGCAAAAACAGGAGTTTCACCATCAGAAAGCTTGCTGTCATATGGGGTTCTGAAAGCATCAATTTCAGCCAAAGCCGCAGCACCAAAAGATTTTGCAACATAATTTTGATACGAAGGAATCGCTACAGCAGCCAAGATACCGATAATCGCCACAACAATCATCAGTTCGATCAGGGTGAAACCCTTTTGCATATTTTTCATACTTTTCTCCCACAATCATTAAGAAGCACCGCCCCTGCTGCGCTTTACTTATGATTTTTGTGTGTGGCAAAGTATAAGCAATAGGCGTGCCAGCTTTTACATCAGCTTGGGCAAGAAGCTTATTTCTTTTGCCTGACGCGGCCCATTCATGACAAATAGATACCAACTATGGTTAGTCTTACTGATATGCAATCTAACGCTTAGCGCAGGCTTCTGCTAAACCCATATTACAAGCGATGGCGTAGTTTTGCTTGGCTTGATCTTGTTGCCCCATCAGCTCAAAAATATGTGCACGGCCTAAATAGGGCCTGAAGTAGTTGGGTTTTAGGAGGATCGATTGATTGAAGTCATTGATTGCTTGTTGATAATCCTGCAGCTCTAAATATGCCGCACCTCTATCATTGTAAACAAAGTTATATTGAGGCCAAATTTCCAAAGCTTTATTAAAATCCTCAATAGCGAGTTTATACTGCTTTTGCTGCAAATAAGCCAAGCCTCTATTATGATAAACACGCTCTACGCCAGGTCTATTTTCTTTTCCCTCCACTAATCTAGCGGCATCGTCCCATAATAATAAAGGATGAGAAAAACTAATCAGCCTTTGCAAAGTTAAAGGCACCATCATGATTGAAATAATACATAACAATCCAATCGCTTTTTTCGAAGAAATTTTTTGAATTAAAAATGGCAATGCGCAAGTAAAAAAAACCATCCAAATATAGCTACGATAAATAACAAATGACTCTTGAATTCTTACCGTAGTTATTTCAGTTAAAAACAACAACCATGGGCATATTAATGCAAACCCTAGTAATGCGAACAGATCATTTTTTTTAATCAACCAAACCGAAAAAATAGGATATACAAGAAAAGAGATGGCCCCAACCAATTGTGGGAATAATAAAACACGGGTAGCAAATGTTTCATACATGTCTATAGACATCCACATAGAAGAAGGGATAATCCATAGTAGTAAGTATTTAAAGAACAATCCCATTTGCGTATATACTGAGTAGAAATAGGCTTGTTTTATGCTAAAGGATGGATCGATCAATTGCAAACGGCTTAATAACTCTGAAGCACCGCTTTCATAAGGGTTCCCATATAAATTTATGCTTTTTATTTGAATAACCACATATATCGCAATGAAAATGCATAATAAGAAATATGGCCAGCAATATTTAAATATTTGTTTTATATCTTTGACTAATAAGAAGGCTGCAAAAAAAGCAAGCGCAGGCAGCATAATGGCATGCTCTTTGCACAGTACCGACATACCATATAAAAATACGGCAAAAAACAACAAATTTTTATTTTTAGTATGAATACTTTCAACAAAATAGAACATCATCGCAATCGCAAAAAAAGTAGCCATAAGCATACTTCTTTGCGAAATGTAATTAACAGAATATACAGAGGCGGGGTGCAACATAAACAAAAAAGCAGCGAAAAATGCGGTGTTTCTTAAAGATAACGCAATGCTATTTTCTTTAATGCATATTGAAAATAAATAATTCAATAAAAAATAAAGAAAAATTCCATTAGCCGCATGGATAAGATTATTACCAAAGTGAAGCCAAATAACATCGCTTCCAAATAGTGCTTTTGTCCACTCAAAAGTAGCATAGGGTAACCATCGAATTGATAAGTCAAATATTTTAAAAAATTGAGAATGCTCTACACCATCAAAAAAATATAGATCATCAAAAACGATAGGATTCCATCTAAAATTAAAATAAACTATAAAGGGAATAAACAACAACAATGTAACATGTAAAATTACTAATTTATTTTTTTTAAAAAAAATATTGTTCATTACCGCCCCAATAATATTAATTATCCTAATTATTAATAAAGTTACTTTGCTGAAAACTTTTTTATCATTTCAAGATTATTTGCTAATGATTTAGCGCCATCTAAAACATTACCTTTAGGCGTTTCATATTCCAGATAAAGATTATCATCGGTGCTAACCCATGCCTCTGGGTCTCCACTTGATACTTTTAGTAAAAATCGATCAAGGCTCTCGGGCTCTAAGAGTATTTTTTGTGACAGCTCATTAACGGGGCGATCATAAATTTTTAACACTTCTTTTAATCCAGATGTATTACTAATTAAATCAGCATACCTTTGCTCAGGGCGGCGATCATAATCATTTGTTGCCACGATGATTCCCTGTCCTCCAATTTCATATAACCAGACATATTTAAACTCGCTGCGCACTGAAGCCAAAACACTTAATAAGTCATTGAGCTTCGTATGGTGTAATTGCACCCACTGCTGTAAAACCCCATCAAGTTTCAACTTTCTTTTAGCCAGAGCATAAAACTCTTGATTATATAAAGAAGCTGCACCGGCAAACCAAATTGAAGTAATTTCAAGTCCAATCAGATCATAAGATTTATCAGTAAGTAATAAATAATTTCTACCATCAGTAATATAGGTAGCAATACCTTTTTTTTCAGTGACACGCTGATTAATCGTAAAAAAATGCTGATTTGCAAGCCTTACAATATCTGAACTTAGATCAACGATATCTAAATTTTTAAAGCCTGTCTCATTTAATACGCGGCTGGTTGCTCCTGTTCCATAGCCTATAACCAAAGCACGCTCTCTTGCATCAGTATGTAAAAGGGGAGCAAGAGCAAAGCCAGTTTGAGCTTGCATCTCACCTTTTAGTGCATTATTTCCTTGAAACTTACCATTAGTTAGTAATATTTTTACACTATGCTCTTTATTAAAGATAACCGTAGTTAAACCACCATCAATACTTTCTGCGTAATCTATAACCTTACCTTCATTCTGCGGCGCGAAATATACATTGGCTCCAGAGGCTAAAGCAGAGTAGTCAAATGATTTGGGTTGGATATAAAAAATACCCAGCACCAAAACCATCAAAGCTATATTAATAAAATGTACTCGCCTTTTTAAACACAGCATTAAGCCAAGCATAAAAGCCACAGCGGCCAGTATTTGAATTGAATACAGCACGCCAAAAGCTGGCAGCATAATAAAGCTGGCACACAGTACACCGATAATATTGCCGCTGGTATTCAAAGCATTAGCCAAGCCCAAAGCTCGCACAGGATTTTTAGGAAAAGCACTGGCCACCTGGGCCATAGCCACTGGATAAATAGCACCAATAATTAACGCAGGGGGAAACATAGCGCAAAAGCAAACTAAGCCACGAATAAACTCTCTTGCCCCAAATTCTTTTGCAGATGGGTAATTGGCAAAGCTGGCAAAATAAGCCGGCATACTCTCCCAATTAAAAATTCCCAACAATATGACAGCCGCAAGGCTAAATTCAAGAATAGCTAATAGATTATGCTGCTTTATCCATGGCTTAATTAAAATAGAACCAGCGGCCAAACCTAATAAAAAAGTAAATAACATTAAAGAAAAAGCATAGGTGCTATTTCCTGCCACGACCGCTAGTAAAAACATATATTTAACTTCAAGCGCAAGGGTAATCATCCCGCCTAAAAATAACACAATTAGCGATTCCACCCCTGCATAGCTAGAAATTGGAGCCCTCTGAATACCGAAGTCAATCTCCTGTTCGATTGGCCCATTATTCTTTTTAAATATTTGTAAAGCCATAAAAGCAACAGCAAAATTAATAGCGGCAGCAATGGCAGTACTCAAGGTAATACCCATAGCAGGAAGAATATAATACCCTGCCAGCAAGGCACCCAATGCGGCGCCAATCGTATTAGCGGCATAAAGATTAGCAACCGCCATATTAATTTGTCCACGTTTTTCACGACAATATGCCAGTAGTAATGGCATGGTTGCGCCCATTAGCAGTGTAGGCGGCAGTAATAATATGCAGCCCAGTGCTAATCTATAAAATATCAAAACGCTGGCATCTGGCGGTAATCCGGTTGCTAAATGCAGATAAATTTCCTGAATAAACTTGAATAAAAATGGGGTAATGATGCAATAAACGCCAATCAGCATTTCGCATGCAATATATGCCATTAATGGGCGCTTGGGGTTAAACATGCCGCCTAGCGCAGCGCCTAATGTCATCCCCCCCATATAGGTAGCCAGTACAGTGTATGTGGCAATACTGCTACTGCCAAAAATTAATGCTAGTTCTTTTGAAAAAACCACCTCATAAATCAACCCTGAAAAACCAGATAATATAAACATAAAATAAATTGGTTTTAAATTGCTATTTATCTTATCGGCTTTAACAGATATTTCAATCGCAGCAGGTGAATTAAACCATTCCTCCTGAGCCTTAGCCATTTTGCGATAATAGACAGTAGAGAAAACCAGGCTAAATAATACGGCACTCCATGATAACCATGGTAAACCAATAAATACCTCTATACCAATTCGCAACGCCACAACCCATGCCAGCCATAAAGCTGTTCCAACTAAAATACACTGCCAACGCGCAGTATGATTAAGTGGTAATCCGCGTAGAAAAATCCCTTGCAGTGCATAGGTAAATGGAACCGCAACAATTAAATCAATTAAGTAATGTTCACCCAGACTTAATGTTGCTAAAGCAGTTAATATTGTTATTACTAAAAAAAACTTGGTTTGCAACTTTCCTTTCATTAACATGGCATTCAGCCACATAGCAAATGCCCAGCCAAAATGCATAGAAGGGAACGCATTACGTGGATAAGTCGCTGGATTAACAAGCGGAACGTCCATAATATCTGTTAACGTAGGCATATTATTTGGGAATAAATTACCAAATATATATTTAGGCCCTGTTGCGGGTAAAAGCAGATAGGAAAATAAGCAAACAATAAACATGGAGCTGAACCAGAACAATAAAAGATAAACCTTAGCAGGCTCTTTTGATTGCATTTGCTGGACATATTGCAGGCCCATTCCTAGAGGCAGCATTAGATAAATTGGTTTTATAACCCAGTTTAAAAATAATGGATAATCCTGCACTAAACTACTTAAAATTGCACTAGCAGAAAAGCCTAAGCTACCATCAAACTGATAAAGAATTGCATCATAGACAAGCGGGCTTAATGCACTGGTAATCGATACCACTCCAAATCCGTAAATAGAGACAATGGTAAGTAAAAAAATTAGAAAACATTTTTCTCTTGCGTGTTGCCTAGATAAAACAGATTCCCCGGTAAAGCTTCTGTAAATAAGAAAGAAAAAAGAAAGTAAACCTTGGGTGAATACAATAATTGTGGTATTTTTATCTGCATTTTTTATGAAGTCAGGCGTAAATATCATTAAGGCAAGTAAGCAGATCAAGCCACTCCCCCCCCAAATGCACCTACCTAGTTTTTCATTTTTAGTGCATAAAACCATCACACTAGCAAAGCTTAGTATTGAAGATAAGGTGGGTAATTTAAAAAAACTGAACACAAGCGAGTTAAGTGAATACTCAATCAAACCTATTGAAGATAAAAACACTTTTAAAAGCAAACCAAACATTGTAATGCCAAAAGCAATTTTTACTTCTCGACTGAGCATGGATGATTTTATCTCAATAAAATTTTTTTTTACCATATCAGTCATGATGTTTTCCTTTATTGATTTAATAATTTTAGTAAATCATTGGAAATTTACTACAAAAAAAAGGCCAACTTTATAAGTTAGCCTTTTTTTATTCAGTTTTTTATTATTTGCAGTACTTAGCACCTAAACATGTACCTGTTTGAGCCCAAGTAATTGCCGTACCTTCAGCATTCAAAGAAGGAGTTAAAATAAAAGTATATGCACCTGCTGCGGCTGTTCCAGTAAAATTAATCACGCCATTAGTAACAGTACCACCAGTAGCCAAACCAGCAGTAGCAACAGTGGGAGTTGCAGGAATACCCTGAGTGCCTGCATTACATCCGGCAAAGGTATTCAAATCAGATTGGCATAATGCAACAGCTTGTTTGTAAGAATCAGAAATACTTAATACTTCAGAGAACTTCGCTTTCTTGGTGTAATCCTGATAAGACGGAATAGCTACAGCAGCTAAGATACCAATAATAGCCACAACAATCATCAGTTCGATCAGGGTAAAACCCTTTTGTATGTTTTTCATCTCTTGCTCCTAAGTCTTTAATTTAAAAGCTTTTTTCCCTGAGCATTATTTAGCGCTGTCTTTGCATCGCTTGAATATGACATAGCAATATCAATGCCTAGCTATGCCACTTTTACTACAAAGCTGATTAACGGCAGATTTTTTAACGAAGCTGCCATATACTTGATTAATGATGCCGTTGTAGCTCAGTTGGTAGAGCAACTGACCCGTAATCAGTAGGTCGGGTGTTCGATTCACCCCAACGGCACCACTTCTTTTAAATAAAAAAAGACCCTCTTGGGTCTTTTTTATTGTGGCGACTAGCTGCAATGTGACGAAAATGGTCAGGTAGCGCCCAATTTTGACATCAGGTAGACCATTTATTCTAAATGTCATACTGTAAGCACAATCTGAGCAAGCTTAGAGTTAGTCTAGTTTTTAGCTAAAAATTAAAGATTTTTAAGACAAAGCCGCTAATAAACCTAGTCCATGACGAGCGAGTAGGGTGGCCGTATCGTGTAATGGCAAACCCATTACGCCGCTATAGCTGCCTTGCAGGTTTGAAATAAACAGTCCTGCCGTGCCTTGAATGCCGTAGCTGCCTGCTTTATCCATAGGCTCGCCACTAGTAACATAGGCGGCGATTTGGGCGGGGCTCAGTGCCATGAAGGTAACAGTACTAACCGACAGCACGACTTCTGTGCCGGTAGCAGTGCGTAAACCCAAGCTAGTAAACACTTCGTGGCTGCGGCCAGATAGCTGCTCTAGCATGGCAGTGGCATCCATGACATCAATCGGCTTACCCAAAATTTGCCCATCCAGCACCACGGTCGTATCAGCCGCCAAAACGGGGAGGGGGGCTAAACCTTGCTCTAACATGACTTGCCAACCGGCCTCGGCTTTTAGCTCGGCTAGACGAAGCACATAATCCTTGGCACTTTCATTAATCAAAGGCGTTTCGTCGATAGGGGCAGAGATGCGCTCAAACAGCACGCCAATCTGCGCCAGCAATTCTTTGCGACGCGGGCTGCCAGAGGCAAGGTAGAGTTGGATATTAGACATTATTATTCGCGGTGATAAGGGTGATTATTGATGATGGATACGGCGCGATACAGCTGCTCGGCCAATATCACTCGCACCATGCCATGGGGTAGGGTCATGGCGGAGAGCTGTAATAGTTGATCGGCACGCTTTTTAACACTTGGATCTAGGCCATCGGTACCACCGATGATAAATACCGTTTCACGGCCATCGATTTGCCAAGATTTCATTTTGCTCGCCAGCTGCATGGTGGTCCAGTTGGCACCGTGCTCGTCCAGAGCCATCACGCGGGCATCTTGAGGAATAGCGGCTAAGATGCGCTCAGCTTCGTCCACCATAACCTGCTGCGCTGTTTTGCCACTACCACGTTTATCCGGCTTTAGCTCTAATAGCTGCAGCGGAAAATCGCGCGGCATGCGTTTGGAAAATTCTTTATAACCGGCATCTATCCAATCTGGCATTTTGTGCCCAACAGCGATTAGGGTGAGTTTCATACGGCATCTGGCAAAGGGTCGGAGCTTAGCGGTTTAAAGGGTGTAGTGGTAGATGGTTGCAAGAATTTACACAAATCATCAAAGGGCATGGCTTTGGCGTAAAGCCAACCTTGACCCCATTCAACCCCCATTTCTTTGAGTATTTCGGCCTGATCGCTCGTTTCGATTCCTTCTGCCACCACCTCTAAGCCAAGATCTTTGGCCATCTGCACAATATGCGAAGCTACATGGTGCGTAGCAGCGCCACTGCCTAGTGCTTGTACAAAACTCTTGTCGATTTTTAATAAATCAACCGGCAGATGATGCAGATAGCTCAGGCTGGAATAACCCGTACCAAAATCATCAATCAAAATAAGGTGCCCAGCCTCGCGCAAGCGGCTAATCGTCTTGATCGCGCTTTGGCCCAGCACTAAGCTACGCTCGGTAATTTCTAACTCGATCCGGCTAGGTGCAATCTGGTATTTGCTACAAAGTGCGGCCAAGTTTTCTACAAATAAGGGCGAGGCTAAATCTGCACCTGCTAAATTAACCGAAACCGATATATCCAAATGGCTCAGCTTGGCTAAATCTGTAATCACGGTTTCTAGTACAAACTGCGTTAACAGGTTGATTTGGCCATTTTCTTCGGCATAGCCAATAAAAAGATCAGGGCTAATTTTTGAGCCATTTTGCCGCTTCCAGCGCAGTAGCGCCTCAGTACCACCCACTTTTCCATTAGCCAGTGCAACCATAGGTTGGTAATACACCACAAATTCACCCAGTTGCAGCCCTTCGATAATTTCCAGCCCCATCGTAAAACTGCGCCGAGTAAGCCAAACAATAATGCCAATGAGTAGGGCGCAAACAATACAACCTAGTGGTAGCAAATCTTTAAAGTAACCTAACCAAGCACGCTGCAGCTCTTTAGGGGGCAAGTAGGCGGTGATTACATAATCTGGATTACTCAAACTCACTTTGGACTGCTGCAACCATGAGTTATCGTGTGCCGGCGTACCCTTTGTTTTCGCCAAAACTCGATTATTCAGCACGGCTTCGATACAAAGTTCGCGCTTTTTAACTGGCAAAATATCTACTAAATATTCTGAATTCATCACCGCATAATGCGGGCCAGAGCCATATAAAATAGAAGGGCTAGGTAGATCCCCATTAAAAGCAAACCAAAGCGAGCGCCCCGATGTAGTTTTCCGATCCCGTGGCGATAAAAAATAGTTGGTACGGCTAGCCTGTGAGCACTGCACTTGCTGATTCGGCGCATACAATACATCTCGAATAAACAGCTCTTCAAAGATGAAAACACTAAGCCGCCGTTGATGGGCTTCACTACAATCTTTTAGATCTGAGCGGTCTAATTTATCCAAAATATTGCCGCTCACCGTAAGTGCACGATCGCTACGCAGCATGGCTTGCTCGGCCACATCCTTCAGATAAGTCTGTAGCTCTTTTTTTGCCCGCTCCCTAGCTAGCCACGCAGCAAACATCGTCACCGCCACACAGGCGAGGATCGAGATTAGAATGGCTTGCCAGAATAGTTTTTTTTTGAGCATATATTTCTCCTTACGACCTATATTGATTTGCTATCTCAACAACCTTACAACAAATAAGAATATGCTTATATATGAGTAACTTTGTTGTTTACGACCACCCTGACTTTTTAGTGGCGATTAAGCCCGCTGGCTTATCTTTTCATAAAGAAGAGAATGAACTGGGCTTTGTTGAGGTATTACGCCAAACGCTAGGCGAAATGCCACTTTGGCCCGTGCATCGACTCGATAAACTCACCTCTGGTTTACTACTTTTTGCCAAAAATGCTGAAGCGGCTAGCTACTTTGGAGCAGCCTTTGCCGAGCATCGTATTAATAAATATTACCTAGCCATCTCTGACAAAAAGCCATCCAAAAAACAAGGTTGGATCAAAGGTGCAATGGAAAAAGGCAGGGGAGGCTCTTGGCGCTTAAGTCATGACGGTGAGTTAAAAGCGGCCACACAATTTTTTAGTTACGGAGATATGCTTTACGGCCAACGATTGTTTGTGCTTAGACCACTCAGTGGTCGCACTCATCAATTACGCGTTGCCCTGAAAAGTTTGGGCAGCCCTATTTTGGGCGATGAGCGCTATGGCGGTACACCTGCAGATCGTGGCTATCTACATGCCTGGGGTTTAGATTTTGATTATCAAGGAGAGCAGCAGCGAATTTTACTGGCCCCAGAATCAGGATCTGCCTTTCAAGGGCTAGAAGCGCAGCTCGCTACCATCGATTCGCCTTGGGATTTACCTTGGCCAAGTAAGTGACTCCAGCGCATAGGGAACACGCAGCAAGCCATGTTTTTAACGACCTTCGCTTTCTAATTTTTTAAGCTCTTTAATTACATGCTGCTGCCTACGGCTTACCGCCAAGCGCTCTGGCAAATCACGCAAAATCACTTGCCAGTGCGCTTCGCTTCCACCGATAGCTGATTTTTCAAAGCCAGACATCATACCGCGCGCCACCAAGCAATTACGGTGTATGCGTATAAAGTGATTACCAAACTCTTCTTCTAATCGGGTAAGAGAGTCTTCCAGCAAATACTCACGATCCCGTGTACGTAGCGTGATGTATTTTTGCTCGGCTTTAAGGTAATAAGCATCAGAAACAGGGATCAAGTGCACTCGACCCCGTTCTGTAACACTAAAATGGCTGCGAGCATGGCTAGCTGGCTCAGCTTGAACTCGAGCAGAACGCATATCCTGTACCCGCTTCAAAGCAGAAAGTAGCCGATCCTTACGGATGGGCTTTAATAAGTAATCCACGGCGCGTACTTCAAAGGCGGCCACACCATACTCTTCAAATGCGGTAGCAAAAATCACCGCAGGAGGGTGCGAGAAATGGCTTAGCTCTCGCGCCAGCTCAATACCGCTCATTTGTGGCATTTGAATATCCACAATCACCGCATCAGCGTCTGCTTCTGCCAGCGCGGCAAGGGCCGCCATACCACTGGTAGCCGTACCCACTACATCGTGCGGACATTCATCAGCAACATCAGCCAACACATCTTGTAACCTGCGTAAGGCAGGGATTTCGTCATCAACAAGGAAAAGGCGCAATGGTGTTCCCATGGGGAATCTCCCGGTAAGGCAAGACAATATGTATTTGATAATAGTCGTTATTCGCGTAAGTGCTTAAATTGGCTTCGGCATCAAAGTGAAGCAATAAGCGCTGACGGATATTCTCCAGCGCCATGCCATTGCCTCGGTGCTGGCTTACCGTACCTACGGGTGGTAACGCGTTTTTAATCACTAAATGCACGTGCGTGTCTTTCTGATAAATCCGAATCTGAACGGGGCTTGGTTCCAATATAGGTTCTACGCCGTAATAAATTGCATTTTCTAACAAGGGCTGCAATAGCAAGGGGGGTAGGGCAGCCATTAAAGGGGCATCGCTAATATCCCATTCCACCTTCAACCTATCCCCTAAACGCACTGCTTCAATGTTTAAATAACGCCGAGCAATCTCTAGCTCGCACTTCAAACTAGCCAGCTGCTGCTTATCCACCATGACCACTCTGAATAAATCAGCCAAGTCTTCTAAAACCTGCTCTGCTCGCCGTGGCTCACGACGAATCAAGGACAAGACCGCATTCAAGCTATTAAAAAAGAAATGTGGTCGAATCCTTGCTTGCAGCGCCGCCAATCTCGCCTCCGTTAGCCTTGGCGACAAAGACTTCCAGCGTAAACGCATGTAAAGCATCAAAGACACTACCAATATCATGGTAAACAGCAGCGCAGGAAGCAAGCCGGTCTGCGGTAGTAATAGTGAAGTTAATATTTTTCGTTGCGCATACACCAGCAACATCGCCAATACACTAACAAGGACAATGCCAACTCGAAAAGAAAGTGGCTTTAAAAATGGTGAAGCTAAGGCCAAGCCTAATAAAGTGCCTAAAAGTGGCAGCTCCACCCACATCGCTGCCTCACCTAGCCTTAACGGCCATTCTTCCCAGCGTGATAAGCCCAATAATACGTAAGCCAGCATCCCCAAATGCACTACGACTAAAATTCGCAAAATAACGCCAAAATTACGAAAATCTGGCAGGGGAACGGGCTCTTCGCTTAATTGCTCTAGCAGCATATGGTTTATCCATTTGATACATCTACGATGTAAACGCTGATGATCTGTCTCAGAAACAAATGAAAACAGAGCCTACACTATAAGAATCTTATTACAGGCTTGCTGAATGTCACTCGCCATTGTCCATAGCCGCGCCATGATTGGCATTGAAGCGAGTGCCGTGCTGGTAGAAATCCACTTGGCTAACGGCTTACCGGCTTTTAACTTGGTTGGTTTACCCGATTTAGAGGTCAAAGAAAGCCGTGAACGGGTTCGAGCCGCCCTAGCCGTGTGTGGTTTTGAATTTCCTAACCAACGCATTACGGTCAATTTGGCCCCTGCCGATTTACCTAAATCATCTGGGCTTTTCGACTTACCCATAGCCATAGGTATTTTAGCAGCGAGTGGTCAGCTTCCTTTGGAGCAGCTTAATCATTTTGAGTTCGCCGGCGAGTTAGGGCTATCAGGTGAATTACGCTCTATTCGAGGTGCACTAGGTATGGCTTGGGCAGCACAAGCAGCAAGTAGAACGCTCATTTTACCCGCTGCCAGCGCAGCAGAAGCCGCCCTACTCAGCAGTGCTAGCGTGCTTTCCGCAACGCATCTGATGCAAGTTTGCCGCCATTTACTAGGTAGTGATCTACTCCCCATTGCCCAACCACTGGCAATAGACGCACAACCGGCCATGCTAGATTTAAGCGAGGTAAAAGGGCAGCAACAGGCCAAACGCGCACTAGAAATTGCCGCCGCAGGTAGGCACAGCCTGCTGCTCATTGGCCCACCGGGCACAGGGAAATCCATGCTGGCACAGCGCTTGCCTAGCCTACTTCCCGATATGAGCGAGCTGGAGGCGCTAGAAGCCGCCAGAATTCAATCTCTAGGCAAAGAGCGTTTAGACGCTAGCCGCTTTGGAGTCCGCGCTTACCGAGCCCCCCATCACACCGCATCGGCAGTGGCTTTAGTGGGCGGGGGCAGTGTACCCCAGCCAGGCGAAATCTCCTTAGCCCACCATGGCGTGTTGTTTCTAGATGAATTACCCGAGTTTGATCGCAAAGTTTTAGAAGTTTTACGTGAGCCACTAGAAAGCCAAAAAATTCATATTGCCCGCGCCGCGCATTCAACCATCTTCCCTGCCGATTTCCAGCTAATCGCCGCGATGAATCCCTGCCCATGTGGCTTTTTGGGCCACCCTAAAAAAGCCTGCCGCTGCACTCCCGATCAAGTTGCACGCTACCTATGATCGGGCTATAAAGTTAATTCTTTTAAAAACAAGGAGTTACTTTCGTATGACTCCTTGTTTTTTAAAATAGTTTTAGAACAAGTTCTAAAATAATC
>Ga0247722_10001216_pt1 | contig 14468 bp, 11 predicted proteins | sample MSEWelMarce3H_FC_FD_189094 | JGI IMG/M metagenome (GOLD analysis project Ga0247722, IMG submission 189094) | Subsurface sediment microbial communities from gas well in West Virginia, United States - MSEEL Well Study Marcellus 3H_FC | ecosystem: Environmental > Terrestrial > Deep subsurface >... | reverse complement strand
GTTTGGCAGTTTTGACGATCACATATTTGATCGAAAATTTGGGCAACTGTCAGGTGGTGAACGCCGCCGTGTAGGCCTTGCAAAGTTGTTAATCAATGAACTTGATTTAATTCTGCTTGATGAGCCAACAAACCATCTTGATGTTGAAGGAGTAGCTTGGTTAGCCCAGTATTTAAACAAGAAAAAAGCCTTAGCTGTTGTGGTTGTGACGCACGATCGCTGGTTTTTAGATGCTGTGACAAATCGAACGTGGGAAGTTGTTGAAGGTAAAGTTGAAGAGTATGACGGCGGCTACAGTGCATTCGTTTTGGCAAAGGCAGAACGTACACGACAGGCATCTGCGATGGATGCCAGAAGAAATAACCTCATTAGAAAAGAACTTGCATGGTTGCGAAGGGGCGCACCAGCACGAACTACAAAACCAAAGTTTCGTGTTGATGCAGCTAATGTATTAATCGCCGATGAACCAAATCCTAGAGACCAAGGCGAACTACTCAAGTTTGCTTTAAACCGTCTGGGAAATACTGTTTATGAGGCTCACCATCTGCAAGTAAAACTTGGTGAAAAAGAATTAATCGATGATCTCTATTGGAATGTAGGGCCAGGTGATCGCATAGGAATTGTTGGAGTAAATGGTGCTGGCAAGACGACCTTAATGCGCACACTCACAGGAGAGATTATTCCCTCAGCAGGAAAATTAGTTACTGGCGTAACAGTGAAAGCTGCGTTTTTAACCCAACATTTAGCAGAGTTAGATCCCACATGGAGAGTCCTGGAAGCAGTTGAAAAAATCGCGAACAGAGTTGAATTAGGTGGCGGACGAGAACTGTCTGCTTCCCAACTATGTGAACGATTGGGTTTTGACCGTGAATCTCAATGGACACCAGTCGGGGATCTTTCTGGTGGTGAGAAACGCCGCTTGCAGCTGACTAGGTTATTGATGGATAGTCCCAATGTATTGCTACTTGATGAACCAACAAATGATTTTGATATTGAAACGCTAACCGAACTTGAAGACCTCCTCGATAGTTATGGAGGTGTTCTAATTGTCATCTCACACGATAGGTATTTCCTAGAACGTGTATGCGATCGATTTGTTGGATTGTTGGGAGATAAAAAAGTTCGTGATTTACCTCGTGGGGTCGATGAATACTTAGAACTACGAGCTAAAGCTTTAGATTCCATTCCTCAACTACAAAAAGAGAAGAAGAGTTCTAACGCCGCAGAACAGCGACAGTTGAAGAAGGATCTGACTCGGCTAGATAGACAGTTAGAAAAATGCGCATCTCAAATTAAGGATTTAGAGGCTCAGCAAGATGAAGCAGCATTTGATCCAGAAAAATTGATCACCATAGAATCAGGATTGAGGGATTTAAGAGAAGAAAAATCAAAACTTGAGGAGGAGTGGCTTCACACCACGCTTTCCTTGGAGAACTGAGTTAAAATTTTCTCATGAACAAAATCACTCATGGAATTGAATCAACACTTTTTCGTTCTCGCTACTTGCTCGCACCCCTCTATTTAGGTTTGGTTGGAGCGCTAGTACTACTTGCTTATCGCTTTGTGATTGAGTTTTATCATTTAGCTATTCATATCGGTGAAGTAAATGCGCAAGAGTTCACCCTTGATCTTCTTGCTCTACTTGATTTAACGCTGCTCGCAAATTTGATATTAATGGTGATATTTGCAGGGTACGAAAACTTCGTATCTCGAATTGATGTTGCAACTGATTCAGAAGATCGTCCATATTGGATGGGGACAATTGATTTCAGTGGTCTAAAAATCAAATTGATTGGTTCACTTGTTGCTATCTCAGTCATCGAACTTCTGAAAGACTTCATTGAACTTTCTGGGCAGGCCGAAGTTGGAGAAGGAACAATCTGGAGAGTAATTATTCACTTAACATTTGTTATCTCTGGTGTTTTATTTGCGCTCATGGATTGGATCGCTGATAAACGAAAGTTTGATGGCGCCCGTAAATAATGCGCCTAGATCTTCTGGCGGCAATATCTGGTGCGATGATCTCAATCCAGGCACGAATAAATGGAGAGTTGTCCCATCAATTAGATAATGGCTTACAGGCTGCGTTAGTCTCATTTGGTTCTGGATTACTGATTATCTCGCTCATAACTTTGTTTAACCCTAAGTTAAAGACAGGATTAAGGAATCTACGAGAGGCAGTACAGCAAAAAAAGATTGCACGATGGAAGCTTTTTGCTGGAGCTCTAGGTGGATCTTTTGTCGCGATACAAACTCAGACCGTACCTCTTGTTGGTGTTGCAATATTTACTGTTGCATCAATTGCTGGGCAAACAGTTATGTCTTTATTCGTTGATCGTCTTGGATACACAGGCGGCGGAAAGCGTTTAATAACTAAGAGGCGAGTGCTAGCAGTAATAATCACAATTGTTGCAGTAGCAGTATCTGTACTAGATCGCTTAGATGCTAAGAACCTTTCTTTTTTTACGGTTCTTATTGGTTGCACTGCAGGTCTTCTTGTTGGATTTCAAAGAGCGCTTAATGGTCAAATTAATGAACACTCTAAAGAGGGATTTACTACTTCTCTTTTGAATTTTGCTTCAGGAACAACTCTGTTGGTAACTGTTTTTCTCATTGGAATAGCCACTAGTAAAGTTGAATTCACCCCCCTTCCAAATGGGCCTTTGTGGATGTATTTAGGTGGTGTTATGGGAGTTATTTACATTTCATTTGCTGCAAGCATTGTTCAACAACTTGGAGTATTAACATTTACACTCTTTAGTGTTGGAGGCCAATTAGTTAGCTCACTAATAATCGATATTGTGGCACCGACTAAGGGAGTCAATATCAGTCACTATCTAATTATTGGAATAGTAATGACGTATGCGGGAGTACTTGCTGGCGGAGTCAGCGGTTCACAAACTAAGCGGTCACAGATCCTTTAACTGCTGCAGCTACCGCTTTTACAACAGTTGCATCAAAGACGCTAGGCACAATAAATGATGAATTAAGTTGTTCAGGAGTTACACAATCTGCAATAGCTTCGGCGGCTGCCACCAACATCTCATCGGTAATCTTGTGTGCATTTGCATCCAGTAGGCCTCGGAAAATTCCAGGAAATGCCAGAACGTTATTAATTTGATTTGGTTGATCACTTCGTCCAGTTGCTACTACAGATGCATATTTACGGGCGATAACAGGATCTATCTCTGGATCAGGGTTTGCAAGTGCAAAGACAATTGAACCCGAAGCCATGGCAGCAACATCAGACTCTGTTAAAACATTTGGCGCACTTACGCCGATGAAAACATCAGCACCAATCATCGCTTCTGAAATCGCACCCGTAAAGTTATCTGGATTACTGTGATCGATAAACCACTGTTGCATCACATCATCAGATTTCATACCAGGGTGGATTACACCCTTATGATTAAAACCAATTATGTTGCTTGCACCATTAAGAGTGAGTAAACGAGCAATTGCATTACCTGCTGCGCCAACACCACTTAATACGATCTTTACAGATTTCAAATCTTTCTTAACCAGTTTTAAAGCATTTCGAAGCGCAGCAAGTACAACAATTGCAGTTCCATGTTGATCATCATGGAATACAGGGATATCTAGAAGTTCTCGAAGTCGACGCTCTACTTCAAAACATCGAGGAGCAGAGATATCTTCTAGGTTTATTCCCCCATAAACAGGTGCAATTAATTGAACCGTGCGGACTATTTCATCTACATCTTGAGTATCAAGACAGACAGGCCACGCATCAACATCAGCAAATCGCTTGAAGAGCGCTGCCTTTCCTTCCATTACTGGCAAGGCTGCGGCGGGCCCAATGTTTCCAAGGCCAAGAACTGCTGAGCCATCTGTTACAACAGCAACAGTATTTCTTTTTATTGTTAGGCGCCGTGCATCAGCTGGGTCTGCCACGATTGCTTGGCAGATGCGTGCAACTCCAGGTGTGTAAGCACGAGATAAATCATCACGGGTTTTTAGAGGAACTTTAGATGCAATTTCAATTTTCCCTCCAAGGTGCAAAAGGAAAGTTCTATCACTAACTTTTCTTACAGTTAAAGTTGAGTTTTTTGAGATTGCAGCAGTAATTTCATCGGCATGATCGGAATCGATAGTGTCGCAGGTTATATCGATAACAACTCGCTCCAACTGAGATTCAACTACGTCAAGAGCAGTGATAGTTGCGCCTGCTCCGGTAATTACTGCCGTTGCAAGTGCAACAGGGTTGGATTCGGGAGTTCCTTCAACGCGGATCGTAATTCCGTAGCCAGGAGAAGTTGTTGCCACTTACACCACTCCGTAAAGACGATCGCCAGCATCTCCAAGACCTGGAACTATGTATCCATGTTCATTTAATTTTTCATCAAGAGCGCCAGTAACAATTGTTATTGGAACTTTGGAACTCTTGAACTCCTTTTCAACAGCTGCAATTCCTTCTGGAGCAGACAAAATACAGATGGCAGTGATGTCAGTTGCGCCAAGATCAATCAAATAATGAAACGCCATAATCAATGTTCCGCCTGTTGCAAGCATTGGATCCAAGACAAATACATGGCGGCCAGAGAGATCTTCAGGCAATCTATTTGCATACGTAGTTGCTTCTAAAGTTTTTTCATCTCGTACCATGCCAAGAAAACCTACTTCAGCTGTTGGCAACAATTTACTCATGCCTTCGAGCATTCCAAGGCCAGCTCGCAGAATTGGTACAACAACAGGGCGGGGGTCAGCTAATTTCTGACCTTTTGTTTTCGTTACTGGTGTGGTTATCTCAACTTCATATGTTCGAACTTCACGCGTTGCCTCATAGGCTAAAAGTGTTACAAGTTCTTCGACCAACCGTCTAAAAGTTGGCGAGTCAGTTTGCTCATCGCGTAGCACAGTCAATTTATGGCTTACCAATGGGTGGTTGGCGACATGTACTTTCATACCCCGTACCTTACAGGGGTTTCTTTCCTTGCAAATGAGTGAAAGTATTGCCACATGTCCGCCTTTGAAAATGACCTGCCTGAAGGGCTAGACGACGTCGAGGAAATGGATGAGATCGAAGAGATTGAGTCATTCGATGAAATTAAAGATGGGTCACAAGATTTTATAAATGAAGCAGATATAGCAGTTGCCGCTTGGCATGAGGATGGCCGTTGGACGCTTGCAGAACTTGCAGACCCATACGATATTGCGCAGATTATTACGCGACTAAAATCACAGCAAACAAATGGTGGTTCGATCGCACTTATTGCAATTGATGAAGAGTTCTTTATTTTGATTAGAGTTTTAGGTTCACACATTTCACTATTTTTAAGTGATGCAACCGCAGCATTAGATTATCCAGTAGCAGAAGAACTTCTTGAAATCGCAGATCTACCTATTCCAGAAGATGATGAAGAAGCAGGGCCAACGGGACATCTCGAAATTCTTGCCGACCTTGGTATGAGTGGGATGGAAATTACAGCCCTATGTGATGATGAAGAGTTATTCCCTGATGAACAACTAGAGGCGATAGCCTCAAGACTTGGTTTTGGGGAAGAGTTTGCAGAACTGCTTGATTTGTGAGCAACCATAAGTAATGAATGACCAGTAATGAATGACCAGTAATGAATGACCAGTAATGAATGATATTGAGATGATGCGTGTTGCTTTAGCAACTGCGCGCAATGCTTTAAAAAGTAATGACATTCCTGTTGGCGCTGCAATATTTAATGCGTCAGGTGAGCAAATTTCTTCAGGACATAATGAACGAGAACTTCACAATGATCCAACTGCCCACGCAGAAATAGTTGCATTACGGCGCGCATCACAAAAACTTGGTTCGTGGAGATTAGAGGGCTTAACTCTTGTCGTAACTCTTGAGCCTTGCGCTATGTGTGCGGGTGCTATTGCTCAGTCTCGAATTCAAACCGTGGTATTTGGCGCGTGGGATGAGAAGGCTGGAGCTGTTGGATCAGTATGGGATTTATTGCGTGATCCACGAAGTACCTTTAAAACTGAAGTGCGAGCAGGAGTTTTAGCAGATGAGTGCGGCGAGCTAGTAAGAAGTTTTATACAAGAAGTTCGTAAGAAGGATTAAGAATTACCATCGAGCCTTCTTCTTCACCAACCATACCTTCAGCGCGTAATTGAGAACCAACCTCTAATCCTGCAATTTCGCGTCTACCTAAGAATTGCAGTGAAACACCGCCGGTCTCATCCCAAATTTCAACTTCTAATACCGGCGCAGCCCCGCTAGGTGCGATGCGAATTGAAGTAACACGGCCTTGAACTTGGGCTCTCTTTCGCCAAACTATCTGACCGATAGGTGTCACATCTTCAGCGTAGTGGCTAACTGGTTCCGTTGTTGATAGAGGTACCTTAACCGAAGGCTTCACGGCGACAGTTTTTGGAACCTTAGTCGTTGTTGGTGCAACAAAACTGGCCCCTGCAATAATTTTTTCAACATCAAATGGAACAATCGTTGCCACCACTCGTGGTAATTGTGAAATAGGGGCAGCAATCTTTTCAGCAGTTTGGTCATGTAATAAACGCCCCAAGAATCCAGAGTATGAACGTCGAGGAAGCAAAAGTGTCAGTTCAACATCTGGTTTTTCTGTCATTCGAATTGCGTAATCGAGGGCAGAATTTGCAAGTCTTCTATCTGGGCAATCAATTAACTCAAGAGTTACATCTTCTAGCGCATCTGATTCGGCCCAAGCTTTTTGAATATCATCTGCTCTGCGATCATCGATGACAAAGTGAACAGCCTTTAGCTTGTGAGGCTTAAGACTTCTCGCATAACGAACCGCGCCAACAGTTGCAATATCAACATTGTCTACCAAGACAGTTACGTCATGGCGAGCAATTGATGTTGCACGCTCTTGATGTTGTTTTACTGAAAGTGCTTCTTGTTCCCGAGTATATTGACGACGCAAACGCAAAAATGAGACAACCATGATTGGCGCCGTTACAAGAACTAACCAAGCACCTTCTGTGAACTTTACGACTGAAAAGATAACAACAATAAGAGAAGAAACACTTCCTGCAAGACCATGGATAAAGACTTTTGCCTTCCATGACCCAGTGCGAGTACGAAGAGCATGTTTCAACATTCCAAAACCTGCTAAAGCAAATCCTGTAAAGACTCCAAGTGCATAAAAAGCCACTAAGTGATTGACAGATCCACCAGTAATGAGGACTAGGAAAATTCCTCCGCCAGCAAGCAGAAGGATTCCATTTGAGAAAGCAAGTCTGTGACCACGCTTTGTTAACTGGCGTGGCAGGTAACCATCTGTTGCTACAAAGTTTACCAAGATTGGGAATGCGCTATATGTGGTGTTCGCACCTGCAAACAAAATAAGCATTGTTGCGAGCTGAACCATAACAAACATGAAAGTTCCGAATGCACTATCACCAACAATTGCTTTAGCGATTTGAGAAATAACCGTAGGGGTGCCGGATTCATATGGAACTGCATGAATCTTGTGTGCAAACCAAGAGACGCCCAGTACTAGCGTTCCCAGTAATGCGCTCATGGTGTACAAAGTTCGACGCGCATTTACGTGCTCTGGAGATTTAAAGAGTGCAACGCTGTCAGAAATTGCTTCAAGCCCAGTTAATGAAGACCCACCATTTGCAAATGCACGGAGCAGAATAAATACGGCAGCAAATGTGAGTAAGCCTTGGCTTTCTCCAATTTCAATTGCTCCGGGTTGTTCAACGCTGAGCTTAACTAAGGTGCCATTAAATTGACGGTAAAGGCCCATAGTAAAAACAATGAACATGGAACCCACGAAAAAGTAAGTTGGAAATGCAAATGCCTTGCCCGCTTCTTTAACACCGCGAAGATTGCCATATGTCAATAAAGTAATCACAACAAGAATCATCGGAATTTTGTATGGGCTTAGAGATGGGAAAGTTGAGATAATTGCAGCGACTCCTGCCGCAGATTGAATTGCAATCGTTACAACATAATCAAGAATCAGAGCAACTGCTGCAATCTGCGCAACAACTGGTCCAAAATTATCTCTCGAAACAATATATGCCCCACCAATTTTGGTGTAAACATTGATTACATCACGATAAGAAAGTGTGATGATGAGTAAAATTGCCAATACAACAGCGGTCATCGGCATTAAAATTGCAAAAGCTGCTAACCCAAAAGCCGGTAACAATGCAATCAAGATCTGTTCAGAACCGTATGCCGAAGATGAAATGCAATCAGAGGACAGAATTCCTAAGGCAAAGCGTTTTTTTAATCTTTGATGACCCAGTGAGTGACGATTAAGAGGATTGCCTAAAAAGCGACGCTTTGTTGTGTAGAAAAACGTGTCTTTAAGATGTGCCTGATCTTTAAGCACTTCTGGGGCGGGCGCATCATCTGTCCAAGACTTTGGCACAAAAACTCCTTTTTTCGTTGCAAAAAATGCAACCGAACATGCATCACTCTACCTCAGGTCCTTCGAACTTCACTGTTTCCTGGGCTCAGCGTATGCTTGAACCATGCGCACACAGTTGTATATCAACGGTCAATGGATTGATGGAATCGGGAAACTCCCAGTTTACGATCCAAGCGACGGTTCAGTAATTGCTGAAGTTTCAATTGCCGGAGATGAACAGTGCAACGCTGCAATTGAAGCAGCAGATAAAGCTGCCAAAGAGTGGGCAAAAACCGCACCGAGATTTAGATCTGAGATTTTACGTAAAGCTTTTGAGTTAATGACAGCAGAAAACGAAGCAATAGCAACGATTATCTCCCGTGAAAATGGGAAGGCGATGCCAGATGCACGCGGAGAAGCAACATATGCCGCAGAGTTTTTCCGTTGGTTTGCCGAAGAAGCAGTTCGAACACCAGGTGATTTTAGAAAATCACCTTCAGGAGATAAACGAATTCTTGTAACTCACGAACCAATTGGTCTTTCTATTTTGATCACTCCATGGAATTTTCCGGCAGGGATGGCAACTCGCAAGATAGGACCTGCTGTAGCTGCAGGGTGCACAATGATTTTAAAGCCAGCAGGTGAGACACCATTAACTGCGATGTACATCGTTGATTTAATGGAGCGTGCAGGATTACCAAAGGGAGTTCTTAATTTAATTCTGCCGGAAAAATCAGGTCCAGCGATCTCAAAAATGTTGCATGACCCAAGGGTAAAGAATCTTTCCTTTACAGGATCTACCGAAGTTGGTCGAATTTTAATTAAAGAAGCTGCAGATCAAGTTATCCGTTGCTCAATGGAACTTGGTGGGAATGCACAAGTTGTTATTCATGACGATGCTGATTTATCAGTAACTATCCCACAGCTTTCTCTTGCCAAAATGAGAAACGGTGGAGCAGCGTGTACATCAGCTAATCGAATTTTTGTTCAACGCGGCATCGCTAAAGAGTTTATTGAACAGATGAGTCAATCAATGTCGAAATTTGTAATGGGCCGGGGCACAGATAGCTCAACAACTTTAGGTGCTTATGTATCTATGAAAGAGCGAAACAAGATTGCAGAACTTGTTGATCAAGCAGTTGCAGCAGGTGCAAAAGTGGAAGTGGGTGGTGTCAAACCTGATGGAGATGGCGCTTTTTACCCGGCAACAGTCCTAGTTGTGCAAAAAGATAATCCAATTTTGCTTCACGAGATTTTTGGGCCAGTTGCTCCAATTGTTATTTTTGATACCGATGAAGAAGGTATTGAGTTAGCAAACGACACTGAATTTGGCTTGATTAGTTATGTGTTTTCATCCGACCTAACTCGCGCATTGCGCACCGCAGAGGCGATGGAGTCTGGAATGGTTGCGATAAATAAAGGATTAATCTCTGATCCAGCAGCACCATTTGGTGGGGTCAAACAATCAGGGCTAGGACGCGAAGGCGGCTTTGATGGAATTCATGAGTTCTTGCAGACTAAATACATTGGTGTCGATTTTTAAATCTGATAACTGATTGTATTCCCTGTTTTTCAGGTACTTTTAACCCATGGAAAACTCACTTAATGGAATTCGCAGGTTCAATGTAATCGCAGGATTTTTACATCTAGTTTCAATGGTAGGTGTTCTTGCCCTATCAAACTCTTTTTCATTACCTCTTAATGCAACATATATGTCTGGACCTCCGGGCACAACATTTGAAGCACCAGTCACTTTAATTAATACTCCAATAGGGCTGACAGTTGCTCTTTTCCTTGCAATTTCTGCAGCATTTCATTTTATTGTTGCCTCACCAATGTTTTTTGCGCGATACCAATCTTCACTTCTAAAAAATCAGAATATTTTCCGCTGGGTTGAGTATTCAATTAGCTCTTCAATCATGATCATTCTTATTGCTCAGATTTGTGGGATGACCGATATCGGCGCCGCAATTGCAATCTTTGGTGTTAATGCGTCAATGATTCTTTTTGGTTGGTTGCAAGAAAAGTACACCGTCCCTGGTGATGGACAGTGGTTACCTTTCATCTTTGGCTGCATTACTGGAGCAGTTCCATGGCTAGTAATTCTCTTTTATGTAATTGCCCCAGGTGCACAATCTGGAGTTCCAACTCCTGGTTTTGTATATGGAATCGTTGCTTCACTATTTTTGTTTTTTAACTCTTTTGCCTGGGTTCAATACAAGCAGTACAAAAAGGTTGGAAAATGGGCCGACTATCTTCGGGGAGAGCGCGCCTATATTGTCCTTAGCCTTGTTGCCAAAACTGCCCTTGCTTGGCAGATTTTTGCCGGCACATTAGCCGCGTAATTCTGGCGGTTTTTGATTCATTCGAAGCGAGTACAACGAGCGGAGGATGAGGGATTTGAACCCTCGAATGGTTTAACCCATTACACGCTTTCCAAGCGTGCGCACTCGGCCGCTATGCGAATCCTCCCGAGAGGGAGAACTCTATCGGTGGCTATAACTATGATTACGCCAGATCCCTCGTACGGCGTTACCGTACTGAACTCCCCCAGGGCAGGAATGCAGCAAGGGTAGGTCCGCTCTGGCGGGTGTGCGAGGGGTCCTATAAATTGCGTCGAACAGTAGACAAACAGGAGAGAAGGAGTGGCGATGTCATTAGCTTTGTATCGTAAATATCGCCCATCTGTATTTGCCGATGTAATCGGACAAGAACATGTAACTGTTCCACTTTCAAATGCACTAGAAACTGGACGCACTCATCACGCATATTTATTTAGTGGACCACGCGGTTGTGGAAAAACTTCTAGTGCCCGAATCATGGCGCGCTCGCTCAACTGTGAGAAAGGGCCAACACCTAATCCCTGCGGACAATGCCAATCATGCACAGATTTAGTTGCAAACGGTCCAGGATCACTCGATGTCATTGAACTAGATGCTGCAACTCACGGTTTAGTTGATGATGCGCGCGATCTACGCGACAAAGCTTTTTTTGCTCCAGTACACAGCCGATACAAGATTTACATAATCGATGAAGCTCATCAGCTTGGACCAGGTGCAGCAAACGCACTCCTAAAAGTAGTTGAAGAGCCTCCCGCACATGTCATTTTTATTTTTGCAACAACAGAGCCAGATAAGTTAATCGCAACAATTAGATCAAGAACCCATCACTACCCATTTCGACTAGTTCCACCTGGAGTATTAGCTCTTCATCTTGAAAAAATATGCGATGCTGAAGGTGTAAAGGTGGCTAAAGGAGTTATTCCACTTGTTGTTAGAGCATCTGGCGGATCTGTAAGAGATGCACTTTCGGTATTAGGTCAGTTACTAGCTGGTGCAGGAAAAGATGGCGTCAGTTACGAAATCGCAATTCAACTACTTGGCTTCACAGATGGCGCCCTATTAGATGACGCACTTGATGCATTTGCAGCACGTGATGGCGCAACATTGTTTAAGACAATCGATCGTGTTATTGAATCTGGTCATGATCCCCGCCGCTTTACAAGTGATTTATTGGAACGTTTGCGAGATTTAATGATTGTAGATGCGCTAAAAGACTCAACTGCAAACTCGATTTTGCGTGATTTACCTGAAGATCAAATGGAGAGAATGCGCAATCAATCTAATCGAATTGGCGCAGCAAATCTTTCGCGCGCAGCAGACATTGCAGCCGAAGGTTTAACTCAGATGCGTGGGGCAACCGCGCCTCGCTTAATTCTGGAACTTATCTGCGGGCGTATTTTGCTACCAATTGGGGACAGTTCTGATGCTGGAATGCTCTCCCGAATTGAGCGCTTAGAACGTGCAGAGAATATTGCGCCACCTACTTCATCTGCAGCTCCTACTTGTTCTACAGCATCGGCTTCAGTTCGAAACGTGGAGGCAAAAGAAAAAGCAGCCTCCACTCATTCGACTGAAGCGGAAGGATCAACTAAATCTGAGGCGAGCAGCACTAAAGCAGCAGCAGTGGTGCCAACAGTTAAAGCAAAAGAAACACCACCAAGCGCTGCTGCCAAGGCGCACATTCCGGGCAACTTTGATATTGCTGCTTTGCGTAGAGCATGGCCTGATGTAATTGAAGATGTTAAAAAACGCCGCAGATTAACGTGGTCACTTTTAAGTGCGTCTGCGCAAGTGTTGTCAGTTGATGAAGATGCAATCACGATTGGAATAGTCAATCCAGGTGCTAAGGAAAGTTTTGAGCGATCAGAATCAGATGTAATTTTGCGTAACGCTTTTATTGATGTTGTGGGAATAGATAGAAAGATTGCTGTTGTCGTTGATCCATCAATAGATACAAACACTCCCGCCGCAAGAGAGACTAGAACTTCAGAGGCTCCATCTGATCCCAATCAATTATCGGGCGCGGCTCTTTTGATGCAAGAACTTGGCGCGCAAGTAATTGAAGGCAAGTAATTAATGAGTGGAATGTATGAAGGTGCAATTCAAGATCTCATTGATGCACTAGGACGTTTACCCGGTATCGGGCCAAAAAGTGCACAGCGCATTGCCTTTCATATTTTGCAATCTGACTCTGAAGTTGCATCGGCACTTGTTGACTCAATTCGCACTGTTAAAGAGCGCGTTAAGTTTTGTATTCACTGCGGAAATGTTTCAGAAGAGAGCGAGTGCCGAATCTGTCGTGATCCTCGCCGCGAGAACTCATCTATTTGTGTAGTTGAAGAAAGCAAAGATGTTATTGCAATAGAGCGCACCCGTGAGTTTCGCGGTAAGTACCATGTACTTGGTGGTGCAATCTCACCTATCGATGGAATTGGCCCAGAACAGTTACGAATTCGTGAGCTAATGACTCGGTTGGCAGATTCTGAAATCACCGAAGTAATCTTGGCGACCGATCCCAATCTAGAAGGTGAGGCAACCGCGACTTACCTATCCCGACTGATTAAACCGATGGGGATTAAAGTTTCACGCCTTGCTAGCGGCCTGCCAGTGGGCGGGGATCTCGAATACGCAGATGAAGTAACCCTTGGCCGCGCCTTTGAAGGCCGTCGGGACGTATAACCACAAAAGAGGAGCCAGTCTCATTATTTGAGAGTTTTGCCGTCTCAATATATGAGAATATAGGAAAATCGGGTAGCCCCAACCTTTCGCATGCTTCATGATTAATACATGGGATTAATTGTTCAAAAATTTGGAGGCTCATCTGTAGCTGATGCCGAAGGCATGAAGCGCGTGGCCAATCGAATTGTGGCCACCAAGCGCGATGGCAATCAGGTCGTCGTCGTGGTCTCAGCGATGGGCGATACAACTGATGAGCTTATTGATTTAGCTGAGCAGATAACCCCAATTCCTCAAGGCCGCGAGTTAGACATGCTACTTACAGCTGGTGAGCGAATTTCAATGGCGCTACTTGCAATGGCCATTAACAATTTGGGCCATGAAGCACTTTCATTTACTGGAAGCCAAGCGGGTGTAATCACAACTTCAGCTCATGGTCGTGCACGCATCATTGATGTCACTCCAGGTCGAATCAAAGAAGCACTTGATACTGGCGCAATTGCAATTGTTGCTGGATTTCAGGGAATTTCACAGGATACAAAAGATGTAACAACTTTAGGCCGCGGCGGTAGTGATACAACTGCGGTTGCATTGGCTGCAGCGTTGGATGCAGATGTCTGTGAGATTTATACAGATGTTGATGGAGTCTTTAGTGCAGATCCACGCGTTGTCCCCAGTGCGCAAAAATTAAAGACTGTTACTTATGACGAAATGTTAGAGCTGGCAGCAAGTGGTGCAAAAGTTTTGCACCTGCGTTGTGTTGAGTATGCACGCCGATTTAACTTACCAATCCACGTACGATCATCTTTTTCTAATAACGAAGGAACATGGGTGGTCAAAGATCATCCAGAAGGAGGCGCCATGGAACAAGCAATCATCTCAGGAATCGCTCATGACAAGAGTGAAGCCAAAATTACAATCGTTGGTGTGCCTGATCGCACTGGTGTTGCAGCGCGTATCTTTCAAGCTATCGCAGATGCCGACATCAACATCGACATGATTGTGCAAAATGTATCTGCAGCAGCTACTGGACTGACCGATATTTCATTTACCTTGCCTAAAGCAGAAGGTGCGGAAGCAACTGCTATTTTGCAAAAGCTCCAAGGAG
>Ga0247722_10001215_pt1 | contig 14475 bp, 12 predicted proteins | sample MSEWelMarce3H_FC_FD_189094 | JGI IMG/M metagenome (GOLD analysis project Ga0247722, IMG submission 189094) | Subsurface sediment microbial communities from gas well in West Virginia, United States - MSEEL Well Study Marcellus 3H_FC | ecosystem: Environmental > Terrestrial > Deep subsurface >... | reverse complement strand
TACGTCGAGAAAAAGACATTGAGTGGCATAGAAAAAACATGTACCGACATAGTTTGGACCCCGTCATCGCGATCGTGCAAAGACATCACGCGAACAGTGGTAGTAGGAGAAGATAAAAACAAAATGGTGCCTACGGATATTGGCATCAGTGTCAATAAATTTATAGCAACCAATTTCAAGCTCTATACCGATGCAGACTTCACCGCGTCGATGGAGACCGAGCTCGATCGATTGGCCAAGGGAGAGACAAAATACAAAGCCTTGATGACAGGGTTTTGGAAAGAGTTGGACGAAAGTCTGAAGGTTTACAAACGCACCAGCGCAGCGAATGAGCAGACCACCATGGATTTGGACAAAGGTCGAGTTGTGACGATCGGGAAAATGGAATACACGCTCAGAAGAACGAAATATGGACCTGCAATACAGTACGAACAAGCTCAGGGAGATGGCTTCGTCAAGAAGTTTGTGTCCCTCAAGGCTTATTTAAAAATTACGGGGATGGCCGACATCAAAGATATGGAAAAAGGAGACATTCGATTGCTGGTATCTTTGCCACGTTGCATGAATCGCGATGAGGCTTTAAAACTACATTATGGTCAATATGGATTCTACTTGAAAAATCAGGCTGAAAAATCATTCAGCATGTTCATAGGCAAACATTACACGCGGGAAGATGTCCCGGATGGTATTCTAGATCTTCCAAAGGATGTCTTGGAGAAAATTACGTCTTGGACACCCAAAGCGGGTGCAAAATCTCGTCAAGCAACATAGTATAGCTTGTTGTAGTATGTTGCATGCGCTTGATCAGCGATGGGCTTTTTCACGCAGTTTGTTTTATTGCATTTGGATGTTTCCCTGCCGGGACAAACATCCTCGCAAAAGCAACGCCTGATAGTCGTGGCCTCGCATGGAGCGCAATATATGTTGTGAGGTCCCCAGTTCACATTGGTGCCCTCATAGCGTGACAAGCCTCTCCATTCAATATAAGAATTTCCTTGGCGGGTCGCAGGATATTGCAACCGTGCATTCGGAGGCGGATTGTTTCCACGCTTGAGATTGTTATACATATATTCTGTAGCATCCGGATCGATATGAATGTAACCGTAAGGGGCATTGTGATCGAATGGCTCCCCTGTGTAAAGACCTCCATTGAGAGTCGGCTTTGGCACTGGTTGGTAACCCTGGGATTCAAAATCGTACTCTGTAAACTCTAGCTTACCTTTCATATTTCTCTAATAAAAATGTAGGAAAAAAACAACGATATATCGATTATGTATTTGCAAGACGAGCGCCTTGCCCAATTGAGCGTAGCTGTTTTATTGATGTATGTAGTTATTTTCTCAAATAGCATGGGGACCATAGTCGGTTGCAACATAAAGCACGCATTGAAAAACAAATTTTTATTACAACACCTCGTCGCGTTTTTGATATTGTTGTTCTTCATTGTCATCACGACTAAAGAGACGAACCAAGGCGGATTAATGGCCAATTTCGGGTTCTCTGTATTGGTATACGTGTGGTTTTCGATGATGACACGGATGCCGATTCAAGTATTTCTCATAGTGCTGATAATGCTTCTCTTGGGGTATGCAATAGGACAGAAAAATGTTGAACAGTCCGATCGCGAGCGGAAAAACACGACAAAACATCAAGCGCTGATCACCATGCTTGCTTTCTCTGTCACACTGATCGCTTTCGTTGCCTATACGATCGAGAAGAAATTAAAATACAGACAACAATTCAGTTTGATAAAGTTTCTCACAAAGCCTCCTAAGTGCCAGCAATGTAAGCTCCGATGTGTTTGAATACATCATAAATAATCGGAACGATCATTCAAATCGTAAGGGCGATGGATCCCGAGGAAATATCGAAGATTGCGCATACCATACGAAGCTCTAAGCTCGACAATAAAAAGGAAGTATTTAAGAAAGAATATAGCACGTTTGCTGATTCGTATCCGATCTTATTCGACAAGTGCTGTACAGAAGATCCGGATGATCTAAAACATCTGGATATGATGATAAAAATGATGAAGCAGATCCATAAGAATAAAATGACGAATCATGTGGCAAGCGTGAAAGTGGGACAAGAGCTTTTTGATGCCTACATCAGTGGGAAGAATGGTCTGTAATGTCGTATGGCATCCAATGCAACTGAAATCTTGTATTTATGGCACCATTTGACTGCCTTCGTTACCTGATTTTGTACTACTTTGCTCAACATGCCCGAGCATTCATTTTCTATCATATCAAGCGTTTTGCATATGTACAATGCTTGGCAAGAGATATACATGTGATTAAACTCGATAATGCTCGCCACGAAAGAAACATTGGGAGTGATATTTAATGGCGTCGGATATTTTTGCAATATCGCATCGCGCAATACTCGCATCGAGTGTTGACTGCATCCCTTGTATCCTTCGCAAACGATGTATTTCTCGCTGTTCGCTGGTCTAGATGATAGTGGTTTGATAAAATGTAACTTTGTGTAAGCTGTGCTGAGAATAAATAAAAGCTGTATCGTTACGGGCTGATGAATATCGAAGACCTTGAGGATCAACATGCCATGCGGCGCTTGCAATGATAAGGCTGTATACATCTCACTTATAATTAATCGCGTTGACATGTTCTCCTGAGCATTAAAATCTTTGCTGAAATCGAATCCCCCATCTGCAGTGATAAATTTACACGATTTTGGTCCGACCGTCGAGATGAAATCATCGAGAACAGAAATGTCATACAAGTCCCCTGTCCCAGATTTACCGTATGTAATCATGACATTGTTTTTCATACAAAATTCATGACCAAATTTCCATTGAGGAATGATTCTATTTGTTGCTTTCAAGGAAATGGCATACAGTTTATCTCCGTACGGTATGTTTCGTGCCTTCAACAAGTTTCGTCGATAGTCTATGAATGCTTCCACAAACCCACCAGGGGCATCCGCAAGAAATGCGGCTTTGACGTCTGTTTCGTCCTCGCACGTTCTCAAGTCATGCATGATTTCCCAAAGCTTGAAATATGATCTGCTGATTGGATTGTGAGAGGCGATGCTTGGACAGCCTTGACTCGATGTAAACACGAGTTCATAGTCATTCGTGTGTTTCTTGTACCGATCCCATTTCTTGGTTTTGTGATGCTCTGTTATTTTATTTTTAAAATGCACGAGGTGCTTGTGAAGCACATCGTTTATGTGAAATAGCTGTTCTAATGCATGATTGTTATCATCGGAATTGTCGTGCTCATGGATGTTATTATGCAAACTAAAAAAAGTTTTCTTTACCATTATTTTTCATCGCCTGTTACTGGCTTATATCCTTTCGTTTATAAACCAGTTTCTTCTTCGCGGGTGCAAGTTCCAGCTTCTCCTCAACAATGGGCTCTTTCCTAAAAATGAACCATCTGTTCATAAAACTGTAGGCCTTCTCCTCGGGAGTCATTTGTTTTGCACTTTGAGTGTATCTATCGTCTGCCGCAACCTCCAAATCTGCAAACAATGTACCGAACAACCCCGACGAGCTTGTGATTTTCAGGTCGACCATTTCTGCCTTGTTCAGCGGCCTGATTCCTCTGGCTGCGAGCTCTTTTACTAGCAATTTGAAGTCCACCAAATATTCTTTAATTTGCTTGTTGATCGTCTCCATATACACCTCGATGCCCTTTCCGATGTTGTTAGAAGGGGTTGCGGCGTCGAATGTGTCGTAATGCTTCGTCAGAATCCAGATGGTACGACCACTCTTTTTTCCCATTATCTGGTCCGTGCTACCGAACGCCTTGTCGACCACTTGACCATCGAGGCAAGTACCCATGAAGTACCCTCCTGGAGCTATCACGTTGTCAATATTGTCAATGAGAGCTTTCAATGTTGCAGAGGTCTCGAAGAAGTAGTGTACAGCAAACTGACAGGCAACAAGATCGAATCGCTTCTGCACAATACTTTGGAATGGTTCGAGGGTCGGATTTGTGGTCTTTTTGATTCCCCAAACGACGTTCATCACTTCCTTTGTTTCCGGTTCGATATCGCTGCTAGAAATAGCATCTTTATCGATCGGGACAGACATGTCAAAAGGCAATGCCAAGATTTTGTCATTCTTCTTTATCAAACTCGTACTATTCTTTTGAGCCTCGCTCATCAACCGTTGGTAAGCTCCGTCACGTGCGTTCATGATGTTGTCTACGCTCTTGTCGACCCCAATGATGGTCCGGATATCATTCCTGAGATACTTGTAGAAATCGTTTCCTTTTCCGCAAGCAATGTCGAAGACCGACTTGACCTTGCCTTTGAAATGCCCGATGAGAAATTTGTTTTTGACAAAATCATTATGGAAGTCTATCATTGGTTTGGTTGCGCTCATATTTCTGTCATATTGACGATCGTAGTACATATCGTCGTCGATCTCGTCTGCAGCTGAGCGTTTTACTGCAATTTCTCCCGTGATCATCGACGTCGTCACAGGATTGTGTATGCTGCGCCAAATGCTGATGGCGGTTTGGTAATCGTTGCCAACAGTCTTGTCCGCACGAACACGATATGGATGCCAGGTGTTGGTCTCAATATCAAATGAAAACTCAACGACACTTTTGTTCAAAATAGCGTCCCCATTTTTGCACTTGATATGGCCATCGACGATCGGAAGCAGCACAATTGATATGTTTTTATATATCTCGTCCGTTGGCAAGAAAGGTTTTTGAGAGTACTCGTTCAATCCTGCGAGCGCCACGCGAGGATCCTGCGAGAGATATTTCAGGGGCGTGATACGCTCTGTGTATTTCCCTTGATAACCGACATGCAATTGTATCATCTTCTGGTACTCGCCTTCCGCGCTTTGTGTAATAACATCTTGACCAAACATATTTTGCTCGATCATTACGAGGAAGTCGATCGTGTTGTCGCGTGGTGGCTTCCACTTGAAGACCTTGTTCCATGTCCTATCAAAACGAGGAACGCCACCTTGAATGACTGCGCCGACACCAAGTAGTTTCGGAGTGAATACAAGACCGTCCACGTAGTAAGGCAACGTGTTGCCCTCGTCTAAATCCAGAATGGCTTTAGCCCCAGCAAGGATGTCATTATCTTCTCCCAATCCGTAAAATGTCTTGACTTGAACTCTAAAACTGTCGTCTCCACTGAATCCGGCGTCGATGATTTTGTGTGCCATCTTGATTCGCTCTGTCAACGAGAGACCAGATACGCTTTGTTTATTCACAAAATAAGCATCGAATACGGCGAACATCTTCAAAGGAATCTTCAATCTATTCCTCGTGATGAATTCGCCGTCTAGGATGGTGCTCGCATATTGTGTACTTTGGCAACCCATAGATCTCACGTTGTATCTGTTGTTGATTAGGTAAACACTTTTATTTTTAGCAATGAATAACAAGTACCGTTCCCCATCTGCCTTATCAGTCACTGTATAGTCCTTCATGATGGTGTCAAATCCAACATCTATCGAATACATGTTTTTCCTCTCTAAGGTTACAGGCATAGGACCGATGAATCGTTGTGCATTAAGATTCGCCACTACCTTGTATTCTTCGATTACGGCCTTCTTCTCCGAAATAGACATCAAGTGGTCATCTTCGTTCATGGCAAGCAAACACATTCCCACGAACTGCAAGTATTTTATATAAGTCACATCATCTGTAAACTTCTGCCCCACTTGGGTCTTGTTTCCAATGTATTCGATCTCTATTTCATATTTGACCAGCGTTTCGAGAAGACCCGACATCGCAAATGTCTGTGCAGTGGCCATCTTGACGATCGTCATATCCAAACGAAACAGTTGATCATCGCTCGTAAAGCTAAAACGTCTCTTCAATCGAAAGTTCTTATTTTCTGTTTTTTTGAAGCTCGACATTATCTTCAGAGCATCCTCAGTGTCCGTATCGATTGATCGCTCATATTTGATGTTGAATGTCAAAGAGTATTCCGGAACTTGCAGCCTTCCCATATCGTCGACCCAAGTCTTCTTCACCAGCGAATACTTACCTTGAGGGTAGTCTGAGGTGCAAAAGGCTTCTATTGCCGGAGTACCTTCTATCTCGACTCGATAAGCCACGTGATTGTGATCGAAGCCAACGTTCAATATCTCAGATTCGAACATGAATGTCTTGTGAGTCGAGCGCATATATTGCAGCAATGCTAGAAATTGATATTGGTTTAGGCTAGTGTTGGCATCGCCACGAACGAGACATTCCAACTCGATCGACGTGTCATTCTTTGCCCTCCCTATAAACTTGAGCAGAGCTGCCTTGGTAATTTGAGGGAGCTTCATATTGTTGCTATTGATATACAGTTATTGTTAACTTACAATATTTTTGTGCCTATCTTTAGGTACACATAACAAAAATGAATATCAATTTTTTTGATGTCTCTTTTCAAGGCTTTCACATATCATCGATACCAATTCCTTTTTTAGTAAGCCTTTCGTGCTCGTGTCGAGCCCCATCGCTTTGGCCAAACACTTGACTTCGTTGGCGGACAAGCATTTTGAAACGAAACTTTGATCCATCCAAACATTCGCTACCATATCGTTTTTTACCACTTCGTAAGGTGCTATTTGTACCGAGACGCAAGACAAGTCGGGAGTTGCATGCAAGAAGCATGTTTTTGTTTCCGGTTTGCTATTGTGAATGCCTTTCACAATTTTATCGAAAGAATTGCTAGGTTCGAAAACCGCCACGATCACATTGCATGCATACACGCCAGCAATGTGCCCCAATAACACATCATTCAAATCACAAAGCTGACTATCGCGCCAACACTCTAGAATCTGGCTTCGCTGTTTTTTCGTGATGGTTACGTTGTTGCCTTTCTGATGAATCAAACATTCCACCATCTTTTCATATGTCTTATAAACGTTTCCTGAATCACACGACTCATATAGCTTTTCGAGGATGCTAGGGCACGATAAAGTCGCCGCTTGCTCGAACTCGTTCGGGACGATTGTCAAATTCACTCGATTCTCCCCCAAATGATCGATGAGCCTGTTCAGCGAATCCATTCTGATTACAGCAGTCGGATAGTATTGTTATGCCGTCATATTTTTATATCGTCATTTTGCAACTCGTCTTGCAAGGCATCGTTTGCCGTATCGTTCACTTTCTTTGTGAATCTCTTTTTAGCGACCATGTATTTGCTATTGACACGTTTCGAGGCTATTTTCTCCTGCGCAATATTTAGCTTTTGAATAAAGTCTTGAATCATTTCGCCCTTGTCGACGATATCGAGCATGTCTTTTGTGTTTTCTCGCTTTGGCTGGGGATCTCTAACGCCACAGTGGGGCAACAACAAGCGCGATTTGTTGTGAGAATTGTATTTGCATTCCTGCAATTTCAAATCGTATTCATCGAGCTCTTTTTTGTTGTCACAACAATATTCAACAAATTCGTCGATCTTCACATAGATTTCTTTCGACAATGACGTCAGATTAAAAAAAACGCCATTCTTGTTCTCCGAAAACGCAACACCGTGGTCCTTTACGATCTTGAATATTTCCAAGTGCTCTGTGGGACCTAAGTGATTAATTTTATCAGACAGCACCTTCTTTCTCCTGATCATTTATTTCAAACTGTCATTTGAATTTATATGCCTTCTGTGCTATAAACGGATGCATCATCATCGACCTCATCGGCAACATCAGCATCGGGATCATCCACATCTATCTCGTCGTCCTCCTCCACGAACTCTTCGTCCTCCACGAAGCCCGCAAAATCAGATCCTTCTGACTCACCATCGTAACTGTCTTCCTTCTCTTGCTCGCTGATCTCTCCTGCACCTTCTTGCTCTTCTGGTTCGGTTTCGCTGTTGTTTGCGTCGTTGGAATCGTCGTCTTCATTTGGGGCATCCTCGGGATCGTCTTCTACGTCGGTTTCGTCATTTTGTACTAATGGATGTTCCGATTGTACTATTTTGCCGATCGCCGATATCTTTTTATCGTTCAACATGTACTTTTTGCCCATAATCTCTACGCTATAGGTCTTGTTGACTTGCACTCCGTTCAAATCCACGTCGGACTGAATCGCACCTTGCTTTGCTACTATAATTTCAAGCACTGGCACTCGCACACCCTCTACATCGGTGTAAACTTCTGCGAGAATGCCAAATTTGTTCGTGCTCGTAACACGCGCTTGCACGATGCTTCCGATCTGTGGGTTGCAAACCAGCGCTTTATAGTAGGTCGTATAGATAACGTCTCCATTAAGAGATACCATGCGCAATATGCCCGGTGCAATTTTGATGATCTCTACAGAGCCGGGCTTTACATAACCGTGTCGCGTGCAATGACCTTCGACACGACGTTTGACCATAGATGCGACTGTCTCATGTATGTTATTAGAGATATCTCCCGGTGCAACGCGAACACGGTCCGACAACAAGGACTTGACAAATACGTCCATTTTACTATAACGTTTTACTACTCATATGTGACATATTTATGTGGATTCATTTTTTTTGGATATCAGATGATAGATGTATGGTCTTAACATGCGCAATGGATTGTGCTTTCTCAAAACGACCTCATATAAACTACATAGATCATCTTTAGTTCGTTTAGCAGTATTATTGATAGCATCCGCAGAAATATCTGTGATCATTGATATCATCGTGTCTTTTTTCAACTCCGAATTCACTGCGCAGATTGTCCCCGTGGATTTTGGCGCATTCGAACGGATGAGTTTGAATCTATGTTTCAACTTGTCGGGCGTGATGAATGCCAGAGCACTCTGAGGGGTGTCGATTCCAAATTCAATAATGATGCTCTCTTTGCGTTCGGATTCCAACTCCTTCACCGTTCTCGTGTCCCTCACGCCACACGGCTCTAGTTTACCAGCTTTCATCACTAGGTAAAAGATCACTTCATCTTTTATAACAATCGGCAATACCAATCGACAATAAATTTTGCCATCGATACGATATATCTGCCTCGTGTTATCGATGCTGAGTTTTACGATGTTTGGAAGCTGATCGTATTTCTGTACCAGCGTAACCATCTGATCACCATCTAGACGATCTATGACATAATCATACAGCTGTTGTTTGTAGGTATTTACCATCGATCGATCTGGAAACAATTTAGCAACCTTCTCTACATCCGATTCTATAACACTTATTATTTCGTTGACACCAGCATTGTTGTCGTTAGCATTATTGACGGGTTTAACGTCCTTAGCTCTCGGTAACATCTTCAGATCTATTTTCATTCTCCCAACATCGAATTGTTGCCAAGCATCTGGGGCGCGCTGTTCGACTGTCAAATGCTGATACTGGGTCCCAATAGGCTGAAATAAATACTTGTCTGATTTGTAGTCGAGAATACCAACATTGCCCAACCTATCGAGAATACGATCTCGATGAGAAATCATATCGTTCAAAGCATATGCGGTTATTTCATCGGACAGCTTGCATTTTGCTGCTATAGTTTTAAAGTCATATACATGATTAGACTTGTATAGTTGCTTTATCTCTTCCTTAGCATAGAGAACATCATCCTCGATGAACTTTTTATGAAATGTACTCGCGTCAATTTCATTTTCAATTGCACTAGCATCGCATCGCGTCGATTTTGATACAACGTCGTATTCTTCGATCACATGATTTTGTGATGTTATCATGTTTTTTACCTTGAGCGCCGCCTTTGAAGGCGATAGGAGGCAATCTATAGACGTGGATTTCAAAATGCCTTCGATCTCATCGATCGACTTTTGCTTCTCGTCTGCGATCCTGTACACCCTCAAATCGACTGATTCAGTCTTTGACTGTGGCAATATGTTGACGTGCTGATAAATAGTCACATTGCGTTTTTCTTTGGTCAATTTTGCGTGAGAGCAATGCCGTATTGCTCTACCGAATACTTGCTCCAATTTGTTGAAATTGTACCATGGCTCCATTATGTGCACCTCTCTTATCGCTTTAAAATCAATGCCTTCAGTGGCCACGCTCGTGCCTATGATAACTTTAATCTTGGAGCCATCTGTGTTTTCGGCAGATTTGGCCATGGCTATCTCCTTGATATTGTTTGGTGAAATATCATCGTTCGCTGACAATATAATGTAATTCATATTTCGTGCCTTATTAGAAATATTTGCATTCTTCAAGAGACATACACCCCCATGTTTCTTGAAACCCACATGCTCCAATGCAAGAGCTAGAGGCAATGCGCCATTGAATACATAATTGGTATAGACATAAACGATCCCCTCGCTAGACAGAATGTAATCTATTATTCGCTTCATCTTGGATGCATGCTTCTCTAGTAAATTTCCATCGAGGAACTCCCCATGCTTTTTTTTCATTGCCGGTTGATACGACCAACTCGCGTGTTCTTTAGTGGTGCTCGATGTCCTAATAAAACACGAGTTGAATCCATCCGCTCCGAACGAGATGTCGGACGGAAAGGCAATGTTAGAAACCTCCAATGCGGTGACTATAGCTTGGCGTGAAATAGTGCCTTCATCGTCGTCGCTATTGCTGACGTCATTGAGATCTTTGATAAAAGTTCCCCTGACGCGTTCGTACGTATCAATTTGACTCTTTCCGAAAAAGCTCTTTATTAATTCACGCGTCAACAACGATTCCGTCGCAGACTTTGGTAATGCCTTGCCTAGGACATCAAAAGTTGGCAAATCGCTTTTTTCCAAAAGATTCTTATCTTTGTTTATCGATGGGAACAACCGTGCGGGAAAAGTTTTTGGATCGCTTGCCGACACGAACGACACATAGCCACGGCTGTATTCTATGAGGGCTGCCTGTCCTTCTGTCGTCAGAATATCATTTTCGAAGAATTTAGAAGTTGCCAAAGGTCTGTCGATTCGTTTGTCGTTGAGAAGCAAAAGACTGAGCAAATACACGATTTCTTTTCCATAGTTATACATCGGCGTTGCTGTCAATAGAATCAGCTTTACATTTTTTGCCGCCCGGAGCATATGTTCTACGATCGGCGGTACACGCTTCTTCGTATTCTCGCCAGCTACTCGCAAGGTATGTGCTTCGTCTATAATAACCACCCTATCCGAGTATAGCTCTGCCAAGGCTCTGTCAAATCGCTTTTTGCTTAATGCCTCATTGTTTTTCGTTATCTTTTCGATGCTGTCTTTTAGCTTTTGGTATTCGTTAAAAAATTCACCATATGCCATCATCTGCCATCGCTCGTTCACCAAGCGTCTCACTTTGCTATCCAAAGTATCTTTTGTGATCCGATGCCTGTCTGGGATTCCCTTCACGTAGCTAGATCCCGTGCAACCTTGAATGTTATCGAGATCTAATCCGCCATCAGGCCGCGTGGTTATCTTTGATGCATCGAAAATCTCTTTCTTGAAATTATCTTTCAGATTTCCTGAGACTAGAACGAGGTGTTTTTTTGTAAAGCTCGAATTGAATTGTTCGGCCATCGAGATAGCACTGCACGTTTTTCCTGTTCCTGTCCCGTGGAACAACAAGACTCCGTTGTAGGGAGTGTTTGGTGATAGGAATCCTTTGATTATCTTTTGATTTGGTGTAAGCCTAAAACGAGTGGCGACATCGCAAGATGAAGATTTATCTTGCTTGTCTTGTGTATGAATGACAAACTCTTTTTTGGATGCTATAACCTTATTGAAATCAGGATTATCCGTCTCGGGATAGGGGACGTACTTGGATGCTTTGACCTGATTCTCGGAATAGGGGACGTATGAAGACATGCGCCGCGATCCCCGCTTTGAGATAAATCAAGAAAAATAACAGATCACGAGAAATTTACATTGTTCTTCAGGATAAGGCTATTGACGCGCTTAAGAAGCTCTTTGCGCTCTATGTTGGCATCATTAATCTTCGACTGTGCATCTTGATAAGAAAACCATTGCACATCTCTTATTTCACGCGCCTGGTGCTTATTCGTTGGATCGTAAAGAGGCGCACTATGTTTGCTCGAGCCGACATTATCATTCGCAACATATTTGGCTATATAATAGACATGCTTGTAACGCATATGATTCGTTCCGGAGAATACCTCCTCCAACGGTTTGAATTCCCGCAACAATCGAATTTGCGCCAGATTGATACACGTCTCCTCGCGAAACTCCCTGAGGGCGCACCTTTTGTCATCTTCATGGAAGTTTCGTCTGCCTTTAGGAAAACCCCACTCCGTTTCTTCTAGACACCTGGGAAGAAGCGAGATGAGGGATCTCAACTCGATATGTTTGATGTTTCCTTCCTGATCACGCAATTTGTATCCGTCTTTCAAAGAATTGAATTTTTCGCGAGCATTCGAATATTCTTTGGCAAATACCTTGCTATTGTGTGACCACAGCTCTTTCCATAACTCTTCGAAAGTGTTCCCGGTGAGTTTCTTATGTTCTTCTTCAGTAATATTGGATAAAAGATTTGTTACGTAAGCCACATTTTGTAAACAGTACTTTCCTCTTATAAACTCGACATAAGCCAAAGAGTCTTTTCTCTGCACCATGAGATATTCTGGATAGACACAGTTCTTTTTTGAATCAATGATCAATCTAAATGCGATGCACCCATAACTCGTGATAGGATGGTTACACTGACGGTACAAGTGCCCGATACCTCCACAATTGCAGCATACCATGCATTTGTTCGTCACGATGTGGTTCTTCGAGCCGTTTGTCTCAATCACAGTCATCTGCTGGTTGTGAATTCCAAATAATGCTTATATCTATCTTTTTTCTTAGTATCTCAGTAAACCGATGCAATGACAACAAAGGATGATCTCAGAAAGATGCTAGACAATGCAAAAAGAGATCCTACTAGAGACAAAATAGTAGCACTGAAAAAAAGATTAATCCAATACGTCGATACGAAACTTGCAGATGCCGGCGCTACCACGACTGATAATCTGAAGGTTCTGTCTAAAGACATTGATATTTTGAAGGATGCAAAAGCTGCATCTAATGCTTCAGTAGTACAGATGCAAAAAGAATTAGATGCAGTAAAAAACGCCTTAGCAGCTTGTAAGGCTACTGCAGAGACCCTGTCGAAGCGAGCCCAAGTAATCAACAGCTCCATAAAAATTGTCGATGAGATGCGCTCTACTAGTTGAGAAGTATAGTATTGCTGTCATTGTCATCAGTTGCAACAATCGCATTCTTTTTAAACATAGTCAAAAATATCGAGTGGAAGCGATCGAGCTTATCGACTTCCGGATATGTGATATTAAAGTTGACGTGAAGATCGCCGTTTCTAGGTTTCTTGAAAAATGGTAGTCCCTTGTTGCGAATGTGTAGCGTCTTTTGCGGATTAAAGTAATGCTGACTCACAAACTCGACGTGTTCATCATAAAGTGGTATTTTGATTCGGAAGCCACATAGCAAGTCTTCAAAGTTGATGTTCATCCCGATTGTCACGTCGTTCGTCTCGTAATTGACTTGATATTTTGGATCTATATGATGAACAAAGGCGAGGATCAGATCCGCGTGCCTTTTACTTTGCATATCGTATGATCCTCTGCCTTCGATGGTGTGCAAAAACTTATTCGGCACGCCTTTAGGAATCTTTACCTCGATCGAGCGCTTATAATATTTTATTTTCTTTGAGTTGCAAGAATGGCAATCCCTTCCTGGTTTGATAATGTCACCTTTGCCTTGGCAACTAGGACATGTCATTTGCGTGACCATGAACGAATTCAGAGCTTGCGTTACGACACCTGCCCCTTTGCATGTCAAACAAGAGATGACATCCTTGGGATCCTTTGCGCCCGTACCACTGCACGTTTCGCATTTGTCAATTATGTCGTACGATATCTTTTTTGTTGCGCCCTTGTATATTTCCTCGATCTTCACAGGAACCTCGATGACATCCGGATTCGAACTGCCACGATGAGATCCGTTGGGGTCCATTCCACCGAAAAACATCTTGAATGCATTAGCCGCTGGTCCCGCAGCTCCCATGTTGAAAATAAATTCTCCATGTCCACCTCCCGGCGGTCCTCCTCCACCCCCAAATAGTTCCGAGAAGATATCGTTCATATCAAAGCCTCCTGCGCCGTTCATTGCATTGTCATACGTGCCATAAGAATCGAAATGCTTCCGCTTTTGTGGGTCGCTCAGGACACTGTATGCCTCGCTGATCTTCTTGAAGATTTCTTCATTCTTTTCTTTATCATCCGTGTGTTTGTCAGGATGATGCTTCATTGCCAAGCGCTTGTATGCTTTTTTAATCTCATCTTGCGTAGCGCTCTTATCAACGCCAAGTACATCGTACAATGACTCGCTCATTAATTCTTATTCTTACCGTATGTGCGTAAGTTCCTAAATGAAAATCAAACTACTACATTTTTTATGGTTAATTCCTCTTGCAAGTCCACATTCCTGCATCCTGTCTCACACATGTTGACTCCGGAGCACATCGTTGTGGCCATGGCCATGGGCTATCAACACAAGCAATATTATTATTATCACAAGCACCGCTGTTGCCACCGCATTGTGAACCGTATACTATAGGAAAAACTTCTTGCTGACCTGCTGATGGGAT
>Ga0247722_10001214_pt1 | contig 14477 bp, 39 predicted proteins | sample MSEWelMarce3H_FC_FD_189094 | JGI IMG/M metagenome (GOLD analysis project Ga0247722, IMG submission 189094) | Subsurface sediment microbial communities from gas well in West Virginia, United States - MSEEL Well Study Marcellus 3H_FC | ecosystem: Environmental > Terrestrial > Deep subsurface >... | reverse complement strand
GTTTTGTATTTTGGCGTTTCAAGAACGGCAAATGGAGCAGGCGGTCGAATATACACAGTGCAGATTGCTTCTGATAGTGGCGGTTCTAACATTGTCGCAACAAAAACTGGCGTTGAATTAGGCGCTGAAATTATTTTCTAAACATAAATTATGGCAACCATTAACGAAACAGAAGCACGGCTAAATTCGCACGAAGAAATCTGCGCGTTTCGCTATGAACAAATCAATGCAAGATTGAAACGCCTTGAAGGCATTTTAATTAAGGCATCGGGCGCTTTATTGTTGATGATGGCGGGCATGGTTTTTACTTTTTTGTCAAAATGAATGCGATGGTTTTTTGCGTTGCTCATAGGTTGGATGTTTTGGGCAAATGCAAAAACCCCGTGCATAGTTACAGATTTTTACGCGCTTAGTTGGATACATGAACCAACATTGCGGCACATGGAATTGTCGCGGTGGTTAACGACAAATGGCAATAACTGTTCATCTGAACAACTAGTGGGAATTTGGAACAACCTTGCCATGTTGGCAGGCGTTGCTGATAGTGCAGAACTACGCGGAAAGATTTTGTTTTATTACGCGAGGGCGGTCGAAAGGGAAAAGAAATGATTACCTTAAATAAATGGTATCCGCTTGTTCAACCCACCTACACTGCTAGGCAAATCGCTTTTGATAAGGCAGTTGAGAAAGTTCAAGAAGATTACAGATATGCAATGGAATGTCTTAAACAAGTTAGAAAAACTCAAGATTTGGAAGTGGAACTCTACAACAAGCGAGGCCAACAAAACGCCATCGAACTTGGATCATTCGAAGATCGCAGAAGATTCCAAATCTTTGTATGAGGGCAATATGGAAAACACAACAAGCACCAAAGAAAAACTAACCCTGTATGTCACATTGATGGTTAGCACCACACTTTGCATTTCTGTTCTGTCAATGGTGTTTGCGTTTATGTTGGGCCTGTGGGCCAAAGAAGTTGATAACGCAGAAATCTTTAAGATGATTTCACCCGCTTTCAGCACATTGATTGGCGGCATGATTGGTTTTCTATCAGGCATCAAACTGATGCAAAACGATGAGGATAAAAAATGATTGGACTTGATGCACTTTTAAATGTTGGCGGCAAACTAATTGACAAGTTAATTCCCGACCCAGAAGCCAAAGCCAAAGCGCAACTTGAATTGCAGAAGATGGCGCAAGATGGCGAACTGGCCAAGATGGCCAACGAAACTGAACTGTACAAGACTGAACAAAACAATCTTACAGAACGCGTAAAAGCCGACATGGCTAGTGATTCATGGATGAGCAAAAATATACGCCCTATGACCCTTATATTCCTGTTGGTGGCTTATTCTGGGTTTGCTATTGCATCGATCTTTGAATACGAAACCCGCGGTGCTTATGTTGAACTGCTAGGCCAATGGGGTATGTTGGTAATGTCGTTTTACTTTGGTGGCCGCACTATGGAAAAAATTGCAGATAAGGTGAAAAAATGAACTTAACACCGCACTTCACATTAGAAGAATTAACACACACCGACCACAGAACCTTGGACAACACCCCAAATGAAACTGAACTTGCAAACATTCAAAGATTGGCAGAATTCTTGGAAGAACTCAAAACTGTTCTTGGCGGTAAGCCGATTATGGTCAACAGTGCGTTCAGGTCGAAAGCCGTAAACGATGCCGTAGGCAGTAAAGACACATCACAACACCGCATTGGTTGCGCGGCAGATATCAGAGTGCCATCAATGACCCCTGATGAAGTTGTTAAGGCAGTCATTGCATCTGGTTTGGGTTATGACCAAGTGATTCGAGAATTCGACAGATGGACACACATAAGCATTCCCAACCAAGCAGGCGCAACACCCCGCAAACAATCTTTGATTATTGATAAGCAGGGTACACGCGTTTATTCTTAAACTTCTTTAACAAAGATGCCTTCTTTGTTTAGATAGCCTTTGCGATCTTTGATTTCTTCATAAGCACCTTTGAAGCATTCGACCAAATCTAAATCAGCGCAGGCGCAACCCATGATGAGGGTAACAAGAATATCCCCATAGGCATCTGCCATTTCGGCCTTGTCGCCTTTGGCAATCGCGGTGAAAAGTTCTTGCAGTTCTTCACGGGTTTTAACCGCTTGGGCGTAGGCAGTGCTGTTTTGCACAATGCCGCGGGCTTCACCCCATTGAATAACCTTCATTTGTACATCTGCGTAACTCATATTGTTTCCCTGTTAAATCGTGAATTCATCACTTGTTCTAAATCGAAATGTTCTTTAAAACATTCGCTAAAGTAAACTTGATGTTCACTGAAGCCAACTAGCGTTCTGTCAAACACAAATGCTTTTTTAGGCAACTGCATTTCGCCCCGCATATATTTGATGCCTTTATTTGTGATGCGCCAAAGGCCAGAACCTTTTACATCTTTGTTATCGTTTGGGTGATTCTCAATCAAAGCCCAATAGCGTAAGTTAGTGAAACTTTTTGCCCGCATAAATTCGCGTGGTGCTTGCGTTGGTGTATGAACCCAACCATCTTTATCACCATTGATGAAAAGCCAAACCAAAAATTTTGCATCTGTTTTGGTGATGGAATAGCCGTTGTACTTTCCAAATCGATTGCAACATGGGCAATCACCACCTTCACCTTCTAACTTTTCGAAATAGTCAGTACGCAATTTTTTTAGGATATCTGCTTCAAATAAATCAAACATTTTGTAGTTTCCTATATTGAGGGGTACTAGCGTTTGCGTTCCCCCTGCATCAATCAAAATGGGGCATCTTCATCAATGAACACAGGCGCTTTTTGTTGTGGCGTTGCGCGTGGTTCTAGTGGCGGCTTTGCACTTAACCAACCATCCCAATTAACGGGTATGTGGTCAATCTTCAAACTGATGCCCTGTTGGCCTTTATCCCAAAGCGTACCAATTTTAGAAAAGCGTTTTTTGTTGTTGCCTTGGGCATCTGTGTATTCACCAACCACAGCGATAAGGTCTAATTTATTGGACATGATTTAATCTTTCATTAAGTTTACTAATTTTGGCATCTAGTTCGGCTAAGAACTTCACCACTTCGGTTTCTAGCGTTGCCGCATATTCCGCATCAAATTCAACCCGTTTGATAAACAGTTGCAACCCTTTTGGCAATCGTGGGTCGAACGATACGAAATCACACCAAGCACGGGCAGTGCAGGCCATTTGCCATTGCATCTGCGTGATGTACTTGGTTGGCACTTGTTCACTGATTAAGGTATCAATGTGCGTGGCAGTGTTTGGGCATTTAATTTCCAGTAAACCAAACAGGCCAACCAAGCCATCAGGCGAAGCCCCTGCGTGGTCAATTGATGGATGTGCAACATACCCTACTTGATCGACCAATACATCTGTTAAAGATTCATAAGCGGCACGGGCAAAAGGTTCTGTTTCAGTACCCCAAGCCATTGCCGCGTTTGTGTACGATTCTGCAACTGTGCCTGTCATTCGTTCGCAAATAAGTTGGGCCATGTAGTTATCGCGTGATGCTGAATAACCGCTTTTGGTTTTGGCAATCACATCAGCAACGCGGGATGCCGTGACATTTCCCAAGCGGGCCGCAAACCATTCTGGTGTTCTCTGTTCAATCATAATTTGGCCTTTGCTTCATCTTTGGCGTTAATAACTTTTGTCTGCCAATTAGCATTGCCATTGCAAGCGGCATAGGCGGCTTTGTAGGCGGCCTTTAAACCTTCTTGGTCTGTTGATGCCTCAATGGCCGCTAAATGGTCTGCAAGGGCGTTTTCATCTACACCTTTGGTGGCCGCGGTGGCCATCTGGCCATCATCATCTTCTGGTGCAATGCCGCAGGCGGCCATCAGCGAACCCCTGCGGGCGTAGGTCAGGGCAGACATATACGCAGGCGGGTCATTCTTGGTTACAGGGAAATGCAGAACACCGCAATCTAATGTTTCGCCTGATTCGTGGATGAAGATGGTTTCCACCATCACGCCACCAACGCATTCGCGGGTTTTCTGAACCAATGCAATGCCGTTTGCATTCAGGGCATCTACAACCGCTTCAACACACGCGGCAAGGTCTGCGTACTTGTTTTTGAAATGCGGGTTATAGGCGTTCTTTAAAGCAGGCGCAAACGCCTTTTGTGCTTTAACCAATGCTGTTGATATTTGTTTCATTCTGAACTTTCTAAATAGTTGGTCAATCGTTTGATTCGGTCTGAGTGATAGTCAGACATTCGTTTAGCGTATTCCATGCCGCTTTGGGCTTCTAAGAATCTGCGCCTTGCTTCTTCAAGTTCTTTGGCCGCAAGTTCTTTGGGTGATGGCATTTGCCACAGGGATTGGAAGCGTTCAATAAAGTTCATGTTTACCCCCGCCATGCCAAGAGAACACCCCAACCACCAAAGATGATGATTGCCAAAACGCATTCGATTATTGTGGTGATGATTTTTTGTTTCATGTTTTGTCCCTTAATTACAGTTGTTCCAATGCTTTGGAGACTTCATCTAATTTGTAACCAATGATGATGCTTTTAAAATTTACATGGGCAGAATACCAAGTGCCATTATTGGTAATCATGTAAGTTTTGCCGCTGTTGCCTGTGCCAAACCAAATAGGCTTGCGGGTGTAGAAACCTTCGGGTGCTTTGCGAACAATGTTATGGAATTTTGTTTGCTTGGTTGCTGTTTCAATGTTCATTTTGTTTACTTTCTAAAAGACCCTAGAAGTTAGGGCATGGGTGAATTATAAGCCAACTAATACACGGGGCAACAACTTTTTTATAAGTATTTTCCCTAGTGTGTGTTTTATGCAAATTTCTTGATAAACGCGTTTAACTTGCGAACCTGACCAACTGCCCATTTGTATTGTTCTTCACCATTTTCGCCCTTGTAATCTTCATTGTTTAGGTGGCCATCTTCATGGAAGCAACTAAGAACATATTTGGCTTCATGCACGATTTCAGCATTGGTGTAATCGGTAACTTGCTTATTGTCGTCACGGGCAATTTGCTGAAGGGTATTAGCCAGTTCATCAATTGCCATTGCTGATTTAAGAATTGCGGTCATTTGCTTTGCCTTTCTAAAAGACCCCAAGAAGTTCGGGGCATGGTGTAATTATAAGCCAACTTATATCAAGGTCAACACTTTTTTAAAATTATTTTCTAAGTATTTTCCCTAATGTTGCTTTTACGCATTTTTAAAGTTTCTTTCAGGCAATTCTGCGCTTCTTCTTTTGTCAGAATGCCGCGGCTTTCAAGTTGGGCGATTCCTGCTTTGATATGCGACAACGCGTAGTTTTTAGGTTTGTCCCAAATGCGTTTCATGTTTGCCAACAACTGTTCTTCTGTTATGCCAATCCAAAAGTAGTTGTTGGAAACTACGCGGGCATGGGTTGTTTTGTCGTACATCCTAGCCCCCTAATTAAGCCAACAAAGCGGCCAAATGCTCTGGTGTACCTTCACGATACACGCCACCAACAAACGCGTAGTAACGAACACCCTTGGCACTCATTAACACGCCAACTGCGGGGTGCAAATCTGTGCGTGGGGTGAACTTGGCAATCTTGGCGGCTTGGGCGGCAGTTGCCTTGGCAAAGCGGGCTTCACTATTGGCGCGTTCGTTACGCTTTGTTTCTACTGCTTGTTTGAGAGTTAAATTTGTCATTTCGTTTCTTTCTAAAAGACCACAAGATGTTTGCGGCATGGGTGAATTATAAGCCAACTTATATCAAGGTCAACACTTTTTTAAAATTATTTTCTAAGTATTTTCCCTAATGGGGCTTGCGCCCCGTTTTTATCTTTTGCTGTCGCCCCATCCAGTTTCTTGCAATACGCGAAGGTCAGGGGTAAGGCGTACACGATTGCCAAGTTCATCCCAACCCCAAGCGATTGCATCTGTAACAACTCTGATTTGGCGAACTTGATTTGTTCTGAACAATGGGTGGCTAGTTGGAACACAGGCGGCCAAATTAGTAAGTGAATTAATTTTGGCAGTAGCCAAAAAATCCATCATTACCATGTTTTGTTTGGCAGTAAGTTTTGTGTATTTAGACATTTGATTTCTTTCTATAAGACCCTGTGCGATTTGCTAGGGCATGGGTGAATTATAAGGTAACTTATAACTAGGTCAACACTTTTTTTAAATTATTTTCTAGGTAGTTTCCCTAACGGGGGCTTTCGCCCCCTTTCCTATCAAACTGCCTGCAACTTTCTCCATGCTTGGCTACCAATCCAAGTTTTGTAAGTTTTGCCGTTCTTGTCAAACTTGAAGTAAACCCGTGCGCCTTCAACTGAAGTGCAAGTGCAGATGTTGCCTTGGGCATCAATCTTTTGCTCGCGGGGCATGATGAATTCAGCGGCAGGCTTCTTTTCAACTTTTACCAATTCTTTGCCGTGGAATTCGTTAGCAATCTTTTCCATCATGTTGGCAAAATCAGTACCCATTTCTGCGCTTCTGCGGAAAGTGAATTCCATGTGCTTGATTGCGTTTGTTTGTTCCCAAGATTGAGCATCAGCAAATGCGATAACTTCTCTGTTGAAACGGGCAGAACGGGTAATTGTTGTTGGCTTCAAATCACCAGAGGCAACGCGGTCTGCTTTGGCGATAAATTCTGCAACTTCTTTGCGAACTGCGGCAACCATTGAATCGGTTTCTGTGCGGCTAACTTGCATTGGCACAAAGTTCTTGCCTGCACACACGCCTTGAAACCAACCGCATTCAACTGTGTAACCATGCTTTGCCATTTTGCCGTTAACGATTGCTTGCTCACGGCCACAGCACTGGCAGATTCCGCGGGTTTGAATTTGAACTGTTTGCATTTTGTATCCTTTTTAAAAGACCCCTTTGTTTGGGGCATCGATGAATTATAAGCCAACTTATATCCAATGCAAGCACTTTTTAAAAATATTTTCTAAGTAGTTTCCCTAGTGTTGTAGATGTATTAGTTGGCTTATAATAAGGTATGACTAAATCAGAATTGTTAACAAAGGTACACAATCAAACCGAATTGGCAGAATTGCTTGGCATTTCCCAATCGGCCATCAGCCAATGGAAAGAAATTCCCGCGGCAAGGTTGTGGCAGTTGAAATTGTTAAAACCCGAATGGTTCAAATGAATAAGATAAAAAACTATTTGCATTACAAAGCAATGATGATGGAACACCTTGCGTTTGCGGTAGAAAACCAATCAATGCAAGATTCCCTGTATCACTTGCTTTGTTATCACAAGGTCAAAGATTTTGCACAGGGTTACTATTTTTCAATGACACATGAAGAACGCAAAGATTTGCACACATTGATGATTCTTTGATACAATTTTTTGAAACACGGCTAGGTTGGACTAATTACCCATACCGAAAAGCGATCACCCCCCGCCTGCCGCAGTTTCTTTTTGGGGGTAATTTTGGGGCGTGGTAATGCACTACTATCAATTTAACATTGGTGACTATCAAAGTCACACATCGCACCTTTCTGACATGGAAGATTTAGCCTACAGGCGTTTGCTTGATTGGTACTATCTTCACGAACAACCAATTCCAATTGAAGTAACAGAAATAGCAAGACAGATTCGTATGCGTTCGCATAGCGATAGCATTTCAATCGTACTGCAAGAGTATTTCGAACGAACTGCGGATGGTTGGGTTCATCATCGTGCAAACAAAGAAATAGCCAAAACTGGTGAAAAAAGTGAAAAGGCTAGTGCGTCTGCAAAAGCAAGATGGAACAAAAAGGATGCGAACGCATTGCCAACGCAATCCGATAGCAATGCTACACATAACACAAGACACATTACACAAGACACATTACCCAATTCTGTATCTAAAGATACAGGCGTTAAAACGCCACTTTCTACAGATGAAATTATTTTTGGTTATGGCGTACCTTTGTTGACCAATGCGGGAACTGCTGAAAAGAACGCAAGGTCATTTCTTGGTAGCCTGCGAAAAGTTCATGGTGATGAAGCCTTGGTAAACACACTACGCGATTGCATTAAAGCCAAACCTATTCAACCTTTGGAATGGTTGGCTAAAGCATTGCCGCCTGATGGCATAAAGAAAAACCCCGCAGATATTATTTTTACAACTGTGCCTGCTTCAAAGTTACCTGACCCTGCATTAGAAAAGATTAAGGCAGATGAAAAAATAACGCGACCACCAACGCTTGAAGAATTGGCAAAGATGGCCGCAATAAGGGCCAAAGTATGAAAGTTCTGCCCATCAACACTTTTGAAACAGAACCTTGGTTACTTGAAAAACATTATGCCAAGCGTATGCCATCAATTTCATATGCCTTTGGGGCTTACATTGATAACAAATTGGTTGGCGTAGTCACATTTGGAACATCGGCCAGTTCAACATTGCGGCAGGGCGTATGCGGCAAGAAATGGCAAGACAATGTGATTGAACTAAACCGCTTGGTTTGTTTGAACGAAAAGAACATTGCTTCTGAGTTTGTCGCCAAGGCAATGCGTATGTTGCCAAAGCCAAGCATTGTGGTTTCGTATGCTGATTCAGAACAAGGCCATGTAGGCTATGTTTACCAAGCAACTAATTTCATTTACACAGGGCTTAGTTCAAAGTTTAAAGACCCAAAAGTTAAGGGCATGGAACATTTACACCACACAACCTATGCACATGGTTTGACCAACGCAGAAGTTATAGAAAAGTTTGGTGAAGAAAATGTTTACTTTGTTGAACGGGCGCGTAAACATCGATATGTTTTTATTGTGGGCAGTAAAACGCAAAAAAAGAATTTGTTGCGCGAACTAACCTACCCTTTGTTGCCTTACCCCAAAGGCGATAACAAACGCTACGATTCAGGCGGTACAGTCAAAACCCAACAACTTTTGTTTGTATGACTTACGAAATGGCCATGAAGATATTGGATCAAGTGCGCGAAGGGGTGCATTACCCGCAATGGCTAATTCTGAAGGCGCTTGAATTAACTGGTGATATTGATGGACATGGAACACTTTAAGGATTGTGAAGCGCGGGAGTGGATAGCCCGTTTTCGCAAAAAACAATTAGAAGAAGGGCGCGGGGAAGCAATGGAATGGTGGTCAAAAATTGTCAAAGATATTGCAACCAAACGCGGCCAGAAAGCCGCAGATGATTTAAAGCAAAGAATGAACAAACTAAGGGAAGCAAATGCGATACGCGGCAAGAGTTGATGCAAACCAAGATCAAATCGTTTCAGCACTGCGGGCGGCAGGCGCATATGTTTGGATCATTGGCCTGCCTGTTGATCTTTTGGTTGGGTTTCGTGGCCACACATTCTTGGTAGAAATTAAATCGGGGTCTAAGAAGCGTTTTACGGCCCTACAAGCCGACTTTTTTAGCAATTGGTCTGGAAGTACCTTATGCCGCATTGACAACCCTGAATCTGCTCTAAGAATGATTGGAATAATTAAATGACCCCGCCATACAAAGCCATTGATTACATCATCCAAAACGCGCCTAAATACGCGAAGGCTAAAAGCGAACGCATATATCTTGAAGAATTCCGAAAGACCAAGAAAGCGTTGTTGATGAAAGACGCAATGCAAATGGGCTACGAAAGTGCCGCGGCACAGGAAAGAGAAGCCTACGCGCACCCTGAATATCAAGAATTGTTGCGCGGCTTGGCCGTAGCCATTGAGCAAGAAGAATCCCTGAAATGGTTGCTTACAGCGGCCCAAATGCGGTCAGAGGTATGGCGAACAGAATCAGCCAATGAACGCAGTGGCGTTAAAGCAACAGAATAACCACATAGTTGCGTAGGATATATAAGCCCGCTTATAATTGACCCATGCCAATAGTTCTTGGTCTTTACGAAAGCGAAAAATGAAATCAAATTCTTGGAAAAAAGATTACTTTGTTGTGATGTTGGATGACTTCAACAATACTTGGATTGTCAAAACTATTCCATGCACACTTAACCAAGCCGTTAAGTTTGTCATTGCTAAAAGATGGACACACGCAGAAGCAAAAGGCGTTGTGAAAATTGTTAGTAGCAAACAATTGGCAGAACTTCAATTGGCGGTCGCATGAACTGGCCTTTTCCACCTTTTCCAAACCCAAAAGACAAGGGGAAGCGCGTTCCCCGTTTCAACCCCGACAATTTCGAGGATGCGCCCTTATGAACGATTACGAATTTGAATTTAATGCCGAAACAGGCGCAGGGGGCGTAACAGTCACTTGCAAAATGTCATACGAACGCGATGAACACGGCCCTTATTTCGAGAATATCGAAGATGTGATATTTGAAGGGGTTAGCGTGATGGGTTTGTTAACTGATGAACAGTTTTCCGACCTTGAAATGGTTGGCGTTAATAAATTAGCACAACACATTAAAGAAGAAAAAGACAGGGCGCAAGAACCATGAATTACCTAAGTTGCAAGCCGCGGGAAATAGATTCAAAATGTCAGAACTGCAAAAGGCTTAACACTAAGGCCGAAGCCTACTATGTCAATCTGAAAAACAGTAAAAGCAAAGCCTGCATCTACATTCCAATTTCACTGCAACCAAAAACATGATGCCATCAATAGACATGGGGTCAACCCATGAAAGCCATAAGTTCAAACTATGCGTTAAATGTGACACAGCCAAGCCGCCCGAAGGGGGCATTGATATTGGCACTAAGTGGAATTGCCAAGCCTGTTGGTTAAAGCGAATTACAGGCGTACACCTTAAACAAAACCGAATTAACGGGGGTGCTAAATGACTAAAGACGAAGCGTTACGCCTTGCATTGGAGGCGTTGGAAACAAGTATGTATCCACAGCAAAAGCAACTGCAAGCAATCACCGCCATTAAAGCCGCACTAGAAGCGAAGGATGAGCCTGTGGCGTGGGTAGATGAGAGAGCCATTGCGTGGCTTGCAGAACATCCTAACGGAAATGTTACTACTAAACTTGAGTTGCAGAAGTCGTTTGAACGCCCAATGCCTCTCTATACAAACCCAACACAACGCAAGCCGCTGACGGATGAGGAGATTGGTGAAGTAGCAATTAAGTCTCAAGACGGAATTTCACCGCATGACGATACTTTGCGTTTTGCCCGAGCCATCGAAGCCGCACACGGCATTAAGGGGGAAGAATGACTGTACTTCTTTGTTTATTTGTTTGGATTGTTTGTCTTGGTTTGGCTTGTTGGGCAGATTTAGACGCACAGAAACACATTGCCAAAGGTTTAGATGACGCATGGAAACAAGTGCAAAAGGAAGAAGCATGACTACAGAACAATATTCAATAGGCTACGAGGCAGGTTACCAAGATGGCTGGAACGAAGCGCAAAAACCTTTTGTAGGGCTGACGGATGATGAGATTGTTTTGATTGTGGCTGAGTGTGCGGCTTCTCATCAGCACACGGACATTCACTTTGCCAAAGCCATTGAAGCCAAACTCAAGGAGAAGAACACATGAGTGATGGCTATTACTGCGTAGTGTGCGGCAGGTTTTTGTTGGCAAACGAACACGGGGTCATTGTGCATGACGATATATTGCATCCGCAAGAAATGGATTTTGCAGACGAGGAGAAACCACAATGACTCCATTAGTTTGTAAAGCCGTTAAGTTCGCGCCAGAGCCAGAAACAGCACTGTGGTTTGATGTTGGTCAGATGAATACAACTCCCGCAATGAAAGTTCCTGCTGATTACTTAATGAACTTGCCATCAAAAAGAACTGGCATTGTTGGACTTGACACAGGCGGAAAAGATTTTGCCCTGTGGCTTACAAAGGGTGATGGTTCTGTTGCCGTTGGAGGGTGTTCAATGTGGCATGGTGGCAAATACTTTGCGCCATACGCATACATCGTAACGCCAGATGGCTTTAAGGTTTACCGCAAAGGTGAAGAAATCACCCTAGAGGACATCAAGCCAGTGCATCGCATGGTGCTTGCTGTGGTGACCAAGTTGGCCATGCAGTCTGAGGGCTACAAACCTACACCCCAACGCACATTCATCAACCAAAAGCGCCAGTCAAAAGGAAAACCAGCCTTGACATTTGATTGGCACACCGTAGTGATAGAGCCGCCAAAACAAAAGAATGACCCGCAAGGTGGTACACACGCAACGCCACGCCGCCATCAAGTGCGTGGACATTGGCGCACTTACAAATCAGGAAAGCGCGGTTGGGTGAGTGAATGTTGGAAAGGTGATGCAAGCAAAGGAACTGTTTTTAAAGACTATCAACTCAAGGAGAAGAACAAATGAATATTGTTGAATTTTTATTGGCATTTGCGGCTGTCGTTGGAATTGGCGGGTTTGGTTTTGCGTCTGGTTATATGTATGGCGTTCGATGGGCACTTAACAAATATGCAGAAATCGAACAAGCCAAACTTAAGGAGAAGAACACATGACTAGGAAACAAAGAGCGTATTTACACATCATCACTTTGCCTTTTGTTATTTCAGCGGCAGTTGAATTTTTACCTGCGTGGCTGTACTGGGCTATTGCCCTAATTGGTGGAATGGCTTGGCTTGGCTCTTGTGCAATTTTGACTGAAAAGGAAAACACATGACTGACTGGACAAAAGAGGAAGACGAAGCATTCAACGATGTTGAAAAGCATAGCAACCTTGGCAAGCAAATACTGCGCGATATGGAAGGTCAACCCTACCATTACGATTTGTTTGTTTCCCCATCGCAACGCAATCAGGTCTTGGAAGAAGTAGCCAAAGAACTGGAAAAGTTCACCAATTTTGGGGACACAGCGGCATCATTCGCCCAATATGTACGAAATTTAAAAAAGTAATGCGGAAAAGAACTAAGCGCAAAATTTGGGGATTGTTAAGCGACCCTATTGCCCATGTAATCATTGGCGCGGCCATTACCCCAAGGCAGACATTGGACAAATTGCGGCTAACCGAATATGCGGCACTGGAATCCATTACAAAAGGCAAAGGCACAATTCAGGATTGGCGAACATTGGTTGATGTGCTTAATTTGTCAGAACAAATTGCCCGTGCAGGCATAGGAAAAGATGAAGTTTTGCCTGTATGCGAAAAAGCCCAAAAAGCCTTACATGAATCCGCAATTAGGTATCAAAAAACAATGCGAATAGGTTTAGATGGCGTTGGCATCCAAGCAATAAGGGATTTATTGGAATATGCCGATTTGCAACAGGGAAGCATTACCCGTGCAGAATTTGAAAAGTATGTGAAGAAAACCCGCGATTACATTAGATCAAACGGCAACCTAGTGGTAGAAATTGAATGAGATTCCCCAAACACCAATACATCAGAAGCCAAACCCTAATGCGCCATGCGCGTGAAATCCCATGTCAACATTGCGGGGCAGACGATGGCACTGTGGTGGCCGCACACACCAATTGGCAAGGTGGCAAGGGCAAAGGGATCAAGGCAGACGACAACCTAATTGCAAGCCTGTGCCATCATTGCCATATGGAAATCGACCAAGGTAGTACATTGGATAAATTCGACCGACAAAAGATATGGCTTGCCGCACATTTAAAAACAGTGCGAAAATTACAGGGATTGGGCTTATGGCCTGAAGATGTGCCACTACCTGAAGGTTTAACATGAAATTTCGCGCAGAAGCAACCCAAAAAGATCCCGTGATGCAGTTTGTTCAGTGCTTATTGCATAGCGTTACAAACGCCCACATTCTGCATTTCCAAAGCCTAAGTTATTCACAGCATATGGCCTTGGGCGCTTATTACGATGAAGTTAGCGATTTGGTCGATGGATTTGTTGAGGCATTCCAAGGTAAATACGGCCTATTGACCAACTACAAAGCAGATTACGAACTGCCCGCAACTGAACCTGTCGCCTACCTTACATACCTGAAAGATGAGGTAGAAACCTTACGCAGAATGCAAGGCTTTCCACAGGATAGCGAATTACAGAATGAGGTAGATACGATTGCTAACCTTATCAACAGTACGCTATATAAACTGCGCTTCTTAGCCTAATGCCATCTGTCCCATCTAACAGTAAATGTGCAGAACTAGGATGTAAGAACCCTAGAAGCAGGCTTAACACATACTGTTTAGAACATGGTGGCTTGGATAACATGGCTAGACGGGAAACCGATAGCGCATACCAAACACCATTATGGAAAACAATAAGGGCGGCACAGATAAGCAAGCAACCCCTTTGCCAAGGTTGTTTATCAAGGGGCATAGTGGCCGCGGCAAAGCACATAGATCACCTATTTGCATGGAAGCACATTGGTGGCCAAGCATTCAGCCGAAACATATTCCAATCACTGTGCCATAACTGCCATAGCCAAAAGACTGGCCTAGAAAAGCAGGGTATTTACCGACACTACGCCCAACAAGGGGCTAAAGACTACACAAAGCATGATTACGCGTACATGGTGCATCAAGACCATATGCGGCCATTAGAATAACCCTTTTGTATTAATAAACTTAAAAATTTGGGGATGCAGAATGTGGGCGTTTGTAACGCTATGCAATAAGCACTGAACAAACTGCATCACGGGATCTTTTTGGGTTGCTTCTGCGCGAAATTTCATGTTAAACCTTC
>Ga0247722_10001213_pt1 | contig 14478 bp, 14 predicted proteins | sample MSEWelMarce3H_FC_FD_189094 | JGI IMG/M metagenome (GOLD analysis project Ga0247722, IMG submission 189094) | Subsurface sediment microbial communities from gas well in West Virginia, United States - MSEEL Well Study Marcellus 3H_FC | ecosystem: Environmental > Terrestrial > Deep subsurface >... | reverse complement strand
CGTTGGCTCTTCATAGGTAAGCTCCTTTTTAGTTGAACCCCAGTCTTCGCTCTACTTAGCTTCAGGCGTATAGGTCTACCCCTACACCGGCGTTGTAGGAGAGGTAGCGCTCGCTGCAGAAAAACTCACATGGACCCCACAGAATTCTCGCCTTTCTTTCTGAATGTGTGGGGGTTTATTACGACTAGTTAATGGCGTGGGGCCATTAATGAAAGTTCTTACGGGACGAAGGGACAGTCAATGTCAAAGAGAACAATTGCAACTGTTGTACTAACAACTGTTGCACTTACCGCTGGTGGATTTGGAACGGCAAATGCTGCTACAAAATCAACGCGAACAGTTGTAACTAAGTCAGTAACAAAAGTTTCGCAACCAGGTGTGAATGCACGCAGTCTGGGCGGGCCAGCTGCTGCACTAGATGGCATCCTGTCTGGTTTAGTAACCAAGGGAACAATTACTCAGGTTCAAGCAGATGCAATTAAAGCAGCAGTGTTGAGTGCTGCAGAAACTGCAAAAGCTAATCGTCCTGCAAAGGTCGGTGGACCAGATCGCGCAGCTATGGATGCATTAATTTCTTCTACGCTGGGAATTAGTACAGCAACAATTAAATCGCGATTGCAAGCAGGAGAAACACTTGCTGCAATAGCTGGCGATAAAAAGGATGCATTAATTGCACTCCTCGTTGCAGAACATTCCAAGAGAATCGATGCAAAAGTTGCTGCAGGAAAAATCACTGCTGCTCAAGCCACTACTTTAAAAGCTGATCTCGTTGCTCACGTGACGCAAGAAATTAGCTCACTAAAGGGCAAGAGTGGGCGTGGTGGACCTATGAAAGCGCAAGCTCCTCTAGGTGCGCCAACGAACTAGATATTCGTATCTCCTCCTTACGGGTAAGAAGGACCCGCTACTAAGAAATTAGTGGCGGGTCTTTCGTTTTGTAGCAGCGCGCGTGAGAGTATTTCGCCATGCGCGTACACATCGGTAGTGATCATGCTGGGCTTGAATTAAAGAACGCACTCGTTGAACACCTAAAGAGTTCTGGTCACGATGTTGTTGATCATGGACCACATGTATATGACGCTTTAGATGATTACCCAGTCTTTTGTATTCCAGCTGCGCAGGGTGTTGCTAATGAAAAAGGTTCTTTTGGAATCGTTCTTGGCGGCTCTGGAAATGGTGAGCAGATGGCTGCCAATAAAGTTAAGGGAATCCGCGCAGCACTTGTGTGGAGCGTTGAGACTGCAAAATTAGCTCGCGAACATAATGATGCCAACATAATTGCTATTGGCGGGCGTATGCACCCGGTTGAAGTCTGCAAAGAACTTATTGATGTTTTTCTAGCAACACCATTTAGCAATGACGAACGACATATACGTCGTATCGGGCAGGTTTCTAACTTTGAAACTAAGGGTTCTATTTAGCCTTTTGCAACATAATGAAAATCGCTCACGCGGTGATCTTTAGCTAAACCTTTTCCTTCAAACTTTGTATACGGCCGCCAATCAGGGCGAGCTACTTCTCCCCCAATGAAATCAACGGATGCGGAGAAAGCATCTCTGATCCATTCAGCGTATGGGACCCAATCTGTTGCGATTTTTATGTAGCCACCTGATTTTAGTTTTTGGTGAATGAGTGCAAGGAATTCGGCGTTAACAATTCTGCGCTTGTTGTGCTTTAACTTTGGCCATGGATCTGGAAAGAATAAGTGGAATCCATTGATGCAGTGATCGGCAAACATTGTCTGCAAAATTTCGATGGCATCGCCTTCGATAATGTAAACATTAGTTAACTCGTGCTCCTCAATGAGTGAGAGCATCTTTCCAATTCCGGGTGGATGCACTTCAATAGCGATGTAGCCATTTTCTGGATGAGCTTTTGCAATTTCTGCGGTGGCATCACCCATTCCAAATCCGATTTCAACAATCACTTCTTTTGCATCTGGAAACAAATTATCGAGATCTATCGAGGTTCCGAATTTAATTCCAAAGCGGCCCCATGAACGGATAAGGGCAGCGTTTTGCGCCCGAGTCATCCGCTTCCCGCGTAAGCGAAAGCTCTTGATCCCAGACTCTTGAGTTTCGTGGCGTTCCATTGGGCAACTCTTACATGCTTAGATATCAACCTGAAATCACACACGTTAAACATTCTGAGGAGTTCTTGTGCCAGGAGTAAATCTGACCCGCGACGAAGCCGCTACACGCTCTACTCTGGTCAAAACCCACAGCTATCGCATTGATCTTGATTTAACGACAAGTGCGGAAACTTTTATTGCTAAAACAACTGTGAAGTTCGCCGGACTAAAGCCGGGAGAGAGCACATTCATCGATGCTCTTGGTAAGCGAGTTATCTCCGCTTCCCTTAATGGTGCTTCTTTCGAAGTTAAAGATTACGACGGACAAACAATTCATCTGCCAGCACTCGCAGCTGAAAACGAGCTAACTCTAGAAATCGAAGGAATCTATTCAAACACTGGTGAAGGTCTGCACCGATTCGTAGATCCTGCCGATAACGAGGTCTATCTCTATACGCAATTTGAAACAGGCGATGCTCGTCAGATGTATGCCTGCTTTGATCAACCAGATCAAAAAGCAACCTTCACAATTAGTGCAATCACTCCAAAGCACTGGGAAGTAATCTCAAATTACGACATTGATTCAGTCACAGAAGTCGGATCTGACTCAAAGAAGGTTCAATTCAAAGAGTCTCAAGTTATTTCAACATACGTCACAGCAATCGTGGCCGGGCCATACCAACATGTTCACGACGAATACGTTGGCGAGAAAACTATTCCTCTTGGAATCTATGCCCGTAAATCATTCTTTAAATACGTAGATGCTGACAATATTTTTAAGGTAACCAAAGAAGGTTTTGCGTACTTCGAAAAGACTTTCGGTTTGGCTTATCCATTTGGTAAATACGATCAACTCGCAGTTGCTGAATACAACTGGGGTGCAATGGAAAACGTTGGTTGTGTAACATTTCACGAAGATGTTTTGATTTTCAGAAGTAAGGTGACCGAAAGCAAGCACTTGGGTCGCGCCAGCACAATCCTTCACGAAATGGCACATATGTGGTTTGGCGATCTTGTCACCATGAAATGGTGGGAAGACTTGTGGCTTAACGAATCTTTCGCTGAATGGGCTTCATACATGGCAACAAGTGAAGCTACTCAATACACAACTGCGTGGACAGAATTCAATGCGCTGCGAAAGAACTGGGCATATCGCCAAGATCAGCTATCAACTACTCACCCAATTGCGACAGAGATGAAAGATCTCGAAGATGTAAAGACAAACTTCGATGGAATTTCATATGCAAAGGGAGCCTCCGTGCTTCAGCAATTAGTCGAGCACGTGGGCCGCGAAAACTTTATTAAGGGTCTTCGCATTTACTTCACCAAGCACGCATTTAAGAACACAACCCTTAATGACCTCATGGTCGAACTAGAAGCAACTAGTGGGCGCGATCTAAAACCTTGGGCTGCAACATGGTTACAAACAGCAGGTGTGAACACTCTTCGCCCAGAAATTGCAATTGAATCTGGTGTCTACAAGAAGCTTGCTATCAAGCAAGAAGCACCAACAATGCCAGTTGGTTCAAAGGAATTACGTCCACATCGTTTGCGCGTTGCACTCTTTGATATCTCTGGTGATTCACTCGTAAAGCGAAAGAGCGTTGCACTAGATATTGCAGGTGCTCTCACTGATGTAATAGAGCTTCAGGGCGAAAAAGAAGCAGACTTAGTTTTGATCAATGATGGCGATCTAACGTATGCGAAGCTGCGCTTTGATGAGCGTTCAATCGCAACACTTAAGTCTCATCTCGGTGGGCTTAACGAACCTCTAGCTCGCGCACTTATTTGGGCATCTCTATGGGACTCAGTCCGAGATGGCGAACTAAGCGCTTCTGATTACATTGCTATTGCTTTAAATGCTCTAGGAACAGAGTCAGATATTTCTATCGTTTCTGCAACGAATACAAATATTGAAACAGCCATCTGGCACTACGCAGCACCGGCACATCGCGCCGCTTTACGTGCAAATGTTTCTGATGCGCTCAATCAATTCCTCAAAGCATCTGCTGCCGGAAGCGATCATCAACTTGCATTTGCACGTGGGTTTGCAGAATCTGCAGCAACTCCAGAACAGAGCCAAGAAATTGTTGAAATCCTCAACGGATCAATTAAGGGACTAACAGTTGATGCCGAACTCCGTTGGCACTTAGTTATCTGCGCCGTTAAGCGCGGGCTACTGGGTGCATCAGATATCGATGCAGAGCTAGCAAAAGACAACACAGCACACGGAAAGCAATACGGAGCACTTGCTCACGCTGCTATTCCAACCGCTCAAGCAAAAGAGAAGGCATTTACATCAGTTACGACAGAGAATCTCAGCAACACAATTCACGCCTACACATGTCGCGGATTTAACGTTGCTCTGCAATCTGAATTACTGACTCCATTTATCGATCGCTACTTTGCAATTTTGATCGACCTCTGGAACACCAAGGGTTATGAGATTGCTGAAACAACTGCGACGATGCTATTTCCTGCATTCGTTGTTACTGACGAGACATTGGCGAAGGCTCAAAAGTGGCTCGATGTCACTGGCAAAGATGCGCCAAATGCTCTTCGTCGAGTTATCACTGAGGGTCGAGATGCGCTTGCACGATCACTGCGTGCACAGAAGAAGGATGCTTAATTACTCGATATGAGTAATTACTGACTTTGAACTCTTCTTGCGCGTCGCTGTTGCTACATAAGTAAGCAGAGAAATCACCAAAAACATTACGGTTGGAACTACAACGAATGTAATTATGGTCTCGAGTGCGCTCAGCGCTGGTCCAGGAATAAACCCATCTTCTTGATTAATCATGTTCATAAGATTGATTAGTTTACGCAGTAGCTGCTGCCACGCCAAATGGCTCTAAATACGGCAGCCACGTTTTATCTGTACGACCTGTACCAAGAATTCTCCATGCAGCCCCAACTGGTTCGCGTGGCAAAGTACGCAGGCGCCAACCTAAATCTTTCAGTGGCTTATCCGCCTTCGTGTGATTGCAACGATGACACGCAGAGACAACATTTTCCCAATTATGTGCACCGCCACGACTGCGTGGAATTACGTGATCAATTGACGTTGCAGGTGCTGCGCAATAAACGCATCGACCACCATCTCGAGCAAAAATTGCACGACGAGATAGTGGAACTGAATGACGATATGGAATACGAACAAATTTATTTAATCTAATAACTGAAGGAAGTGCGATTTCACCAGATGAATAACGCAAAACACTTCCAGAGTCTTCAACCATTGTTGCCCGTGAATTCAGGACAAGAATCAGAGCACGGCGATCTGAAATAACACCTAGAGGTTCGTAGGTGGCATTTAGGACCAGCGTCCGCAACATATGCACTCCGATTCTCAGCACGTGGCTCGCACCGATTGGTTTATCTTGCCTCAAAATGAGCCGACTAGGGGGTATTTCAAGGCAAATTTTTCATGTCAATTTGGTTAGAGTGTGATTTATGAGCGAGAACGTGCAACAGATCTGGCAGTGGTTTAGCGGCTCCCCTTTACGCATTTTGTTAGTCATTGCCGGTGCACTCTTCACTCAATACTTTGGCGGCCGCGCTATTGATCGCGCCATGACTCGTCTGGCATCAGCTGACTTAATTCCTGGCCCAACAAATACAGTTGCTCGACAGAAAGAGCGTGCACGAACAACTGGCATGGTCTTATCAAGCACACTTAATGCAATTATCTGGGTGCTTGCAATTGCAATGATACTTGGCGAGTTTGGATTTAATCTTGGTCCAATCATTGCATCCGCTGGTGTTATCGGTGTTGCACTCGGACTTGGTGCACAGACATTAGTGCGCGACATTCTCTCCGGTATTTTTATGCTTATTGAGGATCAATACGGTGTTGGCGACAAAGTAGATGTTTTAGATGTTAAAGGAACCGTTGAAAAGGTTGGCTTAAGAATTACAACGGTGCGCGATGAAAGCGGAACTCTTTGGTATCTGCGAAATGGTGAAATTTTAAAAGTTGGAAATCTTTCTCAATCTGGTTGATTAACCATGGCATTAGCTGCCATTTCAAGGTATTCCCACAACTGACTCTTTAGATCTTCGCGAATCTTTAAATCAGCGACAGCTTCTCTCATGCACGATAGCCACTCATCACGTGCTTGCGTATCGATATGAAACTCTGCATGACGCATGCGAAGACGCGGATGCCCACGCTCTTCTGTATAGGTTGTTGGACCGCCCCAATACTGCTCAAGAAACATTTTCAGGCGAAGTGCAGCACCGTGTAGATCATCTTTTGGATACATGGGTGCAATTACAGGGTTGATGGAGACAAGTGCGTAAAAATGTGAAACTAATTGCTCAAATGCTTCGCTTCCAATTTCATCATAGATAGTTGTCATGAGGTGATTGCCTCGCGCGACTGACCTTTGGCAATCTGTAGCACAAAGTATGAAGTCACTAGGCACATCGCTGCGCTTATATAAAACGCAATCGCATAATCACCAAACTGAACGCGCAAAACTGCTGCACCGAATGCGGCAATTGCTCCACCGATTTGATGTGCAACGAATACCCATCCATACACAACCGTTGCTCTCTCTGGACCAAGGATTGTGCGACAGAGCATGATTGTTGGTGGAACTGTTGCAACCCAATCGAGTCCGTAGAAAATGACAAAAACCAGTGTTGAAGGGTGAACAGTTGCAAAGAGAATCGATGGCAGAAGTAGAAGTGATAATCCTCTTAAACCGTAGTAGAAAAAGAGCAACTTGCGTGGATCGTATTTATCTGTGAGCCAGCCTGATGCAATTGTTCCAACTAAATCAAAGACTCCTACTAGCGCCAATAATGACGCCGCTGTTGTCATGCCCATTCCGTGATCATGTGCTGCAGGAATGAAGTGAGTGCCAATTAATCCATTCGTTGAAAGTCCGCAAACAAAGAAGGAACCAAATAAATACCAAAAGTCTTTTTTCTTACTTGCTTGTTTAAGCGTATCAATTGCTAACGCACCCGCACCCATTGAGCTCTTGGCTGGAGCAACCCAATCTGCTGGAGCGCCATAAGGAAGAACCCCTGCATCTTGTGGACGTTCTTTAAGAAACAACCAGACGAATGGAATCAGAGCGAGTGCAATAAAGGTGATGGATAACGAAACGCTCTTCCAACCATTCATCTCTGCAAGATGCGACAGACCTGGTAAGAAAATCAATTGTCCCGTTGCAGAGCTTGCAGTCAGAGCGCCAATAACGAGTCCACGTTTTTGAACAAACCAACGATTAGCAACAGTTGCTGCAAAAACCAGTGCAAGTGAGCCAGTGCTTGCTCCAACCACGAATCCCCAGAGTGCCATCAGTTGCCATGGAGCATTCATAAAAATTGTTAGTCCGGCGCCGACGCTGACGGCAAATAGTGCTGACATCACAACTCTGCGAATTCCAAAACGCTCCATGAGCGCTGCAGCGAAGGGTGCAACTAATCCGTAGACAAGGACGTTGATGGCAACTGCTAATGAAACTTGTTCACGGCCCCAGCCAAAGGCATCTTCAAGAGGAATGATCAGAACGGATGAAGCACTTCTAAATCCTGCTGTAATTGCTAACGTTATAAATGTGACACCGACTGCAAACCACGCAGGGTGCAATAACCTTTTCTTAGACAATTACTTTGGTTCCTCGAGGTATTCAGCCAAAAATTCGCGTTCTTCATCGCTCAGTGGACGAGAGCGCTTTGTTTCAACAGAGACAGCTACTTGAGTGGTTTTTACTCGGGCACGAATAACACCCTTATGAATAATCTCGTACTCCATTTCAAAGGAGGCGTTACCGATTCGTGTAATCCAAATCTGGCAATCAACATCCATGCCGCCGTCATAAATAGGTTCGATGTAATCAACTTCGGCACGAGCAACAACCATGTCGAATAGCAAAGGTGTCTTGCCGGCTTTTTGGCGTGAGAACCACGTGAAATCTGAACGCGCTTCTTGTACGTACGTTAAATACTTTGCGTTATTGATATGACCGAAAGCATCTAGGTCATCCCAGCGAACATGAACTTTTGCTAGATATCGCATTAGCGTGTCAGCTTTCTATACGTCACGCGGTGCGGACGAGCGGCATCAACACCGAGTCGCTCAATTTTATTCTTTTCATATGATTCGAAGTTTCCTTCAAACCAGAACCACTTTGAATCACCCTCGTAAGCCAAAATGTGTGTCGTGATGCGGTCTAGAAACCAACGATCGTGGGAAATAACGACGGCGCAACCAGGGAATTCAAGGAGTGCGTTTTCAAGAGAACCAAGTGTTTCAACATCTAAGTCATTCGTTGGTTCATCGAGCAGTAATAAATTGCCGCCTAACTTGAGGGTGAGCGCAAGATTTAATCGGTTTCTTTCACCGCCTGATAAAACTCCAGCAGGCTTTTGTTGATCTGGACCTTTAAAACCAAAAGCAGAGACATATGCACGAGATGGCATTTCAACTTGTCCAACCTTGATGAAATCTAAACCATCAGAGACAACTTCCCAGAGAGATTTCTTTGGATCAATTCCGCCACGTGACTGATCCACGTAAGCAATCTTTACTGTTTCACCAACTTTTACAGAGCCACTATCTGGGGTTTCCATACCTAAAATGGTTTTAAAGAGAGTTGTTTTACCCGCGCCGTTAGGTCCGATAACGCCGACAATTCCGTTACGTGGCAAGGTGAATGAAAGATCGTCAATCAGTAAACGTTCGCCAAATCCCTTTGATAAGTGTTCAACTTCTACGACAACATTTCCAAGGCGTGGTCCAGGTGGAATCTGAATCTCTTCAAAGTCGAGTTTGCGCATCTTGTCAGCTTCGGCTGCCATCTCTTCATAACGAGCAAGACGTGCTTTGGACTTTGTCTGACGTCCCTTTGCATTCTGGCGAACCCAATCGAGTTCTTCTGCCAAACGCTTTGCGCGCTTTGCATCTTTCTGACCTTCAACCTTAAGACGTGCAGACTTTGTCTCTAGATAAGTCGTGTAATTGCCTTCGTATGGATATGCACGGCCGCGATCGAGTTCGAGAATCCATTGTGCAACGTTGTCCAAGAAGTATCTATCGTGAGTAATCGCTACTACGGCGCCTGGGTACTTGTTTAGGTGTTGTTCGAGCCACAAAACAGATTCGGCGTCCAAGTGGTTTGTAGGTTCGTCGAGCAATAACAAATCAGGTGCTTGCAATAGTAATTTACATAATGCAACGCGGCGCTTTTCTCCACCGGATAAAACCTTTACATCAGCATCCGGCGCCGGACAACGAAGTGCATCCATCGCTTGCTCAAGTTGTGAATCTAAATCCCATGCGTTGCGGTGATCTAGTTGTTCTTGAAGTGTTCCCATTTCAGCTAATAACTTGTCGTAATCAGCATCGGGGCTAGCCATTTCTTCAGAGACTGCATTGAAACGATTAAGCAGAGCCATAGTTTCGGCAACACCCTCTTGCACATTTTCTAGAACGTTCTTTGTTTCATCGAGTACTGGCTCTTGTAACAAGATTCCAACGGTGTAACCAGGAGTTAAAAAAGCTTCACCATTTGATGGTTGTTGTAATCCAGCCATGATCTGCAAGACAGTGGATTTACCGGCACCGTTAGGGCCAACAACGCCAATCTTGGCGCCAGGTAAAAACATGAGAGTGACATCATCAAGAATTACTTTTTCGCCGTGCGCTTTACGCGCCTTCTTCATCGTATAAATGAACTCAGCCATAGGACGAAACCTTACTAGTTCTTATCGGTAGACTTGCCCGTGTACATACAGGTGCCTGTAGCTCAGTCGGATAGAGCACCCGCCTTCTAAGCGGGTTGTCGCAGGTTCGATTCCTGCCAGGCACGCAATAAAAAATATCCCGGCCTCTAGATTAGAAGCCGGGATATTTTAATTACTGATTAATTACTTGATCTTTGCAATCTGCTCTTTAGCCTTGGTGGCAAGTGGACCAGTGATTTGTGCAAAGCCCTTTTCTGGGTACTTTGATGCACACTTTTCCAACATGTATGTAAGGAAAGAGGCAACGATTTGTTGCTTCTCTGCGCTCTTGCCTGATGAATATGCCAGAGCGTAAGAAGTTGTACCGATTGGATATGCACCAGGAATCTTCTTTACGAAGTCCACTGAAACTGTTCCATTGTCGTTAATGGTTCCGCCACCGAGGAATGTTGACGTACCAGCAGCGTCAGGTGCTACGAACTCACCATTTGCATTTTGAACGTAAGCCACTGGCAACTTGTTATCTGTTGCGAAGCTTAATTCGCTGTATGTAATTGATCCAACCTTACCCGCTGTGCCAGCAGCGATTGCTGCTGAACCTGAAGCACCTTGGAAGTTAAAGAATGTTGAGATGTTATTAGGTGTTCCGTTGGCAAATGTGGTGTTCTGTGACTTTGGCCAGATACGAGTATCTGGGTTTGTGGCGTTTGCACCCTTTAGGAAGCGTGTGAAGTTTTCAGATGTTCCTGAAGAGTCTGTGCGATACCAGACTGTGATTTGCTGCTTAGGTAAATCGATATTAATTGTCTTTGTGCTGTAGCTCTTGATCTTTGGCTTTCCCTTTGAATCAAGAACAGGAACAGTCTTAGTTACTTTCTTACCCTTGTTTGTTGTTGTGATCTTCTTTGTTTCGAAGATAGGAGTCTTTACTGTGCGCTCGTTATCAGCAGCAATTTCTGGTGCATCCCAGTTTGTGATGTAGCCAGAGAAGATCTTTGCAATTGATGCTGGGCTCAAATAAATTGGCTCTTTGACAGTTGGCAAGTTGTACATGATCGCAATTGGAGCTGCGTATACAGGTGCGTAGATTAGGTTGGCTGGTGCACCTGAAGAATACGGTGCATCTGAGTTAGCAAAATCAACGAGGTTGCCTGTGAAATCTGAACGACCCTTACCGGATCCGCCACCAGAATAATTGACTGTGTGACCAGTGTCTTTTGTGAAGTCACCCTTACATGCATCCACAAGCGGAGCAGCAAATGTTGCGCCGCTGCCATTTATCGAACCTGCAAAAGCTGGGGAAGCCGATACAAATAAAAATGATGTAGCGATTGCTACGACTGTCAGTCTCTTGCGAGATTTCATCTATTCCTCCATAAGTAAGAACTACGTGTGAGGAAAAACTATTGATTCACACCTAACAACTGGGTTTTTTCAGGCAAACAAGTTGTGTAGGTTACGTTAACAATTGGTGAATCAAATTAGCCGAATCGACCTGTTACGTAATCCTCTGTTCTCTTCTCTTTAGGATTAGAGAAAATCTGAGATGTTGGTGCGCTCTCAATCAAGCGACCAGGACCGCCATCGGATAAAAAGAAGCCCGTGTAATCGGAAACTCGAGCGGCTTGCTGCATATTGTGCGTGACGATGACAATTGTCATGGTCGATGAAAGCTCACGAATAGTCTCTTCAATGCGCAGAGTTGAGCCCGGGTCAAGTGCCGAGCATGGTTCATCCATTAATAACACTTGAGGATTTACGGCAAGTGAACGTGCGATACAGAGACGTTGTTGTTGTCCACCAGAGAGTGCACCACCGTATTCGCCTAAGCGATCCTTTACTTCCTCCCATAATCCTGCACGACGAAGACAACTTTCGAGTAGTTCGTCCTCACCAGAAACTTTTAACTGTGCTAAACGCAGACCAGAGAGCACGTTTTCTTTAATAGTCATTGAAGGGAAAGGGTTTGGCTTTTGAAAAACCATACCGATGCGCAAGCGAATCTTTGTTACATCTGTACCAGATTCGTAAATATCTTTTCCTTCCAACAAAACCTCGCCAGCGAGCGCTGCTGTTGGGATAAATTCGTGCATGCGATTGAGAATTCGAATGAAAGTAGATTTTCCACAACCGGATGGTCCAATGAGCGCTGTAACTGTTCCAGGAAAGAAATCTAGAGAGATATCTTCTAGGACATGCTTCTTTCCAAACCATGCGTGTACACCACGGGCTTCTAGGCCGGTACCCAGAACTGCTGTACCTGGCTGTTTCTTACTCGCATGGCTGCTGGCAACATCAGCCAATGAACTCACGTGGACATCATTCATTTTTTCCTCCGATTTATTCTTTTCATTAAATTTTTCAGATTCATTAGATATTGACATCAACGACCCGCTCTCTTGCCACTGAAGTATCTGGCCAAGGTGAAGAATATGAAGACGAGAAGCATTAAGACCATGACGCCCGCCCATGCGCGTTCAATAGACTCTGGATTTCCGAGTGAAAGGTTTTTCCAAACGTAGTAAGGAAGCGCCGAACTATTTCCACTAAATGGATTTAAATTAATTGCATCCGCTCCACCGATAGTCAGTAGGAGCGGTGCAGTTTCACCTGCGACTCGAGCAATTCCAAGGATGATGGCTGTGATCAATCCACTGCGAGCTGCAGGCAGAATAATCATTGCCACAGTGCGCCATTGTGTTGCACCAAGTGCCAAACCTGCTTCTCTTAAATCTGGAGGTATAAGTCTTAATACCTCTTCAGAAGTGCGAGCAACTGTTGGAATCATCAGAATCGCAAGTGCAGCTGCGCCAGCACCGGCGTTATAGCTATTGCCCAAGCCAATCATCCACACTGCATAAATAAATAGACCAGCAACAATTGAAGGAACTCCACTCATTGCTTGAACAAAGAATCGAACCAAACCGGCTGCCCTGCCCTTCACTTCAACAATATAGAGCGCCGTCAGCAACCCAACCGGTGCACTAATAATTGTGGCTATTGCAACTAAATATAAAGTTCCAATAATTGCGTGTAGGAGTCCGCCTTCAGATACCGGAGCATCTGCTGATGAAAGAGACATATCTTTCGTAAAAATTCCCCATGTCAGGGCACCTACTCCGCGAGAATAAATCTCATACAAAATTGAAAATAGCGGAATTAAAACGAAAGTTGCTGCGATGTATACAAAGACTGTGCTCACAGAGTTAAACGCAGCCTTCTTATCTTTTCTGATTCCACTGATCAGTACAGAGAAGACGAGTGCCATAACGATTAAAGTCAGAGAAAAACCAAGTTTTCCCTTAAGTGGTGTCACCGCAACGATAAGAACTGTGCTTACGGCGGTAAGAAGAGCGCCAAATAAATCAGGCAAAACTCTCTTAAATGTTGGGCGCCACGGTTTCTCCGGAAGAACCTGAGGTGCAAGTGATGTACTCATTAGCCCTTCCTTGCTGTTCTGTTGATAATAATATTTGCAATGAAGTTAACGAGAAGTGTGACCAAGAATAAAACGAAGCCCGCCGCCATCAAAGCTCTTAATTCAGGGGCGTCTGCTTCACCAAATTTATTCACAATCATCGATGCAACTGAGCCACCGGCGCTGAGCAAAACTTCAATACGAATGTCATACACGAGATTAAGAACCGTATAGACAGCCACAGTTTCGCCGAGGGCGCGTCCTAGCCCAAGCATCGCTCCACCAACAATTCCACCAGCACCATATGGAAATACAACTGCTTTTATCATTGACCATTTGGTCGCACCAAGAGCGTATGCAGCTTGAATACGATCAAGTGGAGTTTGAGCAAAAATTTCGCGAGAAATTGAAGTAACAATTGGAATAATCATGATGGCAAGTACGAGTCCCGCAATGAAAGGCGAGCGAGTAAAAGCAGGTGCTGGCATATCAAAGAACGGAATAAACCCAAGGTACTTGTGAATCAACTTTGCCCAGTATTCCGCGTGTGGCATCAATATGAAAAATCCCCACAAACCAAATACAACTGAAGGAATTGCAGCCATTACGTCAACTACGACAACCATCGGCTTTTTAATCCATTCAGGCGCGTAGTAAGAAAGAAATAACGCTGCACCAACTGCGATAGGGACCCCAAATAAAACTGCCAAGAAACCAATTACTAATGTGCCGTACAACATTGCGCCAATTCCATATTGCGCAGGTAATCCCTCTTCCGGTGAAGCGTCAATCCAATCGAAACCAGTTAAGAATTTTAAGCCTTCAGATCTAAAAACATCCAAGCCGTTATACACCAAGAAAAATGCAATAAGCGCAAGGACAACTAGTGAAGACAAACCACCAGCGGTGACAATTGCACGAAAAACTTTGTCAGAAAATCGAGGCTTCGTCGTAATGACGCGCTTCGGAGGCGAGGTCGGTGCGGCTGTGCTCACGAGGTGATACTGCTATTACGCCGGTGAAAATGGGCGGATGGATGGTTACGAGAAGGTGAACGAGTGGTGAAATTAATCCCGAGCCCGCCCGCGGCCGATACATTTGCCCCATGGCACTTGAGCACCCACATCTGATCTGGATTGATTGTGAGATGACTGGGCTCTCCCTCGAAAGCGACGTACTGGTTGAAATCGCCGTCCTTGTCACAGATAGCGAACTCAACGTCATCGGCGATGGTGTCGACGTTGTCATCAAAGCCACCGGCGCGCAGTTGGCAGCAATGAATGAG
>Ga0247722_10001212_pt1 | contig 14480 bp, 11 predicted proteins | sample MSEWelMarce3H_FC_FD_189094 | JGI IMG/M metagenome (GOLD analysis project Ga0247722, IMG submission 189094) | Subsurface sediment microbial communities from gas well in West Virginia, United States - MSEEL Well Study Marcellus 3H_FC | ecosystem: Environmental > Terrestrial > Deep subsurface >... | reverse complement strand
TAATTCATCAGGTTGGTCTGATGCTGGATATTATTATGAGAGTTCTAATATAGAAAAAGGTTCTGATATATTAAAGAAAGCTCTAGAATTCCACGAAACCAGTTTAGAAAGATACCAGGCAACCACAGCAGCCTTACATTGGAGACACAGCCCGTATAATCCTGATCTTCAGAAAGAATGGGTAACGCTGCTAGGAATCTCTAGTTGAACGGTCTAAACCATGTTATGTATAAATTGTCAGATGAGAATAGGTATAACAACCGATACTAAATATTCTATGTTTAGTTCTGGACATGCTAATTCCTGTATAGCTATAGCAGAAGTATTTAAACATGATAATCATGAAGTTGTTTTTCTAGGTAAAGGTGAATCTTGGTGGGAAGATGTGGAATCGTTGAAGGGAGTGGTTGCGCAATATAATACCATAGATTCTGTAAGCTCACTTGATCTTATACTTGAAGTAGGGTTTTTTCTAACGCCTCTTGAAAGAAGTAAGATAGGAGCTAAATGTATATGGTATTGTAGAAAGAATGTGCTATTTACTGATTTAGAATCTACTGTTTACACATGTAAGCCAGATGGTAGAGATTTAGAGGGTCTAGCAGAAATATGGGCGGCTGATATATATAATGGGCCAGAAAATATTATTTATTTAAAAACACTATATCCTAAGTTACTAATGAAAACAGTGCCATGGATATGGACACCAACGGTAATTGAGGCCTATAGGAAGGAAAAGAATATACCCGTTTGGTTTCAAGTAAATGAGAATATCCCTAAGGATTCTAAATGGTCATTGCGAATTTGTGAGACAAATATGTCAAATACATCTTCCTGTAGTATACCCCTTGTAATTGTTAAAGATTCAGACGTGACTAAAAAGTGTTCAAGGATAACGATTCATAACGCAGAAACTATTAGTAATTCTCAGTTCTTCAAGGAGAATATATTTTCTCATACTGTAGAAAAGGATTCACCTATAGAGTTAGTGGGGCGTCAAAGAATATCAGATTTAGTTCAGGAGCCAAGGATGGTTATTTTAAATCATTCTCGATTTATATCTATGAAACAAGTAAATCTTGAAGCTGTGTGGTTAGGTATTCCATTAGTTCATAATAATCCTTTATTAAAAGAATTAGGACTCGGTTTAGAAGGCCTATATTATCATGAAAATTCCATAGAACATGCTAGTTCTGCTCTAAACGCTGTAATGAATGATCATGTATCATTTCCATATCTTTCTTCTATTGATGAATTAACAGAATTACGAAAAAGAATATTATACAAGTATTCTCCAGAGGCTAATGCGGCATCATGGTTAAACAATATAAAGGAGAAAGTAGATGAGGAAATTTCTGTGTATCATTCAGAAAAAAAGACTAAACATGTGTTATTTACAGATATGTGGTCAGAGTTTAATGTTGAGCATAATATGTTTACATTAGCCTTAGAGCATGCTCTAGAGGATACAGAGATAAAGGGGTATTCTCTTCATACATTACCAAAGGGATTAAAACATGATATTCATATATTTGGACCCTTTGGTTCCTTATGGAAAAATGTAGAAGGTCCAAAGATTCATTTTACGGGAGAAAATACTGGACCTATAGATGAACCATTAGTGTTTAATATTGGATTTCAGGAGAAAACAGAAGCAAATTATTTAAGAATGCCTCTATGGATGTTTGAGCTTGATTGGTTTGGAGCAGATCTTTCTAAACTACAGAATCCACTAGTTTTGCCAGTTGAAACATGTTCTTCTTGTCCATATTTAGAATTGAAAAGAGAAAAATTCTGTGCGTTTATTGTTTCAAATCCTAAGAATCCAATACGTAATGAGGCATTTCACAGCTTGAATAAGTATAAGAAAGTTGATAGCGCAGGTAGACTATTTAATACTGTAGGAGATGAACTATTTGCTGGTCTAGGAGGAGGAGGTGGAGAACTAAAGAAGCATGAGTTCTTAAAAAACTATAGATTCTGTTTAGCGTATGAGAATGAAATTGGCGATGGATATGTTACAGAAAAACTCTTACATGCTAAGGCAGCAGGATGTATTCCAATTTACTGGGGGTCATCTTCGGCAGTAACTGACTTTAATCCCAAGAGCTTTATTAATGCCTCTGAATGTTCTATGGAGGAAATGGTCGCCTTAGTAAAAGAAGTTGAAGAAGACCAAATAAAATGGAAAGAAATGGCATCTATTCCTCTGTTTAATGGTGATACAATAGATATAGTAAGAAGTAAATTTTCTCAGTTAGTTCAATATATGTTTCCAGAGGAAAAGATTCCTAAATTAATTGGTAAATCTAAAAGTAGTATATCTAAGTTACCATTCTTTGTAACATGCGCAACCTCGGTCTTTTGGCCGAGCCTATTATGTTGGCTAAAGTCTATAGAACCCCATACTGCATTAGCTCGAATATATGTAGATACAAGCATAACAGAAAAACAAATTAAGGAAATTAGTAAATCTTATTCATTTGCGAGCATTGTAAGATTTCCAATTGAAGTTCCAGATGGATTCCCTGACTTCTGGGTTCCACAGCATTATGCGTGGAAATTGTGGATTCTAAAGACTATGTCATATGAGCCTGAACTAGAAGGTAGACTTATATTCTATATGGACTGTGGTTCGACATTAATAAGAATGCCTGATGAATGGATTAGAAAAACTATCGATACTAAGATTAGTTTCTTAGAAGATCCAGGGCAACTAAATGGTAGATGGTGCCATGATGATTTCTGTAGTATTCTCAAGGTAACTCAAAAAGAAAAGGAGGAAAAACAATTAGCCGCCTGTTTACTGATGTTTGTTTCAGGAGAGCCCTTAGTAAAACGGTTTTTCTCAGAGGCATACAAGATAGGATGTATTCGTAAATGTATTGTTGGGCAAAAATGGATAGTAAAAGGCGATGAAGTTAGCGGTCATAGACATGACCAGAGTATATTGAGTATATTAAGTAAAAGATATAATATTCACAGATACCCCTTACAGAAGATATATTGCGATATATCAGAAAGAACAACATATTATAATGGCTTATATGTTTATGTTCATAGAGGAAATTATAGGACACATATACAGTACATAGATGGTATTGATGATATCTTTGTAATAAATTTAGACAGAAGGCCAGATCGTAGAAAGGCCTTTTTAGAAGCTCATCCTGATCTGAAGGGGAATGTTAAGAGGCATATAGCATATGATGGACTATCATTAAATCTAACATCTAATTTAGCTTCACTATTTAAGCCAAATGATTTCTTTTGGAAAAAAGCAGTAATGGGTTGCTCACTAAGCCACCTGAAACTATGGACGATGTTATTAAATGAAAAAGGAGAAATAGAGAATTATTTAATTTTAGAAGATGATGTTAGGTTTTTACCAGGATGGAAGGAGGCTTGGATAGAAGTATATAAAAATCTACCTAGTGACTGGGAATGTATATATTTAGGAGGTGTATTACCCCCGAATAAGGAGGGATTTCTCAGCGTTGTTGAGCCTGTATTAGAATGCCCTGGTCTATCAAGAATAAAGCTAAATACCTTTTTTGGTCAAAGTCCACCTTCAAGGCAATTTCATTTCTGTACCTATAGTTATATCTTATCAAGAAGAGGTGCCAAAAGATTATTAGATTCTATTTTAGTAAAGGATGGAATATGGACTAGCGCAGATCACCTTTTATTTAATTCTCTAGATAAGGAGAATGTATATGTACTAAATCCTCTCTTAGCAGGTGCTTCACAGGATAATGATCCTGCTTATATTAATTCTGACTTTAATGATTTTTCCAGAAAAGATAAGTTCGACAGTGACTTATGGAATAATAATGAGAGATTTTCTTCAGAGGAAGTATTATCGCATTTAGAAAATGCTAATGGATTAGATATAATGGAAGCATTGAATGAGATACCAATTGGAAATCAAGTTAGATTTATTAGCTTAGATGTTTGTAATATTACAGAAAAGACAATCTTTGAGGGGCCTTGGTTAAGAGAATTTATTCCTAATTTTAGAATTCGCTCAGTTTCTTTACAGGAACCCTTAGATTCAGGGTCAATCCTAGTTATACGAAGACCAATGTGGGATGAGCAAATTAGATGGATAAAGAATCAATGTAAGACAGGAAAAACATTTTCAATTCTTCATATGTCAGATGAATTCTGTGAAGATCCGATTCATTTCTATTCATTTCCTCAGATTAAGGCTGTTCTAAGATTCTACCCTAGGCCCGAACTAAATAAAAAGGTTCTAACGATACCTCTCGGATATCACTGGCAAAATACTAGAGAAGTATCACCAATTAATAAAAGAGAATATACTTGGTCATTTTGCGGAACAAATTGGAAAAATAGGTCAACTGAATTAGAGCCTCTCTTAGATATTAATAGGCATTATGTAGAATTTTATCCAGACTGGAATTTTCCAGGTCAGAAATCAGAGAAAGAATTTATTACTCTTTTATTAAACACATGTTTTATTCCTTGCCCTAGAGGAAATAATATAGAGACATTTCGAATTTATGAAGCTCTAGAATGCGGCTGTATTCCTGTATTTACAGAGTTACCAAGTATCTTAGTAGATTCTGGTATTCCATTTTTAGTAAGAAAATCATGGGTAGAAATAGCCAGTATCATAAGAGAAATGGTATCTGATTCAGAGAGTCTATTAAAGTATCAAACAACTCTAATGAGAGCCTGGAAAATGTACAAAGAAGAGTTGAAGGTGAAAGTAAAACAATTGCTGGTATAAAAAATTGATGCGGATAATTCAGCAGTTTGAGGTAACCACAATGCAAAGTGAACAATGGCTGTTAGAACATATCTTGAGCAATCCACGTACACTGGGACTGAAATATGCCCACTTTGCCAGTATCCATGTGGCACTATTGCTGAAACGGGGTAAGATTATCGCAGAGGCAACTAATGGCTATGGGTCAAGAAGCAGAGGTTCAGGTTACTGCCATAGCAGTATTCACGCTGAGCGCAATGTAGTAAAGGAAATTGGAAATATTCATGAGCTGAAGGGAGCAGAAATGTATGTGGTTCGAATTTCCAGAAACAAGGAGTTCGAGGACCCCTTTGTTGGGTCAAAGCCCTGTGCGCAATGCAGACCATTCTTGAAAAAATGTATCAAGGAGTATGGTCTAAAAAATGTATATTATACGCCACCTGTTATTATAGGTTAACTATATAATTATTTTTGTATTTACACAGTAGAATGTCTAAGAAAAGCGTATCAAGCTCATTTACTCTAACAGGAGATGCTACTGCTACATTACATCAATTAATGGCAGCTCCCGCTGAGGGAAGTAATGACTTAGGAACTCTTTCAACTAATAATTACCCTACGGCTGGAAGTAAGGTGCCTAATCTCAATAATCAACATGTATTTATGAATCAACCTCTTTCCTGGTGGTTAACTGAGCTAAACTCTGGAAAGGTAAAGTATACACCTGTAAGCAACAATGTAAATTGGGCTTATGTAACTGCCTCCGGCGATAGTATTCATATTAGCACTGCGGTGTCTAATATGATTATACCAAATAAGACGCAGTCAGTTAGTAGAAATGCCACAGAAAAGACTACAACCATTGTATTTGAATCTAAGAAGGGAATGGGTCGCACGGATGTATTAAGGCAATAGGATATTAAATTAAAAAATGATACAAGGTATAACAATGGAAGTTATACCTTGTAGTATTTGTAATGAGGGTCATCATAGAGTTGGACAATGCCCAGAGCTTTGGCAGAATAAGACCCCGCCTCCTCAGAAGGGTGGAGATCATGATGATGATAGTTTATTGATAGTTAAGATTTCAGGAAACTTTAGAGCACATGATTTCATCCAAACTAGAGGATCCAGGGCAGGGCATTGGAATCCTCGTTCTGTAATTAATATATAGACCCAGTCAATTGGATTTTTATTCATGTTCATCATTTGTGCAAATCTTTCTGTGGAAAGATAAAGAGATTCCTTAAAGAATTCCAGATGTTCCTTTGTTAAACTTTCTCTAACATCCTTTCTCCATAAGAGAAATACAAGAATCATAAATATATCACGCCCTACCTTTGGACAAGCGTCGAACGCAGGTAAAACATTATCTCCCGATTGTATCCATGGGACTTTTCCCGGACCAAGACATGAGAAACCAAAGTCAACGAGGATAGCTGTATGAGAAGAAGATATCTTTATTTCGAATTCATCCTTCCACCGTAAGCAATGAGGTTTAATCAAGTCTAGCTTAACTAGAATATTATCTGGCTTCAAGTCTCTGTGATTAAATCCAATATCCTGTTCTAAGACAAAACATGTTAATGCAATTTGAGCAACAATATTTATAAGGCATAAGCCATTTTCTACATTAGGTGATGACCATGTGGGGAGAGATTTCATATAATCATTCAGAATTGGCGCAGAATAAACTGGCTCCATAGAAAACCATATATTTCCAGAATATGAAAATACATCATATACTCTAGGACAATGCTCTGCCATATTATGATTAGTAAGTGTTTTATTGACTAACCATTGAATAATAGCCTCTTGTTTACTATGTTTCTGAGAAATAGGTTTTTTTAGAAGTAAATCCTTATACGTTGAACCAATTGACCGTTTTATCCATAGTAATTTTCCAAGAGTATTATCTGCTATTGTCTCCTCAAGAATAATCTGACACTTACTAGCGCCGGTACTGTCTTTTAGAAAGCCATTTTCCAAGTGAAGACATCTGGCTGTAGGAACAGTTGAAAGGTTTTGAAGAGAACCCTTCCAACTTAGACCAATTTCTCTAGCATCATACATCATTTTATGATGCTAGCGTCTACTAATAAAGCCTATTATTCCTCTGTTGTTCTATTCTTTACTATATTTCTTACATTTAGAGGTTCTGTTCCTGTATGATAGAGATGACTAGGGTAAAAATGACTATAATTCATTAATACAGATTTAGGATACATTTCTAATACTTTATCTTTATCTTTTTCAATTACTCTAGAAAGTATGCGCAAGTGTGAGGGGAGTTGAGAAATATCTTCACCAACTATTCCTGATAAATAATCTTCCTTATATAAGTCTGTCTTAAATTCCTGTATTTCCCATCTAGCCATGGAAATCATTAGAGCATTTATTACCCAAGTTTTATCATAAGAATCTAGTGTTGAATTACGATTAATATAGTATATAGTCTTATCTAAATCATCTAAACTGTTAATACTAAATCGCGTTACTTCTATGTCTAAATCATCTTCATTAGAACATAATGCGACTAATTGTCTAGCATGATATTCTCTGTAACTCTCTAATTCATTGAAAAAATCATGCGTAGATTCATTCTTTTTCATTAAAATAACAATGAGATTTCTATATCTTGCTAAAAGCATAAAACACGCAACTTGTTTCTTTGTTAAATCTTCCTTTACTATACCCTGTGGGCAAACAATTGAGAATTTATCAACATTGTCCTTTGAAACAGTAACAGAAAGACCAGTCTGAGAAAGTTCAGATAAACTTCTAAGAAACTTGTGACATTTTGTCCATAAATCTGTATAGGTATGAATATTCGATGGATCGAATATATCAAAAGAGGGTTCTACCTTAGACTTAATTTCTGGCAGTGTTGAACTATCCATTTCTAAATAGGATTCAGATCAAAAAAATCCTGCTTTTCCTTACCAGCAGACCCATCTATCCAATGAGCTGCTATCTCATTAGGGTGTTCATCGTTAAATCCTTCACCAAAGCTCTTTGTCCAATCCGGAGGTGATTCCCACGTCCATTGTGTCATCTTAAGATCCCAAAATCCCCGTTTACAATACCTCAAGTCAGGCTGAAGCTCACTGGAAAAAATAGATAAGGGTATATATCTTTCTTTCCATACCATATACGGAGTTCCAAGAGTATCTGGGTTTATTCTTCTTCTTGATCTCCATTTGATAGGTATAGACAGTAATTCTTCATCTGTAGCAACTCTAAAGTTCCATTTATCTTTATATAATTTATACCATCTAGTTCTATATTGCTTCTGAGATAAATGAACCAGTTCGTGCCTCATAGTTTTTTCTGAAGGGTGCCACAGTAAAAAGACAGGCAAGGCTATACCCTTCTTACCACGAGTATGGGGGAGTCCTGAATCTGACTTTCCATCTAAGTAAACTACCTTGATTGGACCTTGAAGGGGGAAGGGAAATTCCACAGTGGATTCCTTGGCTTTTCCCTCACTTGTCTGAAGATATGGATGTTGTCTAGCCTTCTTATTCAGAGCCCCTGCTATAGAAGTATTCATTCCTGTATAATAATTATCCTCTTTCTCCCAGGAGGAAAGAGTTAAAGAGGCGTTTGTTGAATCAATTACTTGGAGCTTAACCATCTCTTTACTTCTTAGGTTTTCTCTTTGTCGCTGCTACGAGCATCTAAATAGTTACGAAAATCACGATGATACCGTATATTTTTAACAGGATGATACAGGTTGGCTTTATCTATTTGTTCTGCTTTATAGCCCTTTCTCCAAATAATGTTATCAAGCTCTTTTGGATTATTATATTCGAGTTTTGATTTTTTACAGAGTGTAGGAAATAGGACTTCTAAGAAAAAAAGTTCATTATGTTTTTTTAGCATAAGTGTCTATTAATTTTAGCATTTTTTTAGACATGCGACTTGCACAAACCATTGCCTTATAAAGAGGATCATTTAATTTAATAGTAATCCTAGACCAATGATACCATTCTGGTGAATCGAGTTTTGATGTATATGTATTGGTTAATAAATCACTATTGGGATATTTTTTATCGATATCTAATAATGTTTTTTCATTATAAAAAAATACATCCTCTTCGAAAAACCATACATTTTTATAGGATAAATTTACATTTGAGAAATAGTAAACGGCCTTTTCCCATCCTGTAACATTCTTCTTTGTTAAATAATTCATATGCGTAAATCCTTTCTCTTCACAAATACTATCTGAAAATTGTATAATATTAATTTTGTCATTTTTATATAGCTTACTATTATCATCAATTACCATATATACATCATATTTTGTAAAGTTAGATAAAAAATCAATCCACGTATCATTTGAGTTACAACATATAACCACAATTGCTTGTTTTTTACTGGAACGCCGGGTATTACGTTGAACTAATTTACCTAGTTGTGTAGGCATTTCCTATTATACATTATATGAAAAATCTACCAATATAGAAATATTAATGACTATCCTCTTGTTCTCAGAAAGAGTATTTCTTGCTTTACTTCTTAGGTTTTCTCTTTGTCGCTGCTACGAGCATTGAATCTAGAAGCATCTGGTCTGCTCTCGTAATCATCGTCTTAGGCTTAGCCCGTGTATTTATTGAGGTAGCAACTGGAGCCTTCCCAGAGTCTACGATTCCCCAAGCCTTGAACAGGGTATTTGTATTCTTCTGTTTAGAAGCCTTGAACAAATAATCTTTAGCGTAAATCTCACGCTCTGCTGCCTGCATATCAGGATCAGAATTCCAGCCCTGAGGAGGAGGTCTTACTCCAGGTAGTTGGTCAACCAGAATACTGAAGAGTTGACCAATTGGATTCTCCAGTTGATGCTCAATATAGAACTCTGGGTCAGGCTTCAAGCCATTAGCCTTCATAAAGGCCGGAGTCTCAATACGGTCACCCTGACCACCCTTGAATCCTGGAGGCTGCTTGACATAAATGAATGAGAGGCGGTCACCTGAAGCCGGCGCATTTCCTGGGTCTCTCTTTGTAATACGTTCAGCTAGAATCTTATGAGCGGGTGGTGTAGCTGACTTATATTCTGACCTGAGACTCTTAGTAAGCATCAGCTGATTTAAGCTAACCTTGTTATCCATGAGGTCTGTAACCCACTTCTTTACAAAGCTAGCTGCTGCCGCAACATCCTTATTTGTAAGTAGAATCTTGATTGCCCCACCATAAATAGTCTTGACAATGTTCGCATAGTCTCTGCGTTTAGTTGCTAGGCCCATGGACTTCTGATAGAAATCGTCTGCGTTCTCCTCATACATATTCCCCACGTAACGCTTTTTACTAAAGATAATAAAGGGATAGAACGCCTTATCGAACTCAAAGTCGTGAGGCTTCTTTAGAGCCTTAGTAATGAATTCACCTGCCTCTGTAGTAATGTCAATAGTGGCCTGAATAGCCTCTCGCCCTTCTAGCCTCTGACCAGTCTCTGGATTTCTCGGATTAATCTCCACAAAGAGTGAATCTGTATCACCATAGACAACAAAGGCCGAACATCTTGGGTCATTAGCCTCTGGACCATAGAACTTCTCAATGGCAGCCTTGGCAAAGAGAATCTGCTTTCTGCCATAAGCAGTAACAGAGGCAGCTAGATTCTGAAGACGAACCTTGAATACTCCTGAACCAAGCTGACCATAAAGTGAATTCGCAGTCAACTTATAAGCTAGCTGCTCTGCGTCCAAGAGAGCCTTCCTAAAAGGATCTGACTCTTTCTTAATCTCAGCGCGCTTAGCAGCCCTCGCTGCTAGAAGCTTCTGAACAATCTGAGGCAAGATAGCCTTTCTAGAACCAGGATATTGAGCATAACGGCAAACTCGAGTGCCTACCTTGAGTTTCTTAGGATTCTTACGGAAATCTTCAGGGTCAGGCTTCCAGATATCAAAGGAAATGTCAATCCATCGACATCCCATAGCCTCACCAGCTTTCTGATATTTCTGGATATCGCCATATGCCACCGTCTTTTGCTCATTTCCCTTGAGGTCATAGTCTTTGGACCAAAGGAGTGAATCATAACTGATATTTTCAGACTCAATTGTTGAAGGATATAGAGAGGCAAAGTCACACACTCCAATTGGCGACTTAGTATAGAAGCCTGGAGTAGGATCCAGAACAATCGCACCCTCATAGGAATCCTGGACTTCCTCTGAACCCTCTGGAGCAACATAATTAAACGGTGTAGAAGTCTGAGTGATAATTGTCATATTCTCCTTGTTACAGAACTTGAAGATAAGTGACTCAATCTTGACACCTTGACCCCTGGTAAAGATCATTCCTACAGGAACAGAGTTAACATTTGCCATAGATACTGCGTTATTGAATGTCTCTAGTTTATCATAGAGGTCCATAGTCAAGTCGCAATCCTGAATACAGTAAGCTGCGATTAAGGCTCTATCCTTGGAAGATCCACGGTGAAGCCTGAAGATATCCGCAGGACTAACGTCATCCTTTACAATAACCCACTTTACTGCTAGGTCTATATCAACCTCCGAATCTGCCTCTGAAGGCTGAACACGGAAGAATCCAGCTCCAATCTCTGTAATAGGTAACTTATCTGTAAGCTCATCACCAATCTCATCTAGCAGAACAACTGCCCTCCCAACCTTAGCATTTCCAGTGCCCCCAGTCTTGATTATCCATGTATTTTCATCTCGCTCAATCTTCTTCAGCTTTCCAGACATGAAATGCTTCGTAACCTCGTCTAGCTTATAAGAAGCTAGTTGATATCCACGCTTAATCACATGGAACAAGTCAATCTGAAGACGACCCTGAAGTGATAGAGTATAAAGATAGTTATCTCCCATAGCAGAGGAAGCTAGACGCTTCTCATCTAATCTCACTCTTCCACCATGACCAAAGAGACGACTCATCTTCTGTAAAGCCTCGTCATTAGTAATCTTCAGAGCCTCTGACCTATGCCATAGATAACGTTCATCAAAGCCAAAGATATTGTAACCAACCCAGACATCTGGATTAGTTTCAATAAGCCATGAGAACCATGCCAACAGCATATCCTTCTCTGTCTTGAACCACTTGACGGTGGCGCCAGGGATTTCATCGCAGGTATCCAGAACAAAGATTGTCTTTTCAATTGTTCCATCTGAGCATCTCAAGGTATTACCAATCTGAATAATGGGGTCACCCCTACTTCTTCCAGACTCAGGTTTAGCTACAGGAAACTCACCAGATTCTGAGTAACACTCCAAATCCCAGAAGAGAGTTTTGAAGGGCGCACAGAGCTTTGGAGGCTTAGGATTAGGACGGATATCTTCCCAGGAACATGTGATAACTCGAATACCCGTTTCATCATCAGTTCCATCCTCACCGTCGACAAGAGCCCATCCGCATGGTGCTATATCAGTGATATGAAAGAATCTGAGAAGAGGGTCGAGTCCCGACTCGTAAACAGGAAGTGGGGCAGAAGTCTTACTTAGTGAGAAGATTGGCTCCTGATGGTCATTGAGTAGGATGGATTTTAGAGCACGAAAATCCTTAAGAGAAGCAACCTCAAGCTTGAAGAAGGTGAACTCTTCGTCGGCAGTAAATCCATAGAGCTCCTTTCTCTTCTGCTTCATTACAGAAAGCGACGCAGGCTTATCCTCACCTAGTCTATCCTTGAACTGATGTGCGTCAATGGAGGGAGGTCCCTTGACATACAAATAGGGTCTAAATCCCTCTACATCACAACGAAGGCTCTCACCATCTGCTGTCATACCAAAGAGATGAATAACCATAGAGCATTGCTTTGACCCTTGATTGCTAGAACCATATGATACATCTGGATCATCCCAACTGAGATTGCCTTCTACAGCATCTTCTGTCTCTCGCGTAACCTCGAAATACTGGTCACGCGATAGAGCATCAAGAATATGAAATGTTTCAGTCATTTGTAAGTAATAAATCTAGTGTAAATGCATTAAGCAATTTTTACAGCTGGTCAATTATTTCCTACGAGTATTTCTCAATCTAGTGAGAGAATTTAATGAATTCACTTTTTCACGAATTGCACTTAACATACCTCCAGATGCTGGTGGTTTAGAAAAGGAACCTTTATCTTGAGAAGCCACTAAATCCGCTCCAATATCTGATGGATTTGATACGGGAATAGAAGCCTTGATTGTCGATTTAATTGGGGTGAACATTGTATTTTTAGACATCTCTGCGGTAGGCATTCCATTTAATTCCTCTTGAGCATCATATGGAGATTTAGCTAGACTCTTTAATGTAACAGTAGAACGCCCAGGTGAGCCCTCCTTATTATAAGAAGGGAGGTTCATTACACCTGGTGTAGGAGAACGATTCTTTGCAGTCCTAGGTTTAGATAATAGAGTATTAGGTCTAGTTTCATTATTAATAGTCTCTTGAGTATTAACATTTGTTAGTGCATTAGAACTAGAAGGTGGATTTGAATTCTGAACAAAATTACTGAGAGATTCTCTTTCTTCATCTAAATTTTTTCCGCGAGGCATAACTGAGGTAGTATTACCATCTTCACCCGTAAATGTCTCTGCTCTACCATTTTTAACATACATCAATGATGGAAGAAATTTAACAGGAGGAAGGCCTGTTTTAGAAGCATACTTAGAATCTACTTTAGCTATATTTACAGTCTTATTCTTCAAGCTTTGAACATGATTCATTACCTTAGAATCAAACTCCCTACAAGCACCACACCATGGCGCATAGACATAAACAAGAGTTCCTTTTCCTTTCATCATGTTTACGAGGGGTTTAATATGAGACATAGACCGGACATGTAAAAAATCAGAATTCCTACTTCTTGATCGGGACCTAGAACTAGACTTTCTTCGTGTACTTCTACGAGATACCATCTACTATTGGAATATAAAGTTTATATAGAATAGTATGAAACTCCCTGAGCTTTTTGATTCTAAAGTTGCGCTGGTAGTACTTTTACTAGGAGCACTAGCCTGTATAGTAATGATGTTTAATCTAGAAAAACCTTTTATAGGTAGCCAGGGATTCAAGGATACTGTAGTTCTAGATACTTCTAAGGATACAAATATGTTTCCATATACAACTGACCCAATTAATAGCATAGATCAATATGAATTAGAAGCTATTTTTACAAATGAGGGAGATAGGCAACTCAAAAAGCAGCAAATTAATCAATTGACTCGTCGATATCCCTTAGATTGGACAAACTATCCTCCGAATTCAAGTAAATTCCAGTCTGAACAAGCAAAGTATATTGAAGGATTCTCATCAGATTCTTCTGCTGAACAATTAAATAGTCCTTATAAAGATATTGGCGACGGAAATTTAACTCCTCCCGACAACGCCGCTGTTGAACGAAATGAGAAGGAAATTCTAGCAACATATAAACCAAGAAAGGCCGGTTCTATGACAACATATGATACGTATGACGCACAGAAGATTCTTGAGCAAATCTATATGCCAAAGGGTATTAAACCAACAGTTCAACGAAAGGAAGGAAATGTGTTTGAAGTCGTAAGCACTAGATCACTAAAGAATGAAGTTCAATATGAAGATGATTTACCAGATGCCGAAGTGACAAACGGTGGAGGAGGAATCGGCCCAGGAGAAGCAAGAATTGAAGTTCCTCCTACCGCACTAGAAGTAGCTGCCGGGAATGACCCATTCTTTGAGCCTACAACATCTACACGGTCATCTCGCTCAGACTATATGAGATGGGCTCCTGGAATGGAGCGCATGTTCGCACCAACCTATCCTACTACTG
>Ga0247722_10001211_pt1 | contig 14482 bp, 18 predicted proteins | sample MSEWelMarce3H_FC_FD_189094 | JGI IMG/M metagenome (GOLD analysis project Ga0247722, IMG submission 189094) | Subsurface sediment microbial communities from gas well in West Virginia, United States - MSEEL Well Study Marcellus 3H_FC | ecosystem: Environmental > Terrestrial > Deep subsurface >... | reverse complement strand
CACTTTTTTGTTTGTAACGGAAAAAGTCAGCACCTACAACAGTTGTAAGAGTTGTAATTACTCCAGCTGTTTTAGTTATTGATGTTACGTTTGCAAATTCTGTAATTAAAAAGGACTTAACACCCGCTGAGGTCTTACAAACCTTGGGAGTGTGTCCCTGTGTCAATGCACATGCCATATTATATAATTTTTTTTTAAGGTTTATAAAAAGGGGAGGCTTTCAACTCTCCCCTGTGTTAATATTAAGATCCGCAATATAAAACGTTAAACGCTTGGTTAGCAACGTAAGCTGCAATAGTACCAACGTGTTTAACGAATAACAAATCTTGGTTTAACGCTACTTTGTTAACTTCAAATTTGTTAACGTCAGAAGTTAAATCAGTAACCCAGAATAAATGCTCTTTTGGAGCCGCAATGATTACATTCTCAGGAACAGGAACAAATTTAATTTCGATTCCGTTGTAGAAATATTTCTCACCAACAACACTGAATAAATCACGATAAGTTGCACTAACATTGTAAATGTTAATTAACTGCATGTGAGATTTTGGAGCGTAGATATAAGGAGTTAAACCTGAAGCTAATACAGTCGCAGGAATAGCAGCATAAACACGTGCGTATTCTTGAGCGATGTTAGAACTTGTAATTGCGATACCGTCTACTTTTAAACGAGTACCTACTCCAGCTGTAGAAGTTGAATTCCAGTTGTTGTACATCATAGCAGCAACAACTCCGTTAAACTGACCAGCTGTTAAAGCCGCCGCAACTGTTTTTTCATCTGCACCAATTTGGTTATTAGCAGTTCCCGCAGTTAAAGCCGCAATAGCTGTTTTTTGTGCAGATGTAATACCTGACCAAAATTGGTATTCAGCATCGAAAGCTATTTTCTTTGAGTACATACCACCGATAACTACTTGCTCAAATTCATTTGATAATGTTTCCCATGCTCCGGGTTTCATATCACGTTTGAAACGAGATGGACGTAAAGTGTTAGGGTCAAAAGTTTGGTAGTATAAGTATTTAGTTGGAGTGATAGACACGTCAAATAAATCTAATGAACCAGCCGAAGTTGGCGCACCGCTTGTGTAAGCTTGCATTGATGCTGTAGTTGCACCTTCAGTAAAAATAACTTCGTTTTTAACTTCCTCTTCAAAAGTTACATAACCTTCGCCTAATGTTTTGTTCTCAAATAGAACTTCTTCTATCACGGGAGAGGCGGCTACTCCGCGGATATCAACGATGCTGTAAGATATTGCCATAATTTTTAGTTTTTAATTTTTGTTTTTATTTTTTTTTCTGTTTGTTTTTTTTCTTGTTGTTCGGTTGCTTCCTCTGAAATATCAAAGTCTTCTAACTTTAATCGACCCTTTGATAACAAATGAATAGCAACATCATCTGATAAGTCTTCGTTTGTAATGCGTCCACCATTGAACACATACTCGAAGCCCTCTTTAAATTTATACTTTGCCATACTTAGCTAATTTGTGTTTTTGGTATGGACTTAAAGAACTGAAATCTACTTTAGCTTCGATAGGCTCAGTTACTGGAGTTTCAATGATTTTATTGATAGCTGACAAAGTCAATTTTGAAGTTTCATTTTGTTTAGTAAACTCAGCTTTCAAAGATTTTAATTCTGCTAACATTGAAGCCATTTCAGTTTTCAATTTATCAACCTCACCCATTTGCTCAGTTGCTGTTTCAACTTCGGGAGCTTCCTCTTCTTTAGATGCAACCTCAGCAATAATACCATCCATTACAGTGATAACTGTTCCATCTTCAGCTGTATGTTCGCCGTTTGGCGCAGGAACTAATCCTTCAGGTGTCACTAAATAGATTTTAGCACCTACAACAAATTCTCCCTCAACTGATACCACGTTACCGTCTACTAATTTAATCTCTGCCATTTTGATAGGCTCTTCAGCTTTAGCAACTTCAGGCTCAGCTCCAAATTGCATGAAAGCACTTTTTAACTTTGCTTTCAAATCTGAAGGCAAAATGTTATTTATTGTTTCGTTTAAATTCATCTTGTTTTTTTTATTAAGTATTTATTTTTATTTGAGTGATAACTTTTTAATCTAATAAACTCATTAACGCTTTGATTTCAGCATCATTCAAAGGCTCAACTGGTTTCAACTTAAATAATGCTTCTAAACTAAATCCATTAAATTCGCCTTGTTTAACTTTTTCCCACACGTCATCGTTGTTGATTTTCATAGTCATAAACCAAGTACCAAGTGGCAAATCTTCAAAGCCCTTAACAGATTGTACTCGATTTTCGTCCGTAATGAATGATTCAAAAATAAATACGTCCTCAACATTGCTATCCGTCTCATGCGTAGCCTTTACGTTTAAGTTTCTGTTTTCCTTTGCAAATTTTTGCGATGCTTCATAGATAGTTTCTTTTGTAGCTCCTACATAGAATGGCTTGCCGTTTTCTTCACGATAAACCAATTTATCAGGAATCATTACCGCTCCGCAAACTATTCTTTTTTCTTCGTTTTGAATAGCGAATAATGCTTTATGAGATTCGAATTTTAAAAAGTTAGATTCATAAGCTGGGGAGTTTACTAAGGCTACATCTTGTAAGCCATATTGCTCGTTTCCGTTTTCGTCTAGTTCTAAAAGATATACTGGATATTCCATAATTTAAAATGTTGATTGTTTTTCTAATACATTAACTCTATTTGTTTTTGCTGATATTTCATCTACTCCTACAGTTGCATTTACTTGTATAGCTGGCATTGTAGATCCGTTGCTTATCTTATTCCCTTGTTCATCAAACTTACTTCCTTCAATATTTGCGTTTGCATTACTTACTGTTGGCGGTGCGGGTATTGGTTGCGAAGCGGGAGCAGTACCACCACCACCCGTTGCACCACCACCGACAGAGAATTGACTTGCGGCTATCTTTGCTATGTTTGCGGCACTTGCAACACCAACTGCTATAGCGTTGGATATTCTAAAAGCTGTAGCTATAGGTTCAGGAAGTATGCTTGTCGCACTTAATGCGTTTTGAACTCCTTGGATTCCAGCAATGGTAGCCGATGCGATTTGCAATCCTTTATTTATATCAAACTGTCTTTTAGCTTGTCTTAATTCCTCGGCACTTCCTTTTTCTAAATTTTTAGTTTTGAAAAGAAAATACATATCTGACAACCCTTGCAGGCTATTGATACTGTTTTGTGCTATCTGAAACCTTGCATCTTCAACTGCTTTTTCTTTAGCTAATGCTTCTTCGTCTTTCTTTTTCTTTTCAGCAACTAATAAGGCAGTCGTTTGTTTTTCTTTTTCAGCATCTGCTAGCCTTTTAGCTTCTGCGTCTGCTTTCGCTTTTTCTTCGTCTGCTAATTTTTTATCCGCTATTTGTTTGTCAAGTGCTTCTACTTTTAGTACATATTCTTGGTATGCTGAATATCTCGCTTGTTGCTTAACTGCTTCGCTAGCTTTCGTTGCTTCAATTTCTTCAATCGCCTTTTGTTTATCGAGTTCAAGTTGCATGTATGCTGCCTTGTCTCTATCTGCCATTGAGGCTAAACGCTCTCTCTGAATGTCGCTAAATAGTTTCTTTTCATCTGCTAATTGCTTTTGCCTATTGGCTTCAGCGGTTGCGTTATTAGTTTTAGTAGTAGCGTCTTTTTCTTTTTGTGCGTTTGCTTCAATTACTGTTATCTCAGCCTTTGCGTCCTTAATAGCTTTTGCACTTTCTTTGATTAACTTTCTTTCCTCTTCTGTTGCGGCTCTCTCTCTTAGCTTTAATTCTAATCCAACTAAAAATTGTTTATTCGTTTCGATAATGGCTTTCTGTTTCTCGATTTCCATTTCGACGGTATTTTTACCCATCGCCTTGGCAACCTTAATGTTTCTATCCATTTCAGCTGTCTGTTCAGCTAATGCTTCCTTTGACTTGGTAAATGAGTCAATGGCGGCCTTGCCCATAGCTTCCATATCACGTTCTGCCTTGGAAGTCAAACCAATTAAATCAGTAACTACCGTAGCCATCTTCATAGCTGTATCAACTACTTGACCAATGATGTCACCTACAAATCTTAAAGCCTTTGCTAATACACCACTACCTTTTGACAGCTCATCAAAATTTTCAATCAAATAGGTAACACCTTGCACTAATAGCATTACACCTGTAGCCGCTAATGCCGTACCCATCAACTTAGCACCTTGCGCTACACCTTTAAAATCTAATTTTTTTAAAGAGTCACCAAACTTTGAGAAACCAGCTTCGGCACGTTCGGCACCACCACCACTTAATGACTGATTAACTTCATCTATCTTTTTATTTAATCCAGCCGCTTCAATGGTTAATTGCCTAAACCTTTCCGTGTTTTGTTTACCTTGACCAGCAAGCATAAAGAGTTCATCTTCTAATACCTCGAATTGCTTTCTTAAATCGCCTGTCTCTTTAGCCGCCTCTTTCTCAGCTTTCGCTAAATCCTCTGCCGCCTTAGCCGCTTGCTTTTCGGTTTGAGTTACTTCCTTTAATTGGTCATTTAACTTTTCAAGGTCTTCAATAGCTTGCTTGTATTGTTCGCTTCCAATGTCAGAATTTTCGGCAACGTCTTGAAGGTCTTTGATAGCACCCTTTAAATCTTTGATTGATGAAATGGACTTTTCAACGCCGTTAATCTCTAGTTTAAAACCTATGTCTTTATTTTCTGCCATTTAGTATTTTGTTTAGTTCAGGGTCATTAATTTCTTTAAATTTCAAAAGCAGTTCAAACAAGGCGAAGCCCTCTTTAATGCTATTATCAAAATCCTTTAAATCAAAAGGCTTTAGCATTTTATCTTCAATTTCCATTGCGAATAATATAATCTTCTATGATTTGTTTTTGTATCAATAACTCATTTGCCACCTCACTATTTGCCACCTCATTCGCTACTGTTATTTTATCGAGATGCGAAGATGTTACATAAGTAATGTCGCCTCTATTTTCTGTGTATGTCGTTATTTCTACCATATTATGCGATTGATGAAATTACCATTTGTGAATAATCAAATGAGCAGTTATTTGAAGATGCACCCGACGTCCTACATGCTTGCATTGTCAACAAAGTAGTATTACTTGGTAAGTTAGTTGTAATCGTTCCACTTGTTTGGTAAAATGCGTTCTGCATTGATGTTACTCGATATTGCACCTCCAAAGTATTCGGCTCGTTGTATAATTCAAAGATAAAAAAGTCAGTAGCGGGTGATGCGTTACGATTAGCGGGGAATTGACTTCCTAAATCTATTTTAGTACATGTACCTGATCCATCATTGTGGAATATCTGTAAATTAGTATCTAATGCATCCGAGCCAATACCAATACAATTTAACAATGTATCTACTAAGATAGTTGAGCTTATTGCAATAGCCCCCGTTGTAGCTGTCATTCCATAGAATTGACGTGCGCCTGTATTTAATGACGAATCTGAATAACTGAATCCAAAACTAAATCTAAATCCAGTACCTACAAAATGCATCGCTATAGTTGAGCGATAAGAACAGATGCCATTTGTCGCAGGCGTTGATACTTGTACCCTTGTTCTAACCATTTTAGATAATTCACTACCACTTGCAACTGTTACTGCCGTAGTCGTGCCAACGGCCGAACCTACAGCAATATTTTCAAGAAATAAAGTTGTTGAATTGTTTTGTGCTACAAAGCCCCTTCTAACCTCCGTACCTTTGGCCATGAAGTAATTAGCACTAGCTAACTTAACGTCTATATAACTATCAACAGCTTGAGTAGATGGATATTTGGTATTATTTAAAGTTGTAAAATCAGTTGCTTTATTTGCCAACACCTCATAGGACGCAACATCATAAATTACTTCCTCAATACCTCCAGCAGTACGCATGTATATTTTGTCGGTAGCCGTATCCATGTAGAATTCCCCGACATATAAATCAGTTGTTAACCAAGTGCCAGAAGTATGGTCATTATTTGTTGGTATCGTTGGAACACCTGTTCCTTTTTTTATTACGATTCTCTTATATTCAGTTGCCATCTATTAAAATTGAATTTTGTAAATTAGAATTAACTCCACCACTTAATACATTAACGTCTGCATCCACTCCTAAACCCCCAGCTACTATCGTATAAGTTGGATAGTAAACCCCATTAATGTAGCTCACGTTTGATTCATTAACTACTATGTTTGAAGTATTAATTACCGTCACATTTGATACGTTTTCACCAATAGTTACATTTGATGCATTTACAAGCACGTTTGATGCACTTTCGGGTATGAATATACCCTCACCGATTGCGATGCTGTTATAGCCTAAATTAATGCTATTCTGAGCTAAATTTAAAGACGTTGTATTGACTGGCTGTTGTATATTTTCGCCAGTTGGTATGGATGGGTTGCTGTATAGAAATTCCGATGTTGGTACAAACAAATCAGTGTTTAATATTTTGATTAACTCAACTTTCGTGCTTTGTACTTCGTATGGATTGTAATCAATTATCTTGTTAACTATGTAGTAAGCGTTATCAATGAAATATTTCTTTCTGAAACTAAATAATTTAATATCTAAAGGCGACAACCACAAATAAGCTGTCATAACCTTTGAATTTTTGCTTGTTACGTTTTGAATAAAGTTTTTATGGTAACGATTGTATAGGTTGTTGTTAGTGAATTTAGAATTTACAAACGTATAATAAGTCTCCTTTAATATTCCAAAATTTAGGTCATAAGTTGGATTCTGACTGTCATCTACATGGCCACAATATCCGTACGTTGTCAATGCCTGGTCACTTAATCCTGTTTGCTTAAATGTCCAGGTAGCCGTTGTTGACTTAACACCACCAGCGTATAATAAGCGAATGTTAGGAACTATGTTAGCCCCTGTTTCGTCCTTATAAATTTTAGGTACCGCAATACCTAAACCATAGTTTGCAACGTTTGGAGTGGGAGAAAAAATTAACTCATTTACTTTGTCCTCTTTTTTGAAGTCATTATCAATGTCTATTTTTTGCGTTCCGAAAATTTCAGCGTGTTTGTTTAGGTACTTTTGATTGTAAAAATCTTTGTCCTCTTTATATTGGTAAATGTATCGTTTACCATCAACCATAGAAATCGGGTTAATCTCGATTTGTTTATCTAAATCTATCTTATTAGCCCAGTCAATCGTTCCGTTATTGAAATAGTCATTGTAGCTTTCAATGATAATATTTTTTGGATTGTTTTTATCGAAATCCAAATATAAGTTAAACGCTTGCATTACTGACTTAACGAAATCACGTTGTTTGATTTGTTTAGGAATGGCTACGTTAACAGTCATTGTATTACCCTCGATAACTTCCTTTCTTGTTGGTAAACCATAGAATGAACTTCCCAACGCTCCGCTATCTAATTCCATTAAGATAGTACCAGCAGGGTCATCATCAACACCGATTTGAACTCCGTTTATATCAAAATACCTCACACCTCGAATAGCACTATTTACATAAAATTGTCTAGTCCATGATGCGTTAACTCTAAATCTATCATTTGCTGTCAATAATCGTTCGCCTGTAGCTACTTCGTTAACATAGGTGTAATCAGTATTAACATTGAATGTGTTACCAATAGAACCATTCCAATAGCTATTATTATAAGTTAATGGAAACCATGAAGCACCGCTATTTGATGACTTTTCTAAGCTATTTAATGTAGTAAGTTGTATAATAGTCGCATAAGCAACCGCCGTATTAGTATGCGTAATCCTTATCTTATATTTTAACCTTGAAACTAAATTATAATAACCGCTATTCCCAAGTGTTACAGACGTTCCGTTAATCTGACTACCATTATCAAAGAAAGGTGAAGTTTCGTTTGTCCAGTTAACGATTTGACTTGCATTGACATTGATAGTTGAATCTGCCAACAAACCGCCATACCATTGCAATAAATCTAATTGAGCTTGTGTTAATTCTAACTTATTGATGTTAGGCTCTACGATTAGCTTTTTAAATTCATCACTATTTAAAAATTCCGAAGTCCAAGTATATCCATATTCGCTGAATATCTTCTCTAAATATTCACGAACAAATAATTGAGGGAAAAACTCCTTAACACTGAAAACAGTATCACTATTTGTCCCCAAACCACGCTGAACAAATCCATAATAGTAACCCTTACCCATCCCTACGTTTGTAGTGACTCCACTAACTTTGCAAAGATTTGACCAGCTATCAATTTGATTAGCTCGACTATATGTGTGGTCGTATTCGCTGAAATCTAATTCTTCAAGATACTTATCGCCAATATCAACAAACAAGTTACCCTCATTACCTATAATTGAACATTCATAAACTATGTTATTGTCAGATGACTTAGATACTTTCAATAATTGCAAAGCACCTACTAAAACCTGTGTTTCGTCAACAAAGTATTTAGCTTCTATTTTCTTATTTGGGTCAAACGTTTGTAAGTCAATGTTTACTTCAAAGATATTTTCAAATAACTTATTCAGCTTACTATTTCCGTAAAGAGTAATGGTCTTTGTGAATGATGCGTTCCGTTTGTCAGGCTCTCTCAAATCAGCTTGAACAAAGTTTGTCGAAATCGGAATATTATTTACAATAGCATAATTTTCATTTCCTATCTGTAGTCGTGTGTTTATCATAGCCCTCTTTGTCTAGTTTCTTGTGTGTTGTATTCAATATTAACTGTATAATTAAAGAGTTTATCTGAATTATGTTTCTTGAACTCAAATGAAGTGTCAGTGATAGTTACCGGTATGTAATTAACACCATCATGTTGCCAAACTATTGGGCTGTCGAATAGTTCTTGCAACGCTTCGTTTTGTTCTTCACTTATCCAATCACTTATCAATGTATTTGTATACGTAGTTACGTTTGATACTTCGTGTAATTCACGTTCGTAACGATTTGACACCATAATACCACTAACTACATTGCCTTTGCCTAAACGAACGTTTGACGTTTTCTTTGATGCTTTTTTTGATGAAGCTAAACTGAATTGTTTGTATAAAATACGGCCGCTTCGTGATAAGTAGTATAAACGAGTTACATCGTACTTGGAGCAAATGTTTGTAACTGTATAAGGATAGTTACTTACACTAAAAAACCCCCCACCTATTGGAGTTAATATCTTTACATTAACAACGTCACCAACTGCCAACGTATGACCTAAAGCTAATAAGCCATTATAACCAACATTATATGCATATATCTTACCAATATCAGTTACAGAAAAAGTACTTAAAACAGTTGTATTTACTGATATTTCAACGCTATGAGCTTTGAAAAAATGCAGCCAAACATCTGTTAATGGGGTCACTATATCGTCTGCCAAATTAAGTTTTTTAGGTAGTCCTAAAATGTTAGTCGTATAACTACTTGGTAAATAATTAGCGAAGTCCTCTTCATTCAAACAAGCATCGAAAGCTGTATAAGTAAATGTTGAAGGTGTTTTCAAACTACCTGAATAATACTCAGTAACTGTTAATGTTATACTTACCGCCTTATTTACCGCCTCAACAAGTCCCGTATCGTTTGGATTAAAGTAATGTTCAATAAAGTTCTTTGCTTTTTCCTTAGCGTTGTAGATAAAACGTCCGTTTGGATCAGGAAGAACCTTTTCAGTTAATGTAACTGAATTACAAGTAAAATCTATTTTATAATAGAAATCACTTACAGCCGTTTGATTAGATGACCCGATAAACCATTGGTCATTATAGGCGGGTGTTTTACTTAGTGGATATTGCGTTATAGTTAGTGCCATTATCTTTTTATCTCAATTAATATTTCTGTTTGTGTAGCTTCTATTAAGTCCTTTTCAAGTTGTTCAAGTCGTCCATCGTTAATTACTTCGCTGAAAAATTGGTTTCCTTCATAACCATTTTCGTGAATGCTTTTAGCTATTCCGTAAGCTAATGATTTAACAGCATCTTCGTAGTTTCTTTGTTTAGCGGCTTTTTTAATTTTTTTGTTTTTAATCTTAGCTTGTTTTACTTGTTTTCGTTTAGATATTAAAACGTCTATATTTCTTCTCTTAATCCAGTCTACTAAATTTTTTCTTAATGCACCACCTTCGCTTTCTTTTGTTGGTAAACGTCCACCATCTAAAGCCTTACCATATAACGGCATCTGTAGAATATACTGCGTCAAATCTCCCATATGTTTAATAGGCAAAGATTTTATCTTACCCGATAAACGTGGGTTATATGGCTTAATAGGGATGGCTTTACCTTTCTTATTATTCCTTGCTCTTACTACTTTTTTAGCCAAACTATTCTGCAAGTCCTGTTCTAACTTAAGACCAAACTCAATTAATATTTCATCTACTTTCTTATCGATTGCCATTTAATGCGATTTCAAATTTTCCTTTGTCTTTTAAATAACTAATTTTATTCAGAAACCTAGTTACATTCCACATGTACACGTCATCCCACGTTATCCTCTCGTTTTGTGCGCATTGGTCGATGTTGTATTCCCACCCCCAATGCTCAAGAAATCCTGAAACTCTTTGTCGGTCTGTATCTCCGTTTGAAATGTCTGAATTTCTTTCAAATGATTCTCCAAATATTCCGCTATACGTTTCTCGCATCTCAAATAGTAGTTTTTGAAAAAAAAAACAGTACCTAACACTTCGCCAACTTTCTTATCTAAAAAAGCCTTTGATATTTCTTTGTGTTTATCCGGATTGTATGGCTTATAAATAACAGCCAATAACTCATTAATAGGTGCGTTGTTCTTATGCAAAGAATAAAAGTCAACTAATTGATTAACCCCTATTTCGTTTAAATCGGTGCAAGCCTTATAGAACTTCAATCCTATCCTTGTTTTATCTTTGAATTTAATTTGATTTGGGATATTATCTAAGAACTTTATTTTTTCAAACGCTTGTAAAGGATAGTTATCAACTTCACTTTCTTTCTTATCCAAAACAATAGCTAATTTCTTAATCTTTTTCTCAATTTCAGATATATCAGAGTTGTTAATCTCTAATAATTGAATGTATTGCTTTATTGTAAGGTCTTCAAATTTCATCTTTATTAAGTATTAAAATTATTTTTAAATGATATCAATAACGTAGCCATGTGACTGCTTTAAGCATTGATAAGCTATGCAACATGACATAACACCGTCATCGTGAAACCCTTGCGGAGCTGAGTATTTAATCGACCTACTTTTGTGGCTATATTCATACGTGAATATATCAAACTCCTTTTTTAACCAGTCAATCTCATTCATACTAAATTTACCATTCTGAATGGCCACTTGTAAACTTTCGACAGCTTCCTGTTTACTTTTAGATGTCGTAGTAAATGGTTCTATCTTGTAATAAACGGCTTTAATTTGCTCAAATATTACATCGCCTATACTATTTACTTCAACGAAACAATGTGCGTCAAAACGCTTTAAAACAGCAACTAAGCCATCTACTATATTTGACCATGTGTTATGTCGCCACCTTTCACAAAATACCATTTCGCCAAATTCGTTTAATATAGTTAAAACAGTATAATCATCGGCACGTCCTAAATCTATCCCAGCAAAGTACCTATTAGAATGTTGAGGATTATTATTGATTTTAATATTAGTAAATACTCCCGAACCACTATCGATAAACTCCGCTAAATACTCTTGTCTAAACACATTATCAGGTAGTGTGTGCCTTGCCCCATCTATTTCATCAGCTTGTGCTAGTCCATCGTAGCTAGTCATCTTAAATGACTTATAAGCAGGATTAACACCGTCTAAGTTAAATAGGTTATAAAAATGATTCTTACCCTTTGGAGTGCTAATCAATAGAACTTTCTTACCCTTAACCAAAACAGTGGCTCTCAGCACTTCCGTCCATGCACGTTCATCAATAAATGCGAACTCATCACAAACCAAGTAATCAAAAGTGAAACCCCTTAAATTATCGTAACGTTCAGCACTAAAAAACTGAATGGTTGAATTATTCTTAGTCTTAATGATTAGTTCAGATGCATTTGAAGTAATTAAATTACTATTATCAAAAGCCTTAACCATTTCGTCAAATACTTTCTTAGCTTGTTTATAGATAGGACTTACCCACGCTATCTGTACCCCCTTTTCATTAAAGGCCCAATAGTAACACTGATTCATTGCCAACAATGATTTTCCGAACTGTCTACCTATGTTTAATACATAGTATTTGTAAGGCTCACTGTTTATGCTATTGTGTATTTTTGCTTGATTGTGATGCGGACTGTAAAGCGTTATTGAAACCGGCATGATAGTCTATATTAGTATTTTCGTTTTTATTATCAGTCTTTTCAACTAAGCCATTTAATCTTTGTGTTATTGATGGATTATACTGCCCTACCATACCGCCGTCTATTTGGTCATTTCTAATCATATCCCTTATATGCGTACAGATTGTACTATATTCATCGTATCTATTATCTGTATTATCAAAATAATGCTTAATACAGCCAGCTTCTATAAAACAATATACTCTAAACCCTTCCATCGTTAAAGGTCTCTCTAAAAGCTCATATTCGCTTTTTCCATCCTTACCAACAAACACATGTTTCTTTCTAGGATTAGATTTAACTTCATTTGAATAACCTTTAAATAAATCTAAAAGTTTTTCAGGTGTTTCTATATATTTATGCTTTGCCATCGTTCCAAAAGTTTTGTGATTCGTATTCGTCTTGCATGTTAAAATAATACTCCTATGTTTCCAAGTTGTTTAATTACAGCCTCGTTGTTATCAAAATGTTTTGTTATACCTAATTCTTTAATCTTTTCTATTTTAGCTTTATTGCTTCCTGTCGCATAAATTCTATTCTCAGGAATACCCAAACTTTTAGCCGTTGCCAACATTCCTTCCTTATCGTGACGTGCTGAGATAATGTAAAGTGTACCTTGTTGGTGTTTAGCTAATGTTTTACCACGTTCCGTACTTAATGTGTCATCATAGTCAAATGATATCTTTTCGGCTTCGTACTCGACAAAGAATGACTTACATACAGCATAGCGTTCGTTGTAATCACTATGTTTAGTTTTCATTTCAGAATCAGACATACATCGTTTGATATATTCTTTTTCTCGTTCGTATGGTTTTGGCTTTGGCATTAATTTAAAAATATTATTATATTACTCAGTTGTCCTTTCAATAGTTGTATCTCGCACCTTTCTTTACAAAGATACAACATATCACCATAAATTATTATCCTTGGCATATAAGTAAATTTTATCAAACACATTATTTTTACCACATGTGAAACATTGCTTTCTGTTTATTTTCGTTCCTGTAATTTCTTCAAACTCATTAATAATGTTCATAGCTGTTTTATTAGAAATGTCGGGCTTGTTACCATAAGCTACCACACCTAAAATAAATTCTTTGTTATTCTTTATATAACTCATAGTGTTTGATAATTACTTTCATTGCTTCGGTAACCATATTAGGCTCAAATGGGTCAATCTTAGCTCCTAGTCTCCAATAGTGATGGTGTTTTAATACTTGTATGGCTTCAATAATTGTCATTTAATAAATATTTACGTTGCTAACTATCTTGTTAATGAGTTTCTTTCTGTTTAATCGTATGGTATGGTAACTCATGTCTAAGTCCTTTGATAATTCTTTAAGTGTCTTATCATTGGTTGACTCGAATAGAACGTATACGTCAGTCTCTTTGATTGTGCTGTCTTTTTGTATGTAGTTAATCACTTTATCGAAATCCTCATCTATCTTATGGTTATATTCGCTATGCGTTATGTTGGCCCCATCGAACTGTCCAAACTTCGAGGACATTTCAAACAATACATTATCCTTTCCATTCAGGTTATAGTTCCGGGCCTGACTATTTGATTTACCAAACATAACAGTAAACGCAAAGGCCTTTAAGTTGTTTATTCGGTCAAACTTTTCGTCAGGCATCTCCAACAAATAAATAAATGTTTCTTGCAACAAATCATTATAAATGTCTCTATTATTGCAGAGCTTTCGAGCATTATTTGTCAACGCCGTATCTTTGAATAATATTTCGATTTGCTTGTATTTATTCATCTTGTTTTAATAGTCAGGTAAAGTTAAACACGCTTCCGCTCTACAGCGTTGATCAATGTTTTGTTTAATGTGAGAATCGCTTAACTCATTACAGTTTTTTGTGCTATTCCTTTACCTAACTAATCATTTTACTAAAGTAATATAAAAGCCATAAAAGTCATTAAAATTTTTAGCAATAAAGTAAATACCTAATTATTATTATTTTTAAAATTCATATTATTATGTATTTTTTTATGACATTTAAAACATAATGTTAATCCATTATTTATATCAAACCTTAAATCTTTATTTTTCGAAAAATGAATAATATGATGGCTATGTAATATACCACCAACTTTTTTACAATGTTGGCATGTATAATTATCTCTTAAAAATACAGAAATTCTCCACTCTTTATATTTATCAGATTGTCTTTCTTTTTTATTTTCATTTGTAATACCACCTTTCCAATTTGGATTATTAGAAGATTTATTAAATTCTTTTTTAT